>OFME01000957.1_pt1 | contig 18784 bp, 18 predicted proteins | sample 1541381 | NCBI WGS metagenome assembly OFME01 (sample SAMN04209243, study PRJEB22552) | human gut metagenome | biome: gut; material: feces | host: Homo sapiens | place: USA: Oklahoma
ACGTCCCGTGCGGGAATCGAACCCACATCTAGTGCTTAGGAGGCACTTGTTCTATCCATTAAACTAACAGGACTAATGTCGATTTTTTGGCTTACTTCGCTGACGCTCAGTGATGCGGCAGTCGCCAAAATCCTGCATAAATGCTGGATTTGTGGCTCGTTGTTTACGCATAAAAAGTATGTTGCAATCAACTTTTATATCATATCAAAGAAAGATATTTTTCGCAAGTAGTCCATGCAGTTTTGTTTAAATTTAGCATTATTTATTCAGCATCAATTTCCTTATGCATGCTAATTCTGTGTTCGTGAGCTAGTAACGAAAGCAGATTGTGAATGTTCGTTTTACATCAGTTTTTTATTTAAAGCTTTTATTTTTCTAATACCCGAAATTTACATGACCCTGCAGCCAGATGCGACCTTTGAAGCGGCGTCCTACCTGTGGTTCCCCAAGCAGATCATTCTGATTGATGCAAATATCAAAAACCAGATTGTTACAGTTAAGATTCAGTATCCAGAGTTTTTCGTTAGTCAGAGAATTTTCGGATTCATAGAAGTTCAGAATTTCTCCGATGACAACATACTGGTCACTTTCAATACCATATGGAATAAAACTGCTTTCCACGATAGACAACACATCTTCTTTCATAATACGGCGGGAGAGGGAAGAATAAAGATCCATGTCGTTCATAGTGAGATTTTCCATGGCACTTTTATTTCCATCCCGGGCCTGTTTCATGAGACTTAGCCGTTTTTCTGAGGATTTCTCCTTATTTGCCAGCTGTTTTGATGTTTTCATAATCGGCAGAAGGATTTTGCCGCCGGTGGAAAGTCCCGCCAGCACGGCGTTATCTGGTCTTGTAGTTGTATTGTGTACGGCATTCTTTCTTGCATGGAGGATATCAGCAATATTTTCAATATAGAAAATCAATGTTACTCCAAGTTTTAACTCGTCACAGATTCCGGCAAAGGCTTCTCTGGCAGCGTGGCGTTCAATTTCAATCGTTTCACAGGTCGTAATCTGAGAACCGTGCAGATATGGATAATAATATTCCATACGAAATTCTTTATCATTGATAAAATTTCCACAGACGGTAATGCCGATGTCTGTACCAAAACTTTTGGAGAAACAAGCAAATTCATTTCCATATTCATCTTTGACAATGTTCTGCTCGTCTGGACGATTCAAAATGGATTCTAATATGAGATATAAATCAGCATTTTTTGTAAGATCTCCGAAACCAATGGATCTTAAAAATGTATGTATCATAGATTATTTCCCTTGTTCATAAGTGTCAGCCAATGCCATTTCCAGAGCTTCTTTCTCCTCTTCCGCAAGCATAATCACGGAATTGCCATCAATAATTTCTTTGATGTATGTATAGCAGCCTTCTCTGCTGTGCATTGCGTTAATAATAAAACCATTGTTTTTCCGGTTTAACAGTGCCAGGGAGAATGATAATTTTCCACCCATTTCATTAAATGCATCGTATTTTACCAGACCAACTTTTTGATAGGTGTTATCCAGGTGATCCAGAACCATCTGTACTTTTTCCTGTGTGTGCTCGTCAGACGCAATCAGATCTTCTACTTGATTCAGACGTTTTACCAGAGTGTCTTCCAGGGATGCGGCATTTTTTCCTGCCATAAACGCTTCGTACTTTTTTTTCAGTTTTTTCATTTTGACTCCGTTGACAATCATGATGATGATTAGGATCAAAACAAGAGCGGCGAGACCGACTGTGATTACATCAAGGCTGATGCCGGTCAGATCTTCGATATGTAATTTTAAATATTCCACTTGCATTTTCCTCACTAAAAGTTATATCATGTGCTGTTGCTGTTGCTGTTGCTGTTGCTGTTGCTGTTGCTGTTGCTGTTGCTGTTGCTGTGCTGTTACTGCTGCTGGATGCTTTGAATAAGTTCAATCAGACGATTCAATTCATCCTGCGAGTAGTATTCAATTTCTATTTTACCTTTTTGGTCATTGCGCTGATGAATTTCTACTTTCGTTCCGAAGATTCGTTTCATCTGATCTGCCAGGTCGGCATAAATGGCAGATAATACAGGATCGTTTATCTTTTTCTGCGGAGCATTATTTTCCTGTAATAATTTGCGTACCAGTTTTTCTGTTTCGCGTACACTGAGTTTTTCATCGAAAATACGAAGTGCCAGCTGATGCTGTAATTCTGGATCCTCAATACTGATCAGACAGCGTGCGTGACCAGTGCTGATCATTTCATCAATGACCATCTGCTGTACCTGTTTGGAGAGTTTCAGTAAACGCATGGAGTTGGTGACAGCAGTTCTACTTTTGGATACACGGTCTGCAATCTCATCCTGTTTCATGTGAAATTCTTCCATTAGTCTGCGAAATGCCTGCGCTTCTTCAATTGGGTTCAAATCTTCACGCTGAATGTTTTCAATGAGTGAAATTTCGACAATCTGCTGTTCTGTCAGATTGCGGACGATGACAGGAATTTCTTTTAACCCCGCCAGTTTTGCGGCTCTCCAGCGACGTTCGCCAGCAATAATCTCATAATATCCGCTTTTTTCCTGCACAAGCAAAGGCTGCAGGATGCCGTATTGTTTGATGGATTCTGCCAGTTCCAGCAGACCATCTTCATCAAAATGTTTTCGTGGCTGTTCACGATTCGGTTCCACCAGGGAAAGTTTTACCATAGTGTCTGGTGTTTCTTTTTTTGTACTTTTCTTTTTGGTAGTTGTACTCTTTTCCTTAACTATTGTCGAATCGCTGCTGTGATCTGCATTTACTTTGTTCACCAGCAGAGAGTCCAGTCCCTTCCCAAGTCCGCCTTTTTTTGCTGCCATGTTTAATCGTCCTCTCTGTCAATTACTTCTTGTGCAAGTAAGCGATAGCTTTCTGCACCTGTGGATTTGCTGTCGTATATGTTAATTGGTTTTCCATGACTTGGTGCTTCTGCAAGACGTACATTTCTTGGAATGATGGTCTTGTAGATTGTAGTATCCAGATTCTCTTTGACATTTTCGACAACCTGCAGAGAGAGGTTTGTGCGGGCATCATACATAGTAAATACGACACCTTCCATGTGTAAAGATGGGTTCAGACGTTCCTGTACAAGGTTGATCGTATACATCAACTGTGAAAGACCTTCCAATGCATAATACTCACACTGGATTGGCACTAAAACAGTTGAGGCGGTGGTCATGGCATTTACCGTCAACATATTTAAGGAAGGAGGGCAGTCAATAATGATGAAGTCATAATTGTCTTTGATTTTTTCGATTTCATTGTGCAGTACATATTCACGATTTTCAATATTCAGTAATTCGATTTCTGCACCGGCCAGATTTACGTTTGACGGAATTAAATCCAGATATTCAAACTCTGTATGAATCAGTGCTTCATCAAAAGAGCATTCTCCTAAAATCAGCTGATAAATGGTATTTTCACAATTGTTTTTGTCTATACCAAGTCCGCTGGTGGTATTACCCTGCGGATCCATATCAATGGTAAGCACTCTCTTCTCGGCTTCTGCCAAACATGCGGAAAGATTGATTGCCGTTGTTGTCTTTCCAACTCCGCCTTTCTGATTTGCGATTGCGATAATTCTTCCCATACTTTTCCTCATTCCTGTTAATTTATACTCGTATCATATTAATATAGAAGTGGAAACAAATGCTATATTGATATGTCTACTGTGCCGAATATAAAATGTATTCGACGTATCACTTAAACGAGTATATCACTTTTTAAATTAGATATCCAGAGAAAAGAATGTTTCACGTGAAACATTTATAAAAAATTAATGAAAGAAGCTCTTATTTGTCGGAAATAATATTATGGAACTGTATTATTCCATGCGTGTCGTTTGCAAAAGTGTTCATATGCGAGTGATGCGCCGTAAAAGTTGTACTCTTTATAAAATAAACTTTTCACTTCAGTTTTATAAAATAATAATAGATATCATGGAAAAGTATTTGTATCTGAGCAGTCAATGCATTATAATATAAAGAGTAAGAAAATTAGTACGAAAGGGGTTTATTGATGAAAAAGCATATTAAAAATTCTGCATTACTATTATGTATCGTATCTGGTCTGATTATTATTATAAACAAGCTGATCAGTGTTTTTTCACATATGACAGATTACCTGCCAAGCGGTGGTAAATATTATCATTGGAAATATGGAAACATTTATTACACGAAAAGTGGTAAAGGAAAACCGGTTCTTCTGATTCATGATCTGGATCCTACAGCTTCTTCTTATGAGTGGAAAGCTGTAACGAAAAAACTGGCAGAAAATCATACCGTATATGCTATTGATCTGTTAGGATGCGGACGTTCTGAAAAACCGAATATGACATATACAAATTATCTGTATGTACAGTTAATGAATGAGTTTATTTCGAATGTAATTAATGAAAAAACAGATGTTATTGCAACTGGTGATTCTCTTTCTTTTGTAGTGATGGCATGCCAGATGGAGTCAAAATACTACGATCATATTGTTGGTGTCTGCCCGACTGATTTGTATGAACTGGCAAAAGCACCCGGACGTAGAAAAAATATGCTCAAATTCCTGATTGAACTTCCAATTATTGGAACCTTTATTTATAATATGGCAGTCAGCAGAAATCAGATTATTGATGCTTTTGTAAACAATTACTATTATAAAGGACATTTGGTTCCACAGAAGTTGATTCATACGTATTATCAGTCTGCACATATTGGTGACGGCGGTGGCAAATATCTGCTGGCCAGCATTAAGAGTTATTATACAAATATTAATATTGTATCTGCTATTAAGAAGATCAATAACAGCATTTGCCTGATTGGTGGAAAAGAACATCCTTATATTGAGGATGTCATCAATGATTATAAAGAGTTTAATCCGGCAATTGAAGATGCATATATTCCAAATACTACATGTCTTCCACAGCTGGAGGCACCAGACAAATTTGTGAAGCTGGTAAATATTTTTCTGCATGCGTAATTGAACGCAGAATAAGCATTCCCCCGCTTAGTACTTTACGTATTCGAAGCGGGGGAATACTTATGCCAGTGGAAACTAAAAACTCCCACTGATGGGGCGCAAAGCGACTGCGTTCATGAGCAAGTAGCGAAAGCGGATTGCGAATGAATGCTTTACATAAAGCGTGTATTAACGGATTTTAACAGCCGGATGTAAATGCTGGGAATAAGACGTATTACGAAAAGGGACGGCAGAAATGTTTCACGTGAAACATTTCTGCCGTCCCTTTTCCGTTAGATAGAAATTTATAGAATCTGCTATTTCAGTGGCAGCTTTGCCGGTGTACCTGCTTTTCGAGGATATTTTTTTGGGGTATCCTTTACTTTCTTAATGCATACCAATGCTCTGCCTAAATCAGAATCCGGTAATTTGAATTTGTCAATGTTGATTAATTTTCCACCAAGAATGGAAATAGCCTTCTTTCCTTCCTGAATCTCCGCATCTGAATCAGCAGATTTGTATGATACAAAAGTACCGCCTTTTGCAACAAATGGCAGACAGTATTCGCTCAGTACAGCAAGGTTGGATACCGCACGTGAAACACAGAGGTCATACTGCTGTCGGTGCGTGATATTAGCTGCCATTTCTTCTGCTCTTCCGTGTACCGCAGTTACCTTCTCCAATCCGAGCTTGTTGATTACTTCATTTAAGAAGTTGATTCGCTTGTTCAGGGAATCCATCAATGTAATCTCAAGATTCGGAAATGCAATTTTTAATGGAAGCCCCGGAAAACCTGCTCCGGTTCCAAGATCAATGATTTTGAAATTCTGTTCAGCCAGAGTCGGGATGACCCGGATCAGAGAGAGGCTGTCCAGAAAATGTTTCTGAATGACTTCTTCATATTCCGTAATACCGGTGAGGTTCATCACCTTATTTTTTTCCACCAACATTTCGTAATATTGTAAAAATTGTTCTATCTGATGATCGGTCAGAGCAATTCGTAACTCTTCCAGACCATGTTTGAATTTGGCCAGATCATAACTCATAGTTTATTTATCCTGTTCTCTTTTCTGCTGATAGTGTAGTTGCTCCAGATATACTAAAATAACGGAGATATCTGCTGGTGAAACGCCGGAAATACGGGAAGCTTGTCCGATGGAGATTGGCTGGTACAGATTCAGTTTCTGTTGTGCCTCCATACGAAGTCCGCTGATCTGGGTGTAATCAAAATTCGGTGGCAGTTTCTTGCTTTCCAGTTTTTTGAATTGTTTTACCTGTTTGATCTGGCGTTTGATGTAACCGTCATATTTAATGTTGATATTTATCTGTTCGCAGACATCCGGTGTCAGGTGTGGACGTTCCGGATCCACCGGTGCCAGAATATCATAGTTCAGTTCCGGACGGCGGATCAGCTCAGCCAGTGTAGTTCCTGTATTCAAAGGCTGGCTGTTATATTGTGCCATCAGTTTCTGTACTGGACCGGAAGCTCCCAGGTGTACATTTTCTACACGCTGTACTTCCTGTTTGATCAGCTGCTCCTTCTTAACAACATAGTCATAGCGTTCCTGTGGGATCAGACCAACTTCGTATCCGTGTCTGGTCAGACGCAGATCTGCATTATCTTGACGGAGCAGCAAACGATACTCTGCACGGGAAGTCATCATACGATATGGTTCATGGTTTTCCTTAGTAACCAAATCATCAATGAGTACGCCAATATAGGATTCGGAACGGTCAAGAATCAGTGGGTCCTTTCCTTTTATTTTCATAGCTGCATTGATACCGGCGATCAGCCCCTGTGCGGCAGCCTCTTCATATCCGGAGCTTCCGTTGAACTGCCCGCCGCTGAACAGACCGGAAATCTCCTTGAACTCCAGGGACGGATACAACTGACGTGGGTTGATACAGTCATACTCAATTGCGTATGCATTCCTTACAATCTTGACATGTTCGAGTCCCGGTACTGTATGATACATAGCATACTGTACATCCTCCGGAAGAGAACTGGACATACCGCCGATATACATTTCATTGGTGTGGATACCTTCCGGTTCAATGAATACCTGATGGCGGTTCTTGTCGGCAAATTTAACGACTTTGTCCTCGATAGACGGACAGTAGCGCGGACCGGTTCCCTCAATCATTCCGGAAAACAATGGCGAACGGCTCAGATTATCCCGAATGATCTCATGTGTCTTTTCATTTGTATAAGTTAACCAGCAACTTACCTGATCAATCTGTACTTTTTCCGGATCAGTGGTAAATGAAAATGGTACAACTCTCTCATCGCCAAACTGTTCCTGCATTTTTGAAAAATCAACAGAACGTTTATCAATACGTGCCGGTGTACCTGTTTTGAAACGGAACATTTCCACTCCGTTTTCTACCAGAGAATCCGTCAGATGATTTGCAGCCTGCAGGCCGTTTGGGCCGGTGCAGTTTACCACATCACCGTAGAGACAGCGGGCTTTCAGATAAGTACCTGTACACAATACGACTGCTTTTGCATAATATTCCGCACCTGAAAACGTTTTCACACCACGGATCACTTTGTTCTCTACCATCAGTTCTGTAACTTCTGCCTGGCGCAGGGTTAAGTGGTCAGTGTTCTGTAATACCTGTCTCATTCTGGCGCTGTAATCTGCCTTATCCGCCTGTGCACGCAGAGAATGTACGGCAGGTCCCTTTGATTTATTTAACATTTTAGACTGGATAAACGTATGGTCGATATTGACACCCATTTCACCGCCCAGCGCATCAATTTCGCGTACCAGGTGTCCTTTGGAACTGCCCCCGATATTCGGGTTACAGGGCATCATAGCTACGCTTTCAATGCTGATGGTAAAAAGAATGGTTTCCAGTCCGAGCCGTGCGCATGCCAGGGCTGCTTCACAACCTGCGTGGCCTGCACCGACGATACAAACATCGTAATTTTCCTTTACAACTGGCATATATTCCTCCTCATATATAGTGGTGATGCATTATTTTCCCATACAAAATTTACTGAAAATCTCATTCACCAGATCTTCTCCTACAGATTCACCAATGATCGTGCCAAGAGCCTCATAAGCGTTCATCATATCGATGGTAAAGAAATCTTCCGGCATTCCATCTGCAATGCTCTGTAATACCATCTTCAGACTGTTCTGAGCCTCTGCCAGAGCATTTTTCTGGCGGATATTTGTGATATATACTTCATCATTGAAAGATAGCTTTCCACTGAAAAACATTTCTTCAATAAGCGTTTCCAGTTCATGGATTCCAGTGTTGTTTTTGGCAGAAATGGAAAGGATTGGTTTGCTTAACTGTGTCTGTAATACAGAAGCATCTGTTTTTGCATCCAGATCAGATTTGTTCAGCAGTACAATTGCTTTCTTATTCTGGATGGCTTCGATGATTTCCTGATCGTTTTCATCCAGTTCTGTGGAGGAATCAACTACATAGATGATCAAATCTGCTTTTTCAATATATTCCCTTGATTTGTTGACACCGATCTTCTCAACAATATCTTCGGTGTCCCGGATACCGGCGGTGTCGATGACATTCAGACCGATGCCGCCAATCTGAATCTGTTCCTGTAAGATATCGCGTGTCGTACCGGCAATCTCGGTAACAATGGCACGCTCCTCTCCCACCAGAATATTCAGCAGGGAGGATTTCCCGGCATTCGGTTTTCCGACAATAGCGGTGTTAATCCCTTCTTTGAGCATCTTGCCATTGTCAGAGGAATCCAGCAGTTTCTTCACTTTGGAATGAGCATCACTCATGATCTCATGCAATTGCTCCGGATAGCCCTCCAGTGATACATGCTCCGGGTCATCCAGTGCGGATTCAATAAAGGCAAGCTCGTGTAGCACAACCGCGCGGATCGCTTTTATTTTTTCCAGGACAGCGCCTTGCAGCTGACTGACGGAACTTTTCAGTGCAAGTTTGTTCTGAGCGTTAATCACATCGATTACGGACTCTGCCTGGGACAGATCAATCCGTCCGTTTAAAAATGCTCGTTTGGTGAACTCTCCCGGTTCTGCCGGGCGGGCACCATATTTTAAAACTGTTTCCAGTATTTTTTTCATAACCAGTACACCACCGTGACAGTCAATCTCGATGGTATCTTCGCAGGTATAACTGCGGGGTGCCTTCATGATCAGAAGCATTACTTCATCGATCACTTCGTCACCATCTGTCACATAGCCATAATGAATGGTATGAGTCTCCATATCAGAAACCTTGCGGCTTCCCTTTTTTGGACGAAAAATGCGGTCAGCAACATCCAATGCTTCGTCACCGCTGATGCGGACGATTCCGATACCGGAATTTGACATGGCGGTTGCAATCGCTGCAATAGTATCAGTTTTCATATTCTTTCTTCATCTCTCAAGCTAAATAAAAAATTTACGTTTCAAGGTACCTATGTTTTTTATTATAGTAGTTTTATTCTATAACGTAAATAAAACTTTCAGGAAAAAAAGGATGCCGGACGGTAGGTTGATTTTCAACGTGGTCATGCTTGCAGCTGATACAGAAAATTATCCGTGTCCGCATCCTTTTCGTCTGAAAGTTTTTAAATTTAGATTACAGTGTCAAAAGCACGGAACAATCCGTGTAATCACGATTTTGGTGTCAAAGCACCCAAATCAAATTTAGAATAATAATAAAAGCACAAATTACTGTCTTTTTAATGTGATCACAACGTGTCTGTAAGGTTCGTCCCCTTCACTGTGTGTAGATACATAACGGTCATTCTGCAGTGCAGAATGAATGACCCGTCTTTCAAATGGATTCATTGGCTCCAGGGATACGGCCTTTTTGGTACGTTTAACCTTGTAAGCAATATTTTTTGCCAGATTCTCCAGTGTATCTTTTCTTCTCTTACGGTAATCCTCAGTATCAAGTTTTACTCTGGTGTATGTATCAGAGTGTTTGTTAATGGCGAGGTTTGTAAGATACTGAAGAGAGTCAAGTGTCTGACCGCGCTTTCCGATCAGAACGCCCATTTCAGCACCTTTCAGTTCTACATCGTATACATTTTCTTCCTCGGCGGAAGCGTTGATCAGGATCTCAACTTCCAGTCCCATGGCAGCAAATACCTGGGAAAGGAAATTTTTGATGTGATCTGCAACGGTATATTTTTTGCGGGCTTTGATTTTTGCCGGTTTACTGTTAAATCCAAGGAATCCTGAACTGCCTTTTTCCAGCACGTCATAATCGATCTGATCACTTGTAACACCGAATTCAACCAGTGCATTTGTAAGTGCGTCATCAACAGTTTTTCCCGTAAATTCGATAAAATCCATCACAATGCCCTCCCTATTTTGTATTTTTGTTGTTGAAATCTTTTACAAGATTTGCTTTGGAAGCCATACTTCCTTCTTTGTATTTTTTACCTGTATCCGGTGTGGTGTCCTTGTGGCTGACGGAAGCTGCTTTGTCTGCCATGGATTTGTACTGGATATTACGGGTATTAACTTTAGCAGCATTGGCGATCTGCTCACCGGCTACACCTTTTTTCTCGATTTTCTTTTTGTTCTTTGCTGCGGCTTTTACCTGGTTCTCTTTGATAACTTTCTCAAGATCCATCTTGTCGAAATGCTTATTCAGCAGGAACTGCTGTAAGCTTCGGATAACGGAACCTGCGATCCAGTAGATACCAACACCGACCGGAAGGAAAAATACGATGAATACAGAATATAACGGCATCATGTAGTTCATCATCTTCATCTGGCTGGCCATAGCTTCCTGCTGTCCGCCATTGTTTGCTGCCTGTGGCATCAGACGGATGTTCAGAAACTGAGTCAGAGCAGCAAGGATCGGTACGAGCAGAGCAAGGATGATCAGCACATAGTGTCCCTCATGGAAACTTGTAGCGATAATGGTCTTCGGAGAATATACGATATTGATTCCGAGGAAGTTATTAAAATGCTCTACTGCAGACTGCGTGCTTGCAATGACATCGGATAAACCGCTGAATTTATCCTGCAATAAAGTCCAGTTATTGCTGGTACATTTGTAAAGAACATCAATGATAGAGTCATGAGCCTGCTGGCTGGTACCTGAGAAGTTCAGGGTAATACCACGGAATACAGAGTTCTTTTCTGACACGGAAGTCAGGAAACTGTTCATGGTATCCTGGTATCCGGCGGTGCCCATAATACCGGTTACAAGACCGTCAAACGTGTTTTTGACGTTTGTGATATATGCCGGTACGTTGTAAATAACACGATAGAGAGCAAACAGAATCGGGAGCTGGATGATCATAAAGATACAGCTTCCGGAAGGGGATACACCGTATTTCTGGTAAACAGCCTGTGTCTCCTCGTTCATAGCCTGAACGGATGCCTGATCTCTTCTGTTTTTATACTTTTTCTGAATTGCCTGAATTTCAGGATTCATGATCTGTGACATTTTTGAGAACTTCTGCTGCTTATAAGTAAGCGGAAGTAAGCAAAAATAAATAACAATCGTAAATACAATGATTGTCAGACCTACGTTCTGGATGTTTAAAAACTTGTCCATAAATACGTAGATTGCGTTCATAAGGTAACCGAGTACCTTTGCGATTGGTCCTAAAATCTTACCTGAATTTTGTGTAAGTAAAAATAAGGAATCCATCTGGTTGCCTCCTATAATCATGGAACCGGATCGTAGCCCCCCTTAGAGAACGGATTACAGCGTAAAATGCGCCAGAGCGCAAGCAATCCACCTTTCCATGCCCCATACTTCTCTACTGCCTCCAGCCCGTAGGTGGAGCAGGTAGGATAATACGGACATTTCGTGGTTTTCATCGGAGAAATGTATTTACGATACCATTTTATTAAAAAAATCAATATTTTTTTCAATGTGATTCCATCTTCTTTTCTTCGGGGTTCATGATTTTTTGAAGATTTCCCAAGTGCAGCAATGCGGATTCGATTTCGTGATATGATGCGTTTTTTGCGCCTGCCCTTGCGATGACTACAATGTCCCAACCACTATGGAACATCTCTTCATGCAGTCTGTAACTTTCTCTTACTAATCTGGTAATGTGATGCCGTACAACACTGTTACCAACTTTCTTACTAACGGAAATTCCTAATCTGTTTCTGTCCGAGTCATTTTTCAGCGTATACATAACCAACAGTCTGTTTGCATAAGATTTTCCATCCCGGTAAACTGTCCGGAAATCTCTGTTTTTCTTTAATGATTCTGAAAAATGCATAATTTCCTGTCCTCTGATTTCATAACAATTTGTTCAAAAATGTTTAAAAAGAGAAGAAAAGACCACAAACGTTGTGGCCTAAGCTGTTAATTTTTTTCTTCCTTTTAATCTTCTAGCGGCCAAAACTTTTCTTCCGCCTGCTGTACTCATTCTTTTTCTGAAACCGTGAACTTTCGCTCTCTGTCTCTTCTTTGGCTGATAAGTCATTTTCATTGTGATACACCTCCATTCCTCGTAGCATCATTTCCGATGATAACAAAAAAAGTCAGACTAGTCAATAGAAAATTGAAAACTTTTAGAAAACCCTGTAAAACGCCCGAAAATCCATTTTTAACGCTCCGTGTACTCCTGTGCGATTGCGAAGTTTTCATTGAAAAATGAAGCGATTTGAGTTATCATAGACATTGGACGACTATCCAAATGTATCATTGTAAATCGTTTGTATGCGATTTTACAGGACTGTAAGAAAGGACGCGAGTTATGCATCTGGTCGAAGAAAAATGGGACGAAATCCTTCTGACAGTGAAAAGAGAGCATGAATTGACGGATATTTCCTTCAATACCTGGCTGAAGCCGCTGCAGATCTTTTCCATTCAGAATAACCGCATCTATATCCTGGTGTCCGGCGAGCAGATGGGACTGACCTATATTAATAGGAAATATTACCTTCCTCTTAAAGTGGCGGTCGCGGAAGTTACAGGCACAGAGTATGAGATCGAATTTGTTCTCCCGGAACAGGCAAAGAAACTGAAAACGCCGCATCCGAGACGGCGTGCTACGACAGAAGAAGCGGAACGGTCAAATCTGAATCCGAACTATACATTTGATACCTTTGTGGTGGGCAACAATAACCGGTTTGCACATTCGGCGGCGCTTGCTGTGGCAGAATCCCCCGGTGAAGTATACAATCCGCTGTTTATTTATGGCGGTGTGGGGCTTGGCAAGACGCATCTGATGCATTCCATTGCACATTTTATTCAATCGACACATCCTGCATTGAAGGTTCTGTATGTTTCCTCAGAGACATTTACAAATGAATTGATTGAGGCGATCAGAAACGGAAATAACATGGCCATGAGCCGTTTCCGGGAAAAATACCGCAGTATGGATGTGCTGCTGATTGATGATGTGCAATTTATTATTGGAAAAGAAAGTACGCAGGAAGAATTTTTCCATACGTTTAATGAACTTCATGTGGCAAAAAAGCAGATCATTTTATCCAGTGACCGGCCGCCAAAGGAGATGGAAACACTGGAAGAGCGTATCCGTTCACGGTTTGAATGGGGGCTTCTGGCAGACATCGGTTCGCCGGATTATGAAACGCGGATGGCGATTTTGCGGAAAAAAGAAGAACTGGACGGTGTTTCCCTGGATGATGCGATCCTGAACTATATTGCATTGAACATCAAGTCTAATATCCGGGAACTGGAAGGGGCACTGAACAAGCTTGTGGCCTATGAGAATCTGGTGCAGACAGAGATTACGATGGAGATTGCAGAGAAGGAGCTTCAGAATATTATTTCTCCGGATATTCCGCTGGAAGTGACACCACAACTGGTGGTGGAGGTAGTTGCGGAACATTTTGGCATTACGATGGATCAGATCACCTCGAAATCCAGAAGCAATGATGTGGCAAAACCGCGGCAGATCGCCATGTATCTGTGCAAAAATATGACAGATGCATCGCTGGAGACCATTGGAAAAGCCGTTGGCGGCAGAGATCATTCCACAGTCGTTCATGGGATAAAAAAAGTGGGAGATGACATCAGCACAGATACTTCTGTGGAACGGCTGGTGGCGACGATTCGAAAGAAGATTAACCCACATTGACCCAACCCGTTATGCACAACAAAAGAAAAAAGAATGATGGTGGCAGCCCCCTTAGCGTAAGGCGTTGCAATGTTATACACTTATCAACAGCCCCTAAGACGGCTACGGCGAAAACCATTTTATATATAGATACATTACATGAAGATATGATACCTGAAAGGAGTTATTCACATTATGAAGTTAATCTGTTCAAAAGCAAGCCTGTTAAAGGGTGTCAGCATAGTATCCAAGGCTGTTCCATCCCGGACAACCATGCCGATCCTCAACTGCATTCTGATCGATGCATCGGCAAATGAGATCAAGCTGACTGCAAATGATATGGAACTTGGCATAGAGACAGTTATTGAGGGCGAGATCGTGGAGCGTGGCATCATTGCACTGGATGCAAAATTTTTCTCCGAGATCGTTCGTAAACTCCCGGATAATGATGTTGTCATCGAGTCAGATGATACGTTTCAGACAACGATTACCTGTGAAAAAGCAAAGTTTAACATCGTTGGAAAATCCGGTGAAGATTTTTCCTACCTTCCGTATATTGAGAAAAATGAGTCCATCAGCATTTCCCAGTTTACATTAAAGGATGTTGTCCGCCAGACCATTTTCTCTATCGCGGATAACGATACAAACAAACTGATGACCGGTGAACTTTTTGAAATCAATGAGAACCGCCTGAGAGTGGTATCTCTGGACGGACACCGCATTTCTATCCGTAATATCGAGTTAAAAGAAAGTTACAGCCCGCTGAAGGTTGTTGTTCCCGGAAAGACACTTCAGGAGATCAGCAAGATCCTTACCGGCGAAGCAGAGGATATGGTAGATATCTTCTTTGCGGACAACCATATTTTATTTGAGTTTGATGAGACAAAAGTAGTGTCCAGACTCATCGAGGGCGAGTATTTCCATATCGATCAGATGCTTTCTTCTGATTACGATACAAAGGTAAAAATCAACAAACGTGAGTTTTTAAACTGTATTGACCGTGCAACCCTGTTGATTCGGGAAGGCGATAAGAAGCCGATCATCCTGAATATCCAGGACGGCAGCCTGCAGTTGAAGATTAACTCCTTTGTAGGGTCCATGAACGAGGAAATCGAGATCGAGAAAGAAGGAAAAGACCTTCTGATCGGTTTCAACCCGAAATTCTTTATTGATGCACTGCGTGTTATCGACGATGAGGAAGTTACATTATACATGGTAAATCCGAAGGCTCCATGCTTTATCAAGGATGATGCGGGAACTTATGTATATTTGATTCTGCCGGTCAACTTCAACGCGGCAACGGTATAACAGACAACCTCTTGAAGAGGTTGTCAGAATAAGACAGGAGAGCGACATATGGAAAAAGTTATCATCAGAGATGATTTTATCAAACTTGGCCAGGCCATGAAGCTTGCCGGTATGGTAGGTTCCGGTGTGGATGCCAAAATGCTGATCCAGGACGGCCAGGTAGAGGTTAACGGAGAAGTAGAATACCAGCGTGGCAAAAAACTTCACGAAGGAGATGTCATTACATTTAACGGAGAGAGTGTTCAGATCGGCAAATGATTATAAAATCACTGGAATTAAAGAATTTTCGCAACTATGAGTCCCTGGGGATCGCTTTTGATGCCGGGACCAACATCTTGTACGGAGATAATGCCCAGGGAAAGACAAATGTGCTGGAATCTTTGTATGTCAGTGGAACGACAAAGTCCCACAAGGGCAGCAAAGACCGGGAAATGATCCGTTTTGATGCGGAGGAGGCGCATATCCGTACCGTCGTAGAGAAGAATGGTGTGGATAACCGCATTGATATCCATCTGAAGAAAAACAGTGCAAAAGGCATCGCTGTGAACGGCATTCCCATCCGAAAAGCCGGGGAGCTGTTCGGCATCCTGAATCTGGTTGTTTTTTCTCCGGAGGATCTGAATATCATCAAGGATGGTCCGGCGGGACGCCGCAGATTTATGGATATGGAACTGAGTCAGCTGGATAGTATTTATCTGCATAATCTGACAAAGTATCACAAGATCCTGCAGCAGCGCAACAAACTGCTGAAGGATATCCATTACCGGCCGGATCTGGAAGCGACGCTTCCGATCTGGGATGAGCAGCTGGTGCTTTATGGGACGAAAATTATTCAGCGTAGACAGGAGTTTTTGAAGGAACTCAATGATATGGTCCGTGACCTTCATCAGAATATCTCCGGAAACCGGGAAACACTGCAGCTTGTATATGAACCATCGGCAACGGCGGAGGATTTTGCAGTCCGGATGGAGGAAGCCCGTGTCAAGGATTTAAAAATGGGAATGACTTCCTACGGTCCCCACAGGGATGATATTTCTTTTCTCATTAATGAGACAGATATCCGGAAATACGGTTCCCAGGGGCAGCAGCGCACATCGGCCCTTTCATTGAAGCTGGCGGAGATCGAGCTGGTGAAACAGCTGATCCATGATACGCCGGTACTTCTTCTGGATGATGTGTTGTCAGAGCTTGACAGCAACCGGCAGAATTATTTGCTGAACAGCATCCATGATATTCAGACCATTATTACATGTACGGGTCTGGATGAATTTGTTAAAAATAGATTTCACATAAATAAAGTGTTTTTCGTCAGGGAAGGCACGATAGCAGAACAGTAGGAGGACAGGAATGAGTACAGAATACGGTGGAGATCAGATTCAGATTTTGGAAGGTCTCGAAGCAGTACGAAAAAGACCGGGTATGTATATTGGAAGTACGTCATCCCGCGGACTTCATCATCTCGTATATGAGATTGTGGATAACGCTGTGGATGAGGCACTTGCAGGATTTTGCTCGGAGATAAAGATAGATATTAACGAAGGTGATACCATTACCGTTATCGATAACGGACGTGGAATTCCGGTAGATATCAACCACAAAGCAGGGAAACCGGCAGTAGAAGTTGTATTCACTATTTTACATGCAGGTGGAAAATTCGGCGGCGGAGGATACAAGGTATCCGGCGGATTGCACGGCGTAGGTGCTTCCGTAGTAAATGCCCTTTCTAACTGGCTGGAAGTTCAGGTCCGCAGAGACGGACATATCTACCAGCAGCGTTATGAGCGCGGCAAAACGATGTATCCGTTGAAAATTGTTGGTGATTGCCCAGTGGAAGAGACCGGTTCCAAAGTAACCTTCTCTCCGGATGGAAGCATTTTTGAGGATACGGTGTACGATTATGATGTATTGCGTCAGCGCCTGCGTGAGATGGCATTCCTGACCAAGAACCTGCGCATCATTCTGACTGACAAACGACCGGGGCAGGAGCGCACGGAAACCTTCCATTACGAGGGTGGTATCAAAGAGTTCGTGCAGTATCTGAACAAGAGTAAAGAAGCTCTGTATGAAAACGTCATCTACTGCGAGGGTGAGCGTGATGGTGTTTATGTAGAAGTTGCAATGCAGCACAATGATTCTTATAACGAGTCAACGTTCAGTTTTGTAAATAATATTACGACACCGGAAGGTGGTACGCATCTGGCCGGTTTCAGAAATGCCCTGACAAAAACATTTAACTCTTATGCAAAGGCAAACAAACTGGTGAAGGAAAATGAAGCAGCACTTTCCGGTGAAGATATCCGTGAGGGTCTCACTGCTATCATCAGTGTCAAGATCTCTGAGCCTCAGTTTGAGGGACAGACAAAACAGAAGCTTGGAAACAGCGAAGCACGTGGTGCAGTGGACAGCGTAGTAAGTGAGCAGCTGACTTATTTCCTGGAGCAGAATCCGACTGTTGCAAAGACCATCTGCGAGAAATCCCTGCTGGCACAGCGTGCCCGTGAGGCAGCCCGTAAAGCCCGTGATCTGACCAGAAGAAAAACCGCATTGGAGGGAATGTCCCTTCCTGGAAAACTGGCAGACTGTTCCGATAAAGATCCGAAAAACTGTGAAATCTATATCGTAGAGGGTGATTCCGCCGGCGGCTCTGCCAAGACCGCAAGAAGCCGTGCGACACAGGCTATCCTTCCGCTGCGTGGAAAGATTCTGAACGTGGAGAAAGCGAGATTGGATAAAATCTATGGAAATGCCGAGATCAAAGCCATGATCACTGCTTTCGGAACGGGTATCCATGAAGACTTCGATATTACAAAACTGCGTTACCACAAGATCATTATCATGACCGATGCCGATGTGGATGGTGCGCATATCAGTACCTTACTGCTGACGTTCCTGTATCGTTTTATGCCGGAACTGATCAAACAGGGTTATGTATATCTGGCACAGCCGCCATTATACAAACTGGAGAAAAACAAAAAAGTATGGTACGCATACAGTGATGAACAGCTGAATGCTATTCTGGCAGAAGTAGGCCGTGATTCCAGTAACAAGATCCAGCGATACAAAGGACTGGGCGAGATGAATGCGGAACAGCTCTGGGAGACGACTATGGATCCGGAGAAACGAATCCTGCGCCGTGTCACCATGGACGAGGCAGCAACCGCAGAGATCGACCTGACTTTCACAACCCTGATGGGAGATAAAGTAGAGCCGCGTCGTGACTTCATCGAAGCCAATGCGAAATACGTTGAAAACCTAGATGTATAGCAAAGAGAGGAATATAAATGGACGACAAGATATTTGATCAGATTCATGACGTGGATCTGAAAAAAACCATGGAGAAATCCTACATTGATTATGCCATGAGCGTAATCGCATCCAGAGCACTTCCGGATGTCAGAGACGGATTGAAACCGGTACAGCGCCGAGTTCTCTATTCCATGATCGAATTGAACAACGGACCGGATAAACCGCATCGTAAATGTGCGCGTATTGTCGGTGATACAATGGGTAAATATCATC
>OFME01000980.1_pt1 | contig 18423 bp, 17 predicted proteins | sample 1541381 | NCBI WGS metagenome assembly OFME01 (sample SAMN04209243, study PRJEB22552) | human gut metagenome | biome: gut; material: feces | host: Homo sapiens | place: USA: Oklahoma
CTGACCGATAAGGAAGAGATCGGCTCCGACGGCGTGACCGGTATGCAGAGCATGTACGCCTTCCACTTCATGCAGGAGCTCTGCCGTGCCGCCGGTCAGGATGATATCCTGGCCTTCCGTCACAGCGTCTGCCTGTCCGCTGACGTGACCGCTGCCTACGATCCTACCTGGGCGAGTGCATTCGAGCCCATGAACGGCACTTATGCAGGCCGCGGCGTTGCCATCTTCAAGTACACCGGCGGCGGCAGCAAGGGCTCCGCAAGCGATGCCTGCGCTGAGCTGGTCAGTGATATCACCCGGATGCTGGACAACGGCAACGTTGCATGGCAGATCGGTGAGCTGGGCCGTCTGGATCTGGGCGGCGGCGGCACCATCGCCAAGTATGTCGCAAACCGCGGCATCCCCGTGCTGGATATCGGTGTGCCTGTGCTGTCCATGCACTCTCCGTTTGAGGTCATCCACAAGAACGACCTGTACATGGCTTACCGCGCCTTCTCCCTGTTCAACAACGCACAGTAAGCGCGATCCAGAATGAATGCCCCGGCAGGTTTTGCGCCCGCCGGGGCATTTTTGCGCTATTTTTTGAAAAATGCTTGACCTTCAACCGACTTTATGGTGTAGTGTAAGGGCGGAGGTGAAGCAAATGAACATCAAACAGGCTGCGGAACAGAGTGGAGTTTCCAGCCCCAACATCCGCTTCTACGAAAAAGAAGGGCTGATGACCCCTGCCCGTAACCGGGACAATGCCTACCGGGATTACACCGCCGGGGATATCCGGACCCTGAAACTGATTCGGATGCTTCGGATGCTGGATATGCCGCTGCCCGTAATACAGAGGGTCCTCAACGGGGAACAGCCGCTGAGCGAAGCACTTCAGGCACAGCAGGCGGTACTGGAGCAGCAGGCGGCTCAGCTGGCGGGTGCGATCCGCTTTTGCGCAGAGCTGACCCAACAGACTCCTCAGGTGGATCAGCTGGATGTGGACGACTGCCTGAAACGGATGCAGGACCCGCAGGAGCCGGGCAGATTTTTCTCCGGCTGGCTCAGGGATTACCGTACCGTGGCAGAAAACGAACAGAAAAAACGCTTTTTCATCATATCGGAACAGTCCATCAATACCCCGGAGGATTTTGCAGCCGTGCTGCTGCGCTATGGGGAAGCTCAAGGGAGCCCCGTCTGCATCACAAAAGGGGGAATGTACCCGGAGTTTGAGTGGCACGGCATCCGGTATAAGGCATGGCGCGGGCAGGGCCGCTATTGCGATTCCATCTGCTGCGAAGCACTCTTCCCGGAATCTCTCAAAACGGGACTGCCGCTCAGGCGGGAACGCCTGCTGCGCTGGCTGCGGCGGCTGCTCCCTGTGGCAGTGGCCGCTATGGTGCTGGGAGCACTTGCTCTATGCGGCAGAATGTGAACCCCTGATCCCGATACCACTGGATGATGTCCGGCAGCGCCTCGGCGGTGGTGCGGGTGGTGGCAGAATCATGCATCAGAACGATGCACTGGGTCTGCTCGCCGGTCTCACGCACCACATTCCGGTAGATGGTTCCGGCACTGGGCTTGCCGCCTACGGCATCCTCAGCGCAGACATTCCAGTCTACATAGGCATATCCCTTCTCGGCACACTGCTGTTTCAGCTCGGCCATCACACCGCGCCCGCCGTAGCGGCGGCTGACCGTGTTGGTGCTGCCGCCCGGAAAGCGCAGGTAATGCAGAGAAGCTGTGTTGACATAGGGCGAGATGCGCTCTTTCAACAGCTCAATATCCTGCCAGTAAGCATCTGCACTCTGGTAGATGTCACTGTATTCATGGGAAGCGGAATGCAGCGCGATCTGGTGGCCTGCCGCCGCTGCATCCGCAATGAGCGGCAGGTACTTTTCATTGTAGCCCGTGGCCACCACAAAAAAGGTGGCCTTGACCCCGGCGGCGTTCAGTGCATCCAGAACCGCCGGGGTCGTTTTGCTGGGGCCGTCATCGAAGGTCAGGCAGACCCATTTCTCCGGCACCGGCTCTTCCTGCGGCAATGAGCTTGCAGGGGCCGCCTCCGGAGCAGGGGAGGCAAAACCGGTATCCGGTACCGGGGTTAGGTCGCTTTCCTGGCAGCCGGGCCCCGCCGGCACAGCAAAGAACAGCCCCAGCCCAAAGCCTGCCGCTGCGCCCGCCAGAAGCAGAGCTGCCCCGCGAAATAAGATCTTCCCGTTTGCTCTCAGCCATGAAACCATCTCCCAAACCTCCTTGACAGATCGCATTGGATCTGCAGTATCTCTTATAGGATATGACCCGCTGAAAATTTGTAGAATACAAAAGCAGGCAGAGGAATTGACATTTCCCGCAAAAATTGATAAACTAAATAAGTTCTCCGTGCAGGAGTGGCGGAATGGCAGACGCGCTGGTTTTAGGCACCAGTTCCCAGTGAGTGAGGGTTCAAGTCCCTTCTCCTGCATACACAAAACGGCAGGCCCTTGGATGGAATCCGGGCCTGCCTTTTTGTTTGCGGCTTTGGTTGGAAAGCATAAGAAAAGCCCACGATCTATCGCTAGATCGTGGACTTTCTTTTATGCGAGGGAGGGGACTCGAACCCCCAAGGATAAACCACACGCACCTCAAACGTGCGCGTCTGCCAGTTCCGCCACCCTCGCACAACGATAAAATTATTGCAATCCCGGATTTCTGAGGCTTGAAACCGTTGTTGCGGACTGCTTGAATATACTACCACATTACCCCTGGAAAGTCAAGCGATTTTGATAGAAATTTCCTCGTTTCATATTCGATCGTGTCCCGGTGCATACTAGAACAAATTATCACCGGGGAGGCAGGACCGTGAAACGACGCAACAGAGCATACCGATTGCTGAGACTGACAGCAGTGTATCTTCTCCTGCTGCCGTTTCTGCTGCTGGGTTGGCTGTACAGCCGCCTGCCGGATCGTGTTTATCTGGAACCCGGGCAGGCCTTGCTTTTACCCCGCTTTGGCTGGGTGGAACCTATGGGGCTTCACGGCAGCCAGAATGCGGCCAGTACCCAGGTCGTGGGTAGTTACCAGACCACTCTGTCACTGGGCGGCTGGCTTCCCATCAAGAATATCCGCACGGTGGTCACGGAGCGCACGCAGGTCACGGTCTGCGGTACGCCGTTCGGGGTCAAAATGTTCTCCGAGGGGGCACTGATCGTTGGCTTTTCCGATATTGACAGCCCCGGCGGGAGCACAGTGAACCCGGCAAAGGCAGCGGGACTGCGTCTGGGAGACCGCGTGATCCGCATTGGACAGATCAGCACGGAAAACAATGATGCTGTGAAGGAAGCGCTGGAAGCCGCCCGGGGAAGCGCCGCAGAGGTCATCTATGTCCGCAGCGGGGAACAGCGCAGCACCACCCTGACCCCTGTCTGGGATGCTGCTGCCGCCCAGTGGCGGGCAGGCATGTGGGTGCGGGATTCCTCCGCCGGTGTGGGCACTCTGACCTTTGTGGACCCGGAAAAGGGTGTCTTTGCGGGGCTGGGTCATCCCATCAGCGACGGCGACACCGGCGAAAGCATCGCTCTGCGCAGCGGGGAGATCGTGCCGTGTGAGATCACCGGGTGCAGCATGGGCACTGTGGGCAGCCCAGGGGAGCTGAAGGGGAAATTCCTGAGCGCCCACGCCATTGGCAGCATCCGGATCAATGGAGAAAACGGTGTTTATGGCACAACACGGACAGGCTTTTCCGGGCAAACCATGCCGGTGGCGTTTGCGCAGGAGGTCGAGACGGGGGATGCACAGATCCTGGCTACCGTCGCCGGGGAAACACCCCGTACCTACCATGTCCGCATCGAAAAGATCAGCGATGCCGACCCGCGCCGCAATATGGTCGTCCGGGTGGTGGACAAAGCCCTGCTTACCCGGACCGGCGGCATTGTGCAGGGGATGAGCGGCAGTCCCATTTTGCAGAATGGGCGGCTGGTCGGCGCAGTGACCCATGTTCTCGTCAACGATCCGACACGGGGCTATGGGATTTTCGCGCAGACCATGCTGGAGCAGGCTGAACAGGTTGCAACGGCGGAAAAATGAGCAGATTTGGTAAAACAAAACAGGCTGATTCGACTGAAGATTCCATAATATGGCAAAAATAACAGTTGAAATCCATGGGAATTTATGGTAAAATCAGAAACGTAAGGAAAACCGCACACATTGGAGGAATGAACGATGGACAAGATCAAATTTTTGATGTCGGATACTGGCGCAGAGATCACGGCAGCCTGTCGTGAAGCTTTGGAGCAGAAGGGCGTAGAGGTGACCGTGGTGGAAAAAGACGGCCTGAAGGTCCTGCAGAAAATGCTTGCAGTGCGGCCCCAGGTGGTGTTGCTGGATGCCTTTATGCCCGGGCTGGATGCGCTGGCTGTGAAACAGAAGTACAATGCAGCCGGTGAGCGTCACACCTCTTTCTTTGTGACGGGGGCGTTCCAGAGCGAGGAAATGGTGCAGGAGCTGCTGGACGAGGGCTTTGCTTACTACTTCGTCAAGCCCTTTGACGAGACGGTTCTGGCAAACCGCGTGCTGAAGGTGGCTGCCGGGCAGGAAAAGCGCATCCTGCACACCAGCGTGGACAGTGATGAGCTGACAGTCACTGAGATCCTGCACCAGATCGGTGTTCCCGCTCATATCAAGGGCTATCAGTTTCTGCGGGATGCCATCCTGCTCACCATGAACGAGCCGGAGTACATCAACGCTGTGACCAAGCGCCTCTACCCGGAAATCGCCAAGAAAAACGGCACCACTGCCAGCCGCGTGGAGCGCGCCATCCGCCATGCCATTGAGGTGGCGTGGGACCGGGGCGATGTGGATACCCTCAACAGCTACTTCGGCTATACCATCCACAATCTGCGGGGCAAGCCCACCAACAGCGAATTCATCGCGATGATCGCTGACAAAATGCGGCTGGATAAGCGACAGAGGGCAGTGTGATGGATGCACATGCAGACGTGATATTTTGTGCGCAAAGCTGGTAATTTTGGGATGGTGAAAAATGTTTATCGCTATGGAATTATAGAATTATGGATTCTGTAGCGATAAACTGATTGTTGATAGGGCAATAAATCTCCGGAATTTATTGGGTGTGGAGCCGAATGGATTCCGGAGGTTTTTTATGGTGGAAAAAGATGTAGAAATGTTTTTGGAGGCGTGCGAGTTAAAGGGACTGAGCATGAAGACGATTGGAAGCTACGAGCAGACGTTGAGGTTATTCATGCAACATTTGTACAAAAATGGAATTGAGCGCACAGAGGATGTGACGCACATGATGGTATATTAGCGTCAATTAATGTGGTTGAACGAAGGTTGATAAAATGACTGCTCTATGATAAAATAAACAATAGAAACAGGATGTGAGGGAAGTTGCAGGAAACCGAAGCACAGAAGCGTGAACGGCATCATCAGGAAGACCTTCAGCGATTGAGAGGGTTCCGGCCTATCGACGATACGTTTATGCGCGGGATGTTCAAGGATAATATTCCATTGGCAGAACTGGTGCTCCGCATCATTGTGGGTAAACCTGATCTGATACTGACCAAATGTGAAACGCAGGCCGACCTGAAGCGCGTGACTGGAGCACGGTCAATTTGTCTGGATGCATATGCCACCGACAGCACGGGCAAGAAATATGATATCGAGATTCAGCGCTCTGACAATGGAGCTGACCCACACCGGGCAAGATATCATTCCAGTGTGATGGATGTAGAAAATCTGGACAAGGATCAGGATTACCGAGAACTGCCGGATACCTATGTCATTTTCATTACGGAAAAAGATTGCTATAAGGCCGGAAAACCTGTATATGTCATTCAGAACATAAACTTGACACTGGGCTTGCCGTTTGAAGACGGAACTCATATTCTGTATGTGAATGGCGAGTACCGTGGCGATTCGGACATCGGAAGACTGATGCACGATTTCAATTGCACCAGTGCAGAGGAGATGAACTTTGACCTGATGGCAGAACGAACGCGCTACTTGAAAGAAAACCCGAAAGGAGTGGGCAGTATGTGCAAGGCTATGGAAGAATTGAGAGTTGAAAGCTATGCCGAGGGAAAAGCTGAAGGCGTAGAAATCGGTAAAATGGAACAGGCAAAAAAGACTGCCTTGAAACTCAGTCGGAAGGGAAATTCCGTAGAAGAAATCGCAGACCTTCTTGGCTATGATGTTGATACTGTAAGCAGTTGGATCGCCCCGAAAGCATGTTGAGCGAAATGTGCAAGGCTATGGAAGAGCTGAGAGTAGAAAGCCGAAAAGAAATGGCAGTTGAGATGGCACAGAGCCTTTATGAACAGGGTGTATCGATTGAGCAGATTGCAAAAGCAAGCAAGGTCGATGTGGACACTGTAAAAGGATGGCTCACACCGAAGGCTGGGTAACAGCAGAACAATAAGACACCAGCGTATTGTGTTACGAAAACATGGTACGCTGGCGTTTTTGCTTGAAGAAATTGCTATGTTCTCTTATTGCTGGTAAAATAGGGGCGGATGTACGAATAAGAATGAATGTGGGAGCGTGATGGAAAGTGGATATCTCTTTTAAGATGGGCGATGAAAAGTTCAATTACAGAGTGAGTGCAATCATAATTTCTAACGGAAGAATTTTGGCAATGTCCCATGACAAACCGTCAGAGTACTACTCTCTGCCCGGGGGTAGAGTGATGATGGAGGAAACGGCCGAACAAGCGATGATACGGGAAGTTCGGGAAGAGCTTGGTGTTTCACTGAAGATATCCCGGCCATTATGGTTGAATCAATCTTTCTTCACAAAAGATACAGATGGTCTCCGATATCACGAGATATGTATTTATTTTTTGATGGATACCGCAGATGCTGGCCTGCTGGAAAGGCAAAACACGTTTACTCGAACAGAGGGAACCGGTACGCATATATTTAAATGGTTAGAGATTGCTCAATTAAAGGATGAAACTTTTTATCCATTGTTCCTGAAAAAAGAAATTTCCAACCTTCCGGATGGGTTCACGATCCGAACGGAAGTGCGATGATGAATCTGTGCTTTCGATGTTGACGCTTTTGTTGTACAAAATTGAGGAATTTATCCTAATGGCATTTCTTCTGTTGTGATATAATTGTATCGATCAAAAGGAGGAATGCAAGATGATCCATCTGCTGTTAGCGGTGATCTATGTTTCTTTTATCAGTCTGGGCCTGCCGGATTCTCTGCTGGGGGCAGCGTGGCCTTCAATCTATCAGGGATTTGGGGTTCCGGTCTCCTATTCCGGCGTGATATTCTGTATCATATCGGTGGGAACAGTGCTCTCCAGCCTGCAAAGTGATCGGATGACCCGCCGGTTTGGAGCGGGCGGCGTTACGGCCATCAGCGTTGCCATGACCGCCGCAGCACTGTTCGGGTTCTCTGTCAGCAGCTCATTCTGGGCCATGTGCCTGTGGGCGATCCCTTATGGACTTGGAGCTGGAAGCGTGGATGCTGCACTCAACAACTATGTGGCGCTCCATTTTGCCAGCCGCCACATGAGCTGGCTCCATTGTATGTGGGGGATCGGAGCCTCGGTCGGGCCCTACATCATGGGCGCGGCGCTTTCTTCCCGTGCCGGGTGGCAGACGGGGTATCGGGTCATCAGTGTGATGCAGATGGTGCTGACGATCATTATTCTGCTGAGCCTTCCGCTCTGGAAAACGAAATCGGGTGCGAATGCCGAGGAGCGGGAAGCAGCTCCGGCAGAAGCGCTGACCCTGAAACAGATTTTCCGGATCTCGGGCGTAAAAGAGGTTCTGGTTACATTTTTTTGCTACTGCTCTCTGGAGCAGACCACCAGTCTGTGGGCCAGCAGTTATCTGGTGCTGAACAGGGGAATCGCGCCGGAGACCGCCGCCGGCTTTGCCAGTCTTTTCTTTGTCGGCATCACCGTGGGACGGGCGTTGTGCGGCTTCCTGACCTTAAAATTCGATGATACCCAGATGGTTCGTATGGGGCAGGGGATCATCGCGATTGGGATAGCGGCGTTTCTTCTGCCGCTTGGGGAAGCAGTGACACTGGCAGGGCTGCTGCTGGTTGGTCTTGGCTGTGCTCCAATCTATCCCAGCATCATTCATGCAACGCCGGGCCGCTTCGGTGCGGACAGGTCGCAGGCAATCATTGGGGTCCAGATGGCCAGCGCCTATATTGGCAACTGCCTGATGCCGCCGTTGTTCGGTGTGATCGCAAACCACACCACGATCTCGATTTTTCCGTATTACCTGCTGGTGATCCTGATTTTGATGGGGTATATGCACGAAGCGCTGCAAAAGAAAACGAAAGCGGTGCAATAAAATACCGCTGCTCTTGCATTTGGGGAAATGCACAAGAGCAGCGGTATTTTTTGTATGCATATCAATCCCGCACCTGCACCGGAACAGTCGGCAGGCCTCGCGGTCGGCTGCAGCACACCACGATTCTGGATGCGGCACTGGGGGAAAACCTTTACTCAGACGGCCCGGATCGCTGGGGTTCTCTTGCCTGTATGCGTCGGCAGGCATCCTCCTTCACAAGCTCAATGATCACCGCCGTCAGGGGGATAAAGAAGATGATGCCGATGATGCCAAAGAGCTTTCCGCCGATCATAGCGGCAACAAGGGTGTACAGCGGAGAAAGCCCCACGGACTTTCCCACCACCCGGGGGTAGATGAACTGGTTTTCAATAAACTGTACGGCAAGGTAAACAATGAGGCAGCGCACGGCCAGAACGGGATCCACCAACAGCACGAGGAACACGCTGACTACGCAGGAAATCAGCGCTCCGACGTAGGGGATAATGGCGCAGATGGCGGTCAGCATTCCCACCAGGCTGCCGTAGGGGATCTTGAAAACGGAAAACGCAAGAGCCATGAGAACGCCAAGGATCACGGCCTCACTGCATTGCCCTGTCAGAAAGTTTGCAAAGGATTGCCGGAATAGTCGGCAGAACTTCAGCAGCCAAGCGGAGTGGCTGGGCTTCAGGTAGGCACAGACCAATGTGCGGGCGTGGTGGCAGAGACTCTCTGAGCCAACGGACATATAAACAGAGATGATAAAGGCAAAGGATGCGGTCACCACGATATTTACCGTGGCAGATACGGCACCTACCGCATTGACCAGCACGGTATCGATGCTGTCGGTGACCCTGTGAAGCAGCTGCTCCCAGTCGATGCCCTCCAGCCAGCTCATCAGCCACCCCATGTCGGCATCCTGTGCGCTGAGATAGGCGGTCCAGCGGGGGATGTTTGCTTCGATCTGTACATAGAGGCTGTGAAAAGACTGCACCAGCTCCGGGATCAGCAACGTCAGCGCCAGCACCAACACCAGCACAACACCCAGCAGGGTGATGAAGAAGCTCAGGAGATGGAGTACTTTATCCGAGGGCTGTTTTTTGGTCTTGCAGAACAGGCGTTTCAGCCGTTTTTCCAGCCCGGTCATAGGCACATTGATAAATAGTGCCAGAATGCCGCCTGCCAGAATGGGCAATACCAGGTCTACCAACTGTGCAGCAAATGCCAGAACGGAAGAAAGCCGCAGCAACGCCACAAAAAGCGTGACTCCTACAACAGTTATGAGCAGATATTGTTTTGTTTTTGGTTCCATGAAAAAATCCTTTCCCGGAGCTGATGGCTGAAATATGAAAAGAGAACGTCTGCGAACTCTTTATTCGTATTGTAATCAGAAGCAGCTGGCTTGTCAAGAAGTCGGGAACTGCGGGGTTTTCTTTTTGGGCTGGGCGTGATATAATATGTAGGTCGCAATTCCTCGAAAAAACTCAAAATAAACGGGAATGCGTGGAAAAGCAAAGGAAGATAACAGAGAGTATCTTTGCTGCTTACATAAGGTTGAATGAAAATCAACTTAATACAAAAATCCATAGTACAGTCTGTATAAAACCGACACGAAAAAAGCTGAAATTTCCTCTTGCTTTTTCTGAGATCTGTGCTATAATATTAAGGCAATCGTTTCCAAGGCCGCTCGCGGGGGTAGCCGATATTGAAGGTTGTGATGGGCACATACATTTATAATATGGCCCCAATAAGTCAGAACCAGAAATGAGGTGAAAAAGAATGAAACAGGGTATCCATCCGAACTACATTGACTGCACCATCACTTGTGCTTGTGGCAACGTCATTAAGACTCGTTCTACCAAGCCCGAGATCCACGTCGAAGTTTGTTCCAAGTGCCATCCCTTCTACACTGGTAAGCAGAAGCTGGTTGACACCGGCGGACGTGTTGAGCGCTTCAACAAGCGTTTCGGCCGTAAGTAGTTACTGGTCTTTTCAGCGCCGTCTCCTTTGGGAGGCGGCGTTTTTTGTTGTTATGCCGCACAAAAGCTCTCTTTCTGTAATTTACACGCCGTTCCCTTATTTTGAACACATTTCCGGACTAAAATAAACCAGTATCTTCAAAAAGCGCTTTGCGCTGCCTTAGAAAGGAGCGTTGTGAACGTGATCGAAGTTTCTCATCTCACCAAACAGTATGGCAATCATCTTGCCGTGGACGATGTCTCGTTTACCGTGGCAGATGGCCAGATCTGTGGTCTGCTGGGGCCCAACGGCGCGGGCAAATCCACCATTATGAACATCCTCACTGGCTATCTCTCTGCCACCAGTGGGCAGGTGACTGTGGCAGGGCACCCTCTGCCCGAGGAGGCCGATGCCGCCAAGGCTTGTGTGGGCTATCTGCCCGAACAGCCGCCCCTTTACCCGGAAATGACGGTGCAGGAGTACCTGACCTTTGCCGCCGAGCTGAAGGGTGTGAAAAAGGCGGAACGGAAGGAGCAGGTGTGCAGGGCTGCCCGCCGTACCGGGCTGGAAGCTGTTTTGCCCCGGCTCATCCGCAGCCTTTCCAAGGGCTACAAGCAGCGGGTGGGCATTGCACAGGCATTGCTGGGCAGTCCCAGGCTCATCATTCTGGACGAGCCGACAGTCGGCCTGGACCCGGCACAGGTCATCGAGATCCGCAAGCTCATCCGGGAGCTGGGCCAGGCACATACGGTCATCCTGTCCAGCCATATCCTCAGTGAGGTGCAGGCAGTCTGCCAACAGATCCTGATCCTTTCCAAAGGGCATCTGGCGGCAGCAGGCAGTCTGGAGGAGCTGACCGCCGATGGCAAGAGCCTGGAAGAGGTGTTTCTGGAACTGACCGACGGTGAACCGGAAGAAGCAACCGGAGAGGAGGACGCAGAATGACAGCTATTTTCAAGCGGGAATTCCGCAGCTTCTTTCACGGGATGCTGGGGTACGTCCTCACGGCGTTTCTGGTGGCGAGTTCCGGCCTGTATTTTCTGGCCCGGTGCCTGATCTACGGCCTGACGGATTTCAGTTACTACACCCTCTACCAGACCATTTTCATGCTGCTGCTCTATATCCCGGTGCTGGCGATGCGCTCACTGGCCGAGGAACGCCACAGCCGCACCGACCAGCTGCTGCTCACCAGCCCGGTCTCAGTGTGGGGCATCGTGCTGGGCAAGTTCTTTGCCATGGCAGCTGTGTTCGCACTGCCCTGCGCTGTGGATGCGGTGATGATCTTCATCCTCTGGGCGCTGGGCGGCACCGTGTCTGCTCTGCTCGCAAACCTTGCGGGGCTGCTCTGCTACTTTTTGCTGGGATGTGCGGCCATTGCATTGTGTGAGTTTCTCTCCGGCCTGACCGAGAACCAGATCATCGCCGCCGTGGCGGGCTTTTCAGCCTTGCTGCTGGCCTACCTGATGCCCAGCCTGCGCAGTATGTTCAATGCGGGCAGCGCCGTGGCGCTGGCAGTGTTCACCGGGATCGCAGGCGCGGCTTCTCTGGCGGCCGGTCTGCGCACCCGCAGCTTTGTGCTGGGGTGCCTGACCTTTGCGGCGCTCTGCCTGGGCCTGACGGGGCTGTTTCTGCTCCGCAGTGCATGGCTTACTGAGGCTTTCAGCGCTGTTCTGAGTGCCCTGTGCCTGTTTACACCCTTTGAGGATTTTGTCAACAACAGCTTCTCCATCCCTGCCGTGGTCTATTATCTGACCGTGACGGCGTTGTTCCTGTTCTTTACGGCGCAGGACATGGAGAAGCGCCGCTGGAACTGAGAGGAGGGAACACAGATGAAGCTTTTTGTAAAGCAGAGCTCCTCGGGTGACGGGCGGGTGTTCCGCAGCGGGGTGTGGTCGGCAGCCATTGCCGCGGCTGTGATCGTGCTGGCCGTGCTGGTCAATCTCATCGTCCGGGCCATTCCTTCCAGATATACCGAGTTCGATCTCTCCGAGGCGGGGCTCTACACCCTGAGCGAGAGCTCCAGACAGGTGGCCGACGACCTGACGCAGGATGTGACCATTTACTATCTGGCCCAGACCGGCAATGAGGACCAGATCATTTCCAAGCTGCTGGACAAATACGCCGCCCAGAGCAGCCATATCACCTGGGAGCTGAAAGATCCGGCAGTCTACCCGACCTTTGCGGCCCAGTACGGCGCACAGGATCTGACCTCCGGTGGGCTGATCCTGGTCTGCGGGGAACAGAGCAAGGTGCTGGATGCCGCAGAGCTTTACGACTACGATTACAGCGATTATGCCGCCACCGGCGCGGCCAACGTGACCTTTGACGGTGAAAGCAGGATCACCTCTGCCATCTACCAGCTGACCAGCGGAGAGAGCCGCCATGTGTACTACACCACCAACCACGGCGAGCAGGCGCTGACTTCCACCCTGACCGATGCACTGGAAAGCCAGAACCTGACCGTCTCGGCGCTTGACCTGCTCTCCCAGACTATCCCCGAGGACTGTGACCTGCTTGTTATCAACGATCCGGCGCAGGACTTTTCCGGCGCAGGCAGTCTGGTGGATGAGCTGGGCCAGCTGCGCAGCTATCTGAGCAACGGAGGCCGCGTGCTGCTGCTGACGGATTCCTATTATAGTACCCCCAATCTGGATGCTGTGATGGCCGAGTTCGGCCTGACCCGCACCGAGGGCCTTGTGGTGGAGGGCGACACCAACCATTACCTCAATGGCTACCCGGCCCTTTACCTGCTGCCGGATTATGCCAGTACAGAGGAATCCACTGCGCTGGACGGTGTGAACACCAGCCGCAGAGTTCTGCTGCAGATGGCACAGGGCATCACCCTGAACGAGACAGAGCATGTGGTCTCGGATGCCCTTCTGGTCAGCTCGGACAGTGCTTACAGCAAACCGGAAGGCTACGAGATGACCACCACCGAGAAGGCGGACGGCGACATTGCCGGTCCCTTCACGCTGGCAGCATACGCCCGCAATGAGGATACGGGTGCCCAGGTCATCTGGGTCAACTGCGGCAATATGGACAATGAGGGCATCTATCAGGTCATCCCGGGCAATGTGACCTTCCTGCAGGGGTGTGCGGCTTCGCTGGCCGGGCAGGAGAGCGCTGTCCTCATCGACAGCAAGGCACTGGAAGCAGCTCCGTTGGAAGTGCCAGGCATTGCCGCCTCTACGCTGGGCCTGCTCTTTGTCATCGTTCTGCCTGCGGCCTTGCTGGCTGTGGGTGCCGTGGTGGTCGTGCTGCGGCGCAGAAAGTGAGGACCTGTCCATGAAAGCAAAACAGCGTACCCTCGGGGTGCTGCTTTTCCTCATCCTGCTGGCAGGCGGCGTGTTTGCCCTGCTGACGCTGCGGAATGCCCGGGAAGAACAGGCTGCCAGTGCGGCCGCAGATGGAACCATTCCGCTGGCGGCAGTTTCGGGCAATGACCTGACGCAGATCGTGCTCCACTATCAGGGCGAGACGAACACCCTGCTCTATACCGCCGATGGCTGGACGCTGGCCGAAGATCCCGCTTACCATCTGGACACCTCTGCCTGCAACACGATGCTCACCGCGCTTTCCTCTTTGAACGCAAAGCGGGAGTTGAGCCCGCAGGCAGGGGAGGACTACGGCTTTGCGGAGCCTGCACTGACCATAGAGGTGACGGCAGCGGGCGAAACGGACACCTATACCTTCGGGGCCAGCAATACCATGACAGGGGATCTCTATGTCCGCAAGAATAACAGCGATGTCATTTATACGGTATCGGGGACCAAAGCCGCCTGCTTTGAGCTGACCAGGGCGGAGCTATTCGGTGCCTTCAACCCGGCGGGGCTGACGGCCTCGGAGATCGAAGCCGTCTCCTATACGCTGGCCGATGGCGAGACCGTGACCTTGAAAGCAAACTCGGAGCCTGCAGCAGAGAGTGACAGCAACGCCTACCAGACTGTCTGGCGGCTGGCGGGGGACACCGCCGCAGACCTCGACGAGACAAAGGTGGATGCCATCCTCTCGGCGCTCTGTGCCTATGTCTCGGCACAGGCAACAGATGCCGACCCGGCGGCGTATGGTTTTGAGGCCCCGCTGGTCACAGCAGAGGTCACCACAGCCGATGGCACAATAAATCTGACCTATGCCATGGGGACGGACGGCTGTTACCTGATGGTGGAAGGCGACAGCTCCGTTTATACGGTGGATGCCAGTGTGGTGAGTGCGCTTTTGTACCCCGCGGATCAGCTGAAAGCAGAATAAAACGTTTCAATCCCGCGCTGTGCGAATTCTTGGTACAGCGCGGGATTTTTTTGCGCCGGATGTAAAGTTTCGGCAAACCTCGACAGAGTGATTGACATTTCAGTTCGGATTGTTTATGATAGGCGATGACAGGGCAGAATAACTGCACAATATTACGGATGTCATGGATGTTGTGCGGGGCTGGTCGCCCTGGTACGAAGGATAGGGTGGATGCCCTGTCTTTTTTCGTATCTGAGTTTAAGGAGGAAAAGTAAAAAATGGACAACTCGGTGATCGTTTCACTGCGCGATATCGTGGTGGAATTTGACGGTCAGCGCATTCTGGATGGGCTGAACCTGGACATCCATGACAAAGAGTTCGTAACGCTGCTGGGTTCTTCCGGCTGCGGCAAGACCACCACCCTGCGCCTGATCGCAGGCTTCCTGGAACCCAACGCGGGTCAGGTGCTGCTGAAGGGCCAGGATATTACTGGCGTGCCCCCCTATAAGCGTCCGGTGAATACCGTGTTCCAGAAGTACGCGCTGTTCCCGCACCTGAACGTGTTTGAGAATGTGGCCTTTGGCCTGCGTCTGAAGAAGATGGACGAAGAGACCATCCGCCGCAAGGTGCGCGATATGCTGGAGGTGGTCGGCCTGAAGGGCTTTGAGCGCCGCAGCATCGGCCAGATGTCCGGCGGCCAGCAGCAGCGTGTTGCCATTGCCCGCAGTCTGGTCAACGAGCCTGAGATCCTGCTGCTGGACGAGCCTCTGGGTGCACTGGACCTCAAGCTCCGCAAGGAGATGCAGCTGGAGCTCAAGCGCCTGCAGCGTGAGATGAACATCACCTTTATTTATGTTACTCACGATCAGGAAGAGGCCCTGACCATGTCCGATACCGTCGTTGTGATGAACGGCGGCAAGGTGCAGCAGATCGGTACCCCCGAGGATATCTACAACGAGCCTAAAAATGCCTTTGTGGCGGACTTTATCGGCGATTCCAACATTGTGGACGGCGTGATGCACCGCGATTTCCTGGTCTCCTTCTCGGGTGTGCAGTTCCCCTGCGTGGACCGCGGCTTTGCCCGGGAACAGAGCGTTCAGGTGGTGGTCCGCCCCGAGGACATTGAAGTGGTCAGCCCCGTGGAGGGTCAGCTGGTGGGCGTGGTCAACGATGTTATCTTCAAGGGCGTTCACTTTGAGATGCACGTTGAGTGCGAGGGCCGTGAGTGGCTGATCCACTCCACCCGCGCCTGCACCCCCGGTGAGACCATTGGTATGCGCATCGGCCCCAACGAGATCCATATCATGGCACGTTCGGAGGGCTGAATGGGAAATGATGAAAATTTACGATAAGAAGTTGGCCTATCCTTATTTTATCTGGATGGTGCTGTTCACGGTGGTTCCGCTGATCATCGTGGTCTATTATGCCCTGACCGATGGCAGCGGCAATTTCACCATTGCCAATCTGACCAACGTCAGCGGCTACGGCTCCGTGTTTGCCCGCAGCCTGCTGCTGGCCCTTGTGGCTACCGTGATCTGTCTGGTCATTGCATTTCCAGTGGGCTATTTCCTGTCCCGCCTGCGGGTGAACAAGCAGCATATCATGCTGATGCTGGTCATGCTGCCCATGTGGATGAACTTCCTGCTCCGCACCTATGCCTGGATGGGCCTGCTGAGCATCAACGGCCCTGTGAACGCGGTGCTGGGCTTTTTTGGCCTGGGTCCCTATACCATGCTGAACACCTCCGGCGCGGTGGTGCTGGGCATGGTGTATAACTATGTGCCCTACATGATCCTGCCCCTCTACACCAGTATGACCAAGATCGATCAGAGCCTGGTGGAAGCGGCACAGGATCTTGGAGCCTCCACCACCCAGACCCTTTTCCGGGTGCTCATCCCTATGAGCGTGCCCGGCATCAGCACCGGCATCACCATGGTGTTCGTTCCGGCGGTGTCCACCTTTGTCATCAGCCGTATGCTGGGCGGCGGCTCCAATCTGATGATCGGCGACCTGATCGAGATGCAGTTCCTGGGCAACAGCTACAACCTGAACGTCGGTTCGGCCATGAGCCTTGTGCTGATGATCATCGTTCTGCTCTGCATGAGCTTCACATCCAGCTTTGATGAAGATGAAATGGAGGGCGTGTCCTGATGAAAACGAAACATCTGCGCCTGATGCAGCGGGCCTACGTCATCCTCTTCTTCTGCTTCATGTACCTGCCCATTGCCTATATGATCGTGTTCAGCTTCAACCAAAGCAAGGGCTACGCACTGTTCACAGGCTTTACCCTCAAGTGGTACACCAGCCTGCTCCATAACTCTGCCATCCTGAGCGCTTTGCGCGTCTCACTGGAGGTGGCCCTCATCTCTGCGGTCATTGCCACGGTGCTGGGCACTGCGGCCTCGCTGGGCATTGCGTCCATGAGCCGCAAGAGCCGCCTGGTGATCACCAACATCACCTATATCCCGGTGGTCAACCCGGAGATCATCACCGGCATCTCCCTGATGCTGCTGTTTGTGGCTTACCAGCGCTTTGCCGAGGGAGTCTCCTGGCTGCCCGATACCATCATGGGAATGCCCACGCTGCTGATCGCGCATATTGCCTTCAATGTGCCCTATGTCATCTTCAACGTGACCCCCAAGCTCAAGCAGCTGGACATCAAGCTGTATGAGGCAGCTCTGGATCTGGGCTGTGACCCCAGGCAGGCGTTCTTCAAGGTCATCCTGCCTGAGATCAGCCCGGCCATCCTGTCGGCCTTCCTCATCTGCCTGACCTACTCCATCGATGATTTTATGATCTCCTATTTCAACTGCGGCACGGTGGAGACCCTGCCCATTGCCATCTATTCCATGACCCGAAAAAAGGTCAGCCCGGAGATCTATGCTCTGTCCACCATCATGTTTGTGGTGATCCTGACCATCATCCTCATCTCCAATGCCATGGAGAGCCGGGAGTACCGCCGGGATCAGAAGGCGCTGAGAGGGGAGGACGTAAAATGAAACGTTTTGCTGTTCTGCTGCTGACGCTGACCATGGCGTTCTGCTGTGCTGCGCCCGCCTTTGCCGCCGGAACCATTGAGGTGACCGAGGACGTTTCGGTCTCGGACGATTACGACTGGACCCGCTTTCAGGGCCAGAATCTCACCCTCAACGTTTACAACTGGGGCGAATACATCTCCAACGGTTCTGATGACAGCGTGGATGTGGTGGCCGCCTTCGAGAAGCTTACCGGCATCAAGGTCAACTACACCACCTTTGATTCCAACGAATCCATGTACGCCAAACTGAAATCCGGTGCGGCCAACTACGATGTGGTCATCCCTTCGGATTACATGGTGGCAAAGATGATCGCCGAGGGGATGCTTGCACCGCTGGATTACAGCAACATCCCCAACTCCCAGAACATCGATGCGGTCTACCGTGATCCGGATTATGACCCCACCAATGCCTATACCGTGCCCTATATGCTCTGTACCACCGGCATCATCTACAACACCACCATGGTGGAGAATGCCCCCACCAAATGGGCTGACCTGTGGGACGAACAGTACGCGGGCAACATCCTGATGTTCAATAACAGCCGTGATGCCTACGCCATTGCGGCGTTCAAGAACGGTACCAGCATCAACCCCGAGACCCCGGAAGAGGTGGACGAGGTGGTGGAGACCCTGAAAGCGCAAAAACCGCTGGTGCAGGCCTACGTCATGGATGAGATCTTTGATAAGATGATCGGCGGCGAGGCAGCCATCGGCGTGTACTATTCCGGCGATGCCATTACCATGATCGATGATAACCCGGATCTGGCCTGGGTGTTCCCGGAGGAGGGCAGTGTGCTGTCGGTGGACTGCATGGCGGTGCCTGCCACCAGTGAGCACAAGGAAGCTGCGGAGATGTTCATCAACTTCATGTGCGAGCCGGACATCGGAAAGGCCAATGCGGAGTATATCGGCTACACCACCCCCATGCAG
>OFME01000981.1_pt1 | contig 18419 bp, 11 predicted proteins | sample 1541381 | NCBI WGS metagenome assembly OFME01 (sample SAMN04209243, study PRJEB22552) | human gut metagenome | biome: gut; material: feces | host: Homo sapiens | place: USA: Oklahoma
AGCGCCTGACCAACAGCTTCCAGGGCGGTATGCTCACCGGCAAGGGCCTGACCTTCGGCGGCTCTCTGGCCCGTACCGAGGCCACCGGCTACGGCCTGTGCTACTTCACCGCCGAGGCTCTGAAGTGTATGCGCAACGACAGCCTTGAGGGCAAGACCGTGGTCATCTCCGGTTCCGGCAATGTTGCCATCTATGCCTGCCAGAAGGCCCAGGCTCTGGGCGCAAAGGTCGTTACCATGTCCGATTCCAACGGCTACGTCTACGACCCCAACGGCATTGATCTGGCTTACGTCAAGGAGCTGAAGGAAGTCCGCCGCGGCCGCATCAAGGAGTATGCCGAGACCCATGCCGGTGTAACCTACGTTGCCGACTGCTCCAAGGTCTGGACTGTCCCCTGCGACATCGCCCTGCCCTGCGCAACCCAGAACGAGATCAACAAGGAGTCCGCTGAGGCTCTGGTCAAGAACGGCTGCACCGTTGTCTGCGAGGGCGCAAACATGCCCAGCACGCCCGAGGCCATCGAGGTCTACCTGTCCAACGGTGTCCTGTACGGACCCGCAAAGGCTGCCAACGCCGGCGGTGTGGCCACCTCCGGCCTGGAGATGAGCCAGAACTCCGAGCGTCTGAGCTGGACCTTCGAAGAGGTCGATGCAAAGCTGAAGGGCATCATGGAGGGCATCTTCCACGCTTCCTATGACGCTTCCGTTGCCGCTGGTTCCGAGGGCAACCTGATGGTCGGTGCAAACTGCGCCGGTTTCCTGAAGGTGGCCACCGCCATGATGGCACAGGGCATCACCTACTAATTGTTCCAAAGCATTTTCAAGAGCTGCGTTCGCAAGAGCGCGGCTCTTTTTGTATCTATTCGCTGGCCGCATCTCCGGGAGCTTTTCCCGGCGGGTCAACGGACATTCCATGCCCGCCCCGCAAGCGGGGCCCCACCTCGGATACTCGCCGAGAAAATGCCCCTCGTGCGGCCTGTATAAAGCCCCGCCAACCCGTCCATACTGACCACATCAAGCGAAGAGAGGGTTCTGAAATGGACGAACAGATGTTTTGTTTTCAATGCGAGCAGGCGGCGCACTGCACTGCCTGTACCGGCAAGGCCGGTGTCTGCGGCAAAAGCGCGGACACGGCAGCGGCGCAGGACCGCCTGACCGGCGCACTCATCTCCTACGCCAGCCAGCTCATCGGCGAGGGGCGGGCCCCCGCCCCGGAACAGGCACTTCTGCTGATGGAAGGACTGTTCACCACCATCACCAACGTGAACTTCGACCCGCAGACCGTGGACCAGCTGACCGAGAGCATCCATGCGGCCTGCCCCGGCATCGGGTTCGACTACGACATGGCAAACCTCTGGCACGAGCCGGACGAGGACATCCGCAGTCTGAAATCGTTCGTCCTGTTCAGCCTGCGCGGCATGGCAGCGTACAATTACCATGCGCGGGTGCTGGGCCGCATCGACCCGGAGCTGGACCGCTTCTTCTGCGAAGCATTGCAGGCCGTTGGCAGCGAATGCTCCATCGACACCCTCTGGGCACTGGTGCAGAAGACCGGCAAGGCCAGCTACCGCTGCATGGAGCTGCTGGATGCCGCTAACACCGGGGCCTTCGGCCAGCCGGAGCCGGTGGAGGTGCCGCTCGTCATCGAGAAAGGGCCGTTCATCGTCATTTCCGGCCACGACCTCTACGACATGAAGTGCCTGCTGGAGCAGACGGCGGGTAAAGGCATCCACGTCTACACCCACTCGGAAATGCTCCCCGCCCACGGCTACCCGGAGCTGAAGCAGAAGTACCCGCATCTGAAGGGCAACTTCGGCACAGCCTGGCAGAACCAGCAGCGGGAGTTTGAGGACATCCCGGCCCCGATCCTCTTCACCACCAACTGCATCATGCCCCTGCGGGAGAGCTACGCCGACCGGGTGTTCACCACCTCGGTGGTGTCCTATCCCGGTGTCCCGCACATCGGGCCAGAGCGGGATTTCTCCCCCGTCATTGCCAAAGCACTGGAACTAGGGGGCTACCCGGAAGACACCGCCATGCCCGGCATCAACGGCGGGCGCAGCGTCGTGACCGGCTTTGCGCGGAGCGCTGTGCTCTCCCACGCCAATGAGATCGTTGCGGCCGTGAAAAGCGGGCAGATCCGCCATTTCTTCCTGGTGGGCGGCTGTGACGGCACCCGGCCTTCCCGCCGCTACTACACCGAGTTCGCCAAGCTCACCCCGCCCGACACCGTGATCCTGACGCTGGCCTGCGGCAAATTCCGCCTGAACGACCTGGATCTCGGCACCGTGGCGGGCCTGCCCCGCATCCTCGATGTGGGCCAGTGCAACGACGCATACAGCGCCATTCAGATCGCGCTGGCGCTGGCCGATGCGTTCCAGTGCAGCGTCAACGACCTGCCGCTCTCGCTGGTGCTCTGCTGGTTCGAGCAGAAGGCCGTCTGCATCCTCATCGCACTGCTGGCGCTGGGCATCCAGAACATCCGGCTCGGCCCTACCCTGCCCGCCTTCCTCTCGCCGGGCGTGGTGCAGGAGCTTCAGCGCCGCTACGACCTGAAACCCGTCACCACCCCCGAGGAAGATCTCGCCGCCTGCTTGAACAAACAATAAACAACGCAGAAGCGCCCCACCCGGTTAAGGATGAGGCGCTTCTGTGTTTTGGGAATATTCAGGGAATGGTTAGTTTATTTCTGCTCCTGTGCCTTGTTCCAGCTCTTGATCACCTCAAGCTTGCTCACCGCATCCTCTGCGGCCTTATCGGCGGGAAGCAGGTCATTCTCAGCGGCCCAGGTCAGGGCCTTCTGGGTATCGGTGGCATCCTCGGCCATCACAGCGGCGGGGGCGGGCTTCCCGGCATCCGTCCAGACCAGCTCGGCCAGTTCGGCGCAGTTGGTGGGGATGGCAATCCCTGCGGGCAGAGCGTACTTCAAATAAAGCTCGGTGCCCAGGCGGTAGCCCTGATAGGCCAGGACAGCTGTGCCGACACCCAACACACCGACAACAGCAACCGTTCCCAACGTATCGGAACTGTCCTCGATGGAGGCATCTTTCGTCATAGCTTCAATCGTCAAGCCTTCTTCTGGCATCGTAAACTCAATGGTTTTATTGTTTGGGTTAACTGCATTCAGGATATCGCTGGAACTGATTGTCCACTGGTCGAAGGTCTGAGCATCGGAAAGAATGCTCTCGTCAAAAGTAACAACGACTTTTGCGCCTTCAGGCACATCGGCAGGGTTTTCCTCAACAGCCTTGCCGTCAACGGTAAAAGTACCGCCCTTTACAGTCAACTGGTGGTCTTTGACCCATTTTGCAGTCACTGTGGTATTTTTGGTGACCGGCTTACTGAAATCAAACTCATTGCCATTTTCATCATACCAGCCAAGGAAAGTATACCCCTCAGCACTCGGTGTGGTCGGTTCTTTGACTTGCGCAGGATAATCAACTGTAGTTTCGGTATCTTCACCGCCAATGCCATCGTAATTGATCTTTACAGTAACCTGAGAAACAACGGTCGCATCGCCGGTTTTGCCATTTAGTACAACAGCCAGTGCAGGCTCACAGTAAATCTTGGCATAGCATGTATTGAAAACTTTATCGCCGACAGTTGTCAGTTGACTATTCGGCGCAAATGTGATGGTTTCCAGGTTGATGTCAGCAATAAAAGTTTTCTCAGCAATCTCTTTTACCCCAGCAGGAATCGTGATGCTCTTCAACATAGAACAATAAGCAAAGGCAGCTGTGCCGATGGTTTTCATCTTAGAACTTGTCGAGATAGTCACGTTCTTTAATGCATGGCAATCAAAAAATGCATTGGTCCCAATTGCTTTTACACTATCCGGGATGCTGATTTCAGCAAGATTGTAGCAGTAGTGAAAAGCATTCTCTCCAATAGATTCCAAATTGTTCGCATTGCTGAGGTCGATTGTCTCCAGACTGGTACAAGACTGAAAAGCGGCATTACCAATGCTTGTTACACTGGCAGGAATGGCAATCGTGTAAAAACGGTCACATGCCTGAAAAGTATGCGCTCCAATGGTAGTCACACCATCCTCAATCACGATTCGGCGAATCTGTTTATTTGCCCAGAACCATGGAGCGTCCCCTTTTGCAGAATAATCTGTCATTGCACCAGTGCCGGAAATCGTCAGCGTATAATCACCATTATTATCCTCGGTCAATGCCCAAGTAGCATTATCGCCGCAGGGGCCGCTTGTAGAATTCTCCGCCGCAAATGCAGACACCGGCAGTATTGCAATGACCATACAAACTGCAAGCAACAAGCTTATCAAACGTTTTGGTTTCATAAAGTTTTCCTCCTTTGTTTGATACTCCCAAAAAATAAAACCCAGCATCCCGCAAAACAAAAGAGCGCCGCACCAGCCTTTGGGCTGGCACAACGCTCTGCGTTTTGTACTTTGTGGAACCGCCTGCTGTGGTGCTGCCCCCTGTGGGGCGGTGCGGTTTTTGAAAGTGCAGCTGGCTGCCCGTTCCGGGCCCTGTAACTTTGCGTCGCAGCCTTCCGACTGGTTTGCCGATTCTTCTGGTATCATAGGGTGCTCTTCGCATCCCATTATACCCCCCCCCCTGTGCAAAATCAAGGGGTTTTGATAAAGTTTGTACAGAATCAAAAATTCATGAGATTTTTTAGGTGATTCTGACGGGAAAGAACCCCCCAGTCACGCTCCGCGTGCCAGCCCCCGCTAATAGGGGGGCCTTTGGCATAACGGGAGACTTTGTGGGTATTGCCAAGGGCCCCACTACTAGGGGGGCTGTCGCCGCAGGCGGCTGAGGGGTTTAATCCGTACAAAGCGTCCTGCCAACCTTGACAAGCCGCTGAAAATCAACTATACTATAAACAGAGAAAGGCGCTGGCCCGCAAACGGCTAGCTCTTAACCCGCATAGTCAAAAGAATGACCGCTTGAGTTTGCTAGGCTGTAGGCGGTCATTTCTTCTGTCCATTTTTATTCTGGCGCTCTGCAATTTTCCACGCGATATCAAAAGCACCGAATAAGATCGTAAAGATCAAACTCAGTAAACTGATGATAACCGCTAAAAATGTAAGCGTTTCAGTCAATGTCATACGACATCCCCCCTTCCGGCAAAAGCCTCCGGGGAGAAAACTTTCAAAAGTCCCTGCCCGTCGCTTCGCCTCATTCCCGGGAACAAGTGCGTGCGGGTAAGGAGTCAGCCGCCTGCGTTTTGGGCACAACGCCTTGCCGCCTGAACTGGCGGCGTTTTTAGTATACTATAAAATCCTGCGGTTGACAATCCGAATTCAAAAATTCCTATCCGTTTTACACAAGAACTCCCTCTGTTGGTGTACTAAAGTTTGTTGCACCTCCCACTTGAACAATCTTCACGAATCATTATAATAAAGCTAACGGAACAAAGGCGTTCCAGAAGGGTGAAGTCTGCCCTTCTGGGGCGCTTTTTGTTTTCTGTGCAAGATTGGCTGCGGATTGTGCCGCGGCCCAGAGGATATTTTGAGAGATAAGGATGGGAAAGGCAATGGATCAATTTACGGAAAACGCCACGCCTCTTGGCCTGTATGACCCTCAGTTCGAGCACGATGCCTGCGGCATCGGCGCTGTGGTGGACATCAAGGGCCGCAAGAGCCATCAGACAGTCAGCGATGCCCTGAGCATCGTGGAGCGTCTGGAGCACCGCGCCGGTAAGGATGCCGAGGGCAAGACCGGCGACGGCGTGGGCATCATGCTGCAGATCAGCCACAAGTTCTTCTCCAAGGTGGCCGATGAGCTGAACATCAGCCTGGGCAACGAGCGGGAATACGGTGTCGGCATGTTCTTCTTCCCCCAGAACGAGCACCTGCGGGCACAGGCCATGAAGCTGTTTGAGCTGGTCACCCGCAAGGAGGGGCTTGAGTTTCTGGCATGGCGCAGGGTACCGGTAGACCCCGATGCCGTGGGCCAGAAGGCCCGGGACTGCATGCCCTCCATCTGGCAGTGCTTCATCAAAAAGCCTGCCCGTGTGAGCAAGGGCATTGATTTTGACCGCAGGCTCTACATCATCCGCCGGGTGTTCGAGCAGGCCAGCAACGGCACCTATGTGCCCAGCCTGTCCAGCCGCACCATCGTCTACAAGGGCATGTTCCTGGTGCACGATCTGCGCCTGTTCTACCTTGACCTGCAGGACGAGGATTACGAATCCGCCATCGGCATGGTGCACAGCCGCTTTTCCACCAACACCAACCCCAGCTGGATGCGTGCCCACCCCAACCGGTTCATCCTGCACAACGGCGAGATCAACACCATCAAGGGCAACACCGATGCCATGCTGGCCCGTGAGGAGAGCATCGAGAGCCCCATCCTGCAGGACGACATGAACAAGATCCTGCCCATCATCAACACCTCCGGCTCGGACTCCGCCATGCTGGACAACGCGCTGGAGTTCATGGTGATGAACGGCATGGATCTGCCCCTGGCGGTGATGATCACCATCCCCGAGCCCTGGGAGAACAACAAGAACATCAGCCAGAAAAAGCGCGATTTCTACCAGTATTACGCCACCATGCTGGAGCCCTGGGACGGCCCCGCCGCCATCCTCTTCTCCGACGGCGACGTGGTGGGCGCGGTGCTGGACCGCAACGGTCTGCGCCCCAGCCGCTACTATATCACCAAGGACGGCCGGATGATCCTGTCCTCCGAGGTGGGCGTGCTGCCCTGCGCCCCCGACAACATCCTGATGAAAGACCGCCTGCGCCCCGGCAAGATGCTGCTGGTGGATACCGTCAAGGGCGAGGTCGTGGATGACGAGAAGCTGAAGGAATACTACGCCAGCCGCGAGCCCTACGGCGAGTGGATCGACCGGAATCTGGTCCGGCTGAAGGACCTGAAGATCCCCAACATCAAGGTCCCCAGCTACACCGGCGAGGAGCTGACCCGCCTGCAGAAGGTCTTTGGCTACAAATACGAGGAGATCAAGGAGCTGATCCTGCCCATGGCCCGGGCCGGTGCCGAGCCTTCCGGAGCCATGGGCACCGACACCCCGCTGGCTGTCCTGAGTGACCAGCACCCCCCGCTGTTCAACTACTTCAAGCAGCGGTTCGCACAGGTCACCAACCCGCCCATCGATGCCATCCGTGAGAAGGTGGTCACCTCCACCAGCGTCTATGTGGGTGCCCACGGCAACCTGCTGGAGGACAAGCCCGAGAACTGCAAGGTGCTCAAGGTGCAGAACCCCATCCTGACCAGCACCGATCTGCTCAAGATCAAGCACATGAACGTGCCCGGCTTCAAGACCGCCACGGTGTCCATCAATTACTATAAGAACACCAGCCTGGAAAAGGCCATCGACCGCGTATTCCTGGAGGTGGACCGCGCCTACAAGGACGGTGCCAACATCATCATCCTCTCTGACCGCGACATCGACGAGTACCACGTCTCCATCCCCAGCCTGCTGGCTGTTTCTGCCGTGTCCCAGTACCTCATCCGCACCAAGAAGAGCACGGCCATGGCCCTCATCCTTGAGAGTGCCGAGCCCCACGAGGTGCACCACTTTGCCACCCTGCTGGGCTACGGTGCCTGCGCCGTCAACCCCTATCTGGCCCACGATACCATTGCCCAGCTCATCGACGAGGGTCTGCTGGACAAGGATTACTACGCCGCCGTGGATGACTACAACAAGGCTGTGCTGAACGGCATCGTGAAGATCGCCTCCAAAATGGGCATCTCCACCATCCAGAGCTACCAGAGCAGCCAGATCTTTGAGGCGGTCGGCATCTCCAAGGATGTCATCGACAAGTACTTCACCGGCACGGTCAGCCGTGTGGGCGGCATCGGTCTGGAGGACATTCAGGCGGATGTGGAAGCTGCCCACAACGCCGCCTTTGACCCGCTGGGTCTGGATATCAACATGGAGCTGGCCGACGGCGGCGCTCACAAGTTCCGCAGCGGCAAAGAAGAGCACCTCTTCACCCCGCAGACCATCCATCTGTTCCAGAAAGCCTGCTTCACGGGCGACTACAAGGCCTTCAAAGACTTCACCCGCACCGTGGACAACATGGGTGCCGAGGGCATGCACCTGCGCAGCCTGCTGGACTTCAGCTATGACCCCAACGGCGGCATCCCCCTTGAGGAGGTGGAGCCTGTCAGCTCCATCGTCAAGCGGTTCAAAGCCGCTGCCATGAGCTACGGTGCTCTGAGCAGCGAGGCCCACGAGACCATCGCCATCGCCCTGAATCGTCTGGGCGGCCGGAGCAACACTGGTGAGGGCGGTGAGCCCGAGGAGCGCTACCAGAGCGAGAGCAACTCCAAGATCAAGCAGGTGGCCTCGGCCCGCTTCGGTGTGACCAGCAAATATCTGGTCTCCGCCGAGGAGATCCAGATCAAGCTGGCACAGGGCGCAAAGCCCGGCGAGGGCGGCAACCTGCCCGGTGCCAAGGTCTACCCCTGGATCGCCAAGACCCGCCACAGCACCACCGGCGTGGGCCTGATCTCTCCCCCGCCCCACCACGACATCTACTCCATCGAGGATCTGGCCGAGCTGATCTATGACCTGAAGAACGCCAACCGCCACGCCAACATCAACGTGAAGCTGGTCAGCGAGGCCGGTGTCGGCACCATTGCCGCCGGTGTTGCCAAGGGCGGCGCACAGGTCATCCTTGTCTCCGGTTACGACGGCGGCACCGGTGCAGCCCCCCGCACCTCCATCAAGAATGCGGGCCTGCCCTGGGAGCTGGGCATCGCCGAGACCCACCAGACCCTGATCCTGAACGGCCTGCGCAGCCGCGTCCGCATTGAGAGCGATTCCAAGCTGCTCTCCGGCCGCGATGTTGCCATCAGCTGTATGCTGGGCGCTGAGGAGTTCGGCTTCGGCACCTCCCTGCTGATGTGCGAAGGCTGCGTGATGATGCGTGTCTGCAACCTGGACACCTGCCCCATGGGCATCTGCACCCAGAACCCCGAGCTGCGCAAGCGGTTCAAGGGCAGGCCCGAGTATATCATCAACTACCTGACCTTTGTGGCGCAGGAGCTGCGGGAGTACATGGCCAAGCTGGGCGTGCGCACCATCGACGAGCTGGTGGGCCGCACCGACCTGCTCCATGTCAAGCCCAGCGCTGCCGGCAGCCGTGCCGCCAAGATGAATCTGGACTGCATCCTGCACAACCCGGCCATTGCAAACAGCAACGTCCACTTTGTGCCTGCCGACACCTATGACTTCCACCTTGAGAACACCCTCGACATGAAGGTGCTGATGAAGAAGTTCAAGCTGGGCAGCAAGGCACCCCAGAGCGTCCGGCTGGAGGTCTCCAACACCGACCGCGCACTGGGTGCCATCTTTGGCAGCGAGATCACCCGCAAGTACGGCAGCTCCCTGCCCGACGATGTCTACACCGCCGAGTGCATCGGCGCAGGCGGCCAGAGCTTTGGCGCGTTCATTCCCAAGGGTCTGACCCTCAGCCTGACCGGCGACTGCAACGACTACATGGGCAAGGGCCTGTCCGGCGGCAAGATCATCGTCCGCCCGCCCGAGGGCATCGGCTACAAGCCCGAGGAAAACATCATCACCGGCAATGTGGCCCTTTACGGTGCCACCAGCGGCAAGGCCTTCGTCTCCGGCGTGGCTGGTGAGCGCTTCTGCGTCCGCAACAGCGGCGCGACTGCCGTTGTCGAGGGCGTGGGTGACCACGGCTGTGAGTACATGACCGGCGGCACTGTCGTGGTCCTGGGCCAGACCGGCAAGAACTTCGCAGCCGGCATGACCGGCGGCGTGGCCTACGTTCTGGACGAGAACTGGGATTTCTACCAGCGGGTCAACAAGGAGACCGTGAGCCTGGAGCCTGTGGAGCACAAGTACGATGTTGCTGCCCTGAAGGAGCTCATCCGTGAGCATGTGGAAGCCACCGGCTCCCCCCGCGGCAGGGAGATCCTGGACAACTTCAGCGAGTACCTGCCCAAGTTCAAGAAAGTCCTCCCCTACGATTACGACCGGATGCTCCGGATCATCGCTTCCATGGAGGAGCGCGGCCTGGACGGCGAACAGGCACAGATCGAAGCATTCTACGCTGTGCAGAAGAAGAAGTAAGGAGGGCTGGATCATGGGCAAGATCACTGGATTTATGGATTACACGCGCAAGACCAGCACGGATGTCCCGCCGCTGGAGCGCATTGAAAATTTCAACGAGTTTCACGTCTGGCTCTCCCGCGAGGAGCAGCAGACCCAGGCCGCCCGCTGCATGGACTGCGGCGTGCCCTTCTGCCAGGCCGGCATGATGATCGGCGGCATGGCATCGGGCTGCCCGCTGAACAACCTGATCCCCGAGTGGAACGACTTGGTCTATCAGGGCAAGTGGGAGCTGGCACTCCACCGCCTGCGCGCCACCAACCGCTTCCCGGAGTTCACCAGCCGGGTCTGTCCCGCCCTGTGCGAGGCCGCCTGCACCTGCGGTGATGTGACCGGCAGCAGCGTGACCGTGCGCGAGAACGAGCACGCCATCGTGGAAACGGGCTACGCCAAGGGCTGGCTCCACGCCGCCCCTCCCCCGGCCCGCACCGGCAAGAGCGTGGCCGTCATCGGCAGCGGCCCGGCCGGTCTTTCGGTGGCCGAGTACCTGAACATCCGGGGCCACGCCGTCACCGTGTTTGAGCGCGCCGACCGCGTGGGCGGCCTGCTGATGTACGGCATCCCCAACATGAAGCTGGACAAATCCGTCATCGAGCGCCGCATCAGGATCATGCAGGCCGAGGGCGTGGAGTTCCGCACCAGCATGGATGTGGGCGGTGCCGTGGATGCCGAGAGCATCCTGAACAGCTACGATGCCGTGGTGCTCTGCTGCGGTGCCAAACAGGCCCGTGACCTGAACGTTCCGGGCCGGGATGCCAACGGCGTGCACTTCGCCGTGGATTACCTCACCAGCGTGACAAAGAGCCTGCTGGACAGCAAATTTGCCGACGGCAGGGCCATTGATGCCAAGGGCAAGAACGTTCTGGTCATCGGCGGCGGCGACACCGGCAACGACTGCCAGGGCACGGCCCTGCGGCAGGGCTGCACTGATCTGGTGGCTCTGGAAATGATGCCGCAGCCCCCCAAGGAGCGTGCCGCCAGCAACCCCTGGCCCGAGTGGCCCCGGGTGCTCAAGGTGGACTACGGCCAGACCGAGTGCATGGCCAAGTTCGGCAAGGACCCCCGTGTCTACCAGACCACGGTCAAAGAATTCCTCAAGGACGATGCAGGCAACCTGACCGCTGCCGTCATCTCCTACCTCAAACCCGAGCGTGACCCCGAGACCGGCCGCACCAACATGGTGCCCACCGGCGAGGAGTTCACCTACAACTGTGAGCTGGCCTTCATTGCCGCCGGTTTTGTGGGCTGTGAGAGCTATGTGACCGATGCCTTCGGTGTCAGCCTGACCGGCCGCGGCTGCGTGGACACCGACCACTTCCGCACCAACGTGGACAAGGTGTTCGCCTGCGGCGATATGCGCCGGGGCCAGAGCCTTGTGGTCTGGGGCCTGCGCGAGGGCCGCGACTGCGCCGCCGAGGTAGACCGCTACCTCATGGGCTACACCAACCTGTAAGCCCGCATCCCGGCCATTACTGAACCATTCTCTTTCCTATCCTAAACAAGCGGAAAGCCCCATCGGTATTTTTCGTACCGATGGGGCTTTCTGCGTTATTTTCTTGGGGTTTCTCTCTTCGTGAAGGGGAGCGGGCGAACCCTCTCCGGGCAGTTGCCTTGCCCTCTCAGTCAAAGCCTAACAGCTTTGCCAACTCCCCTAGTAGGGGAGCTGTCGCCGCAGGCGACTGAGAGGTTGTACGAAGGATCACTTCATCTCTTTCACCCTATTCCACCCCCGGATCACTTCCCACCGGCCCACAGAAGCGTCTGCGGGCTTATCGGCGGAGATGAGCTGGCTTTCAACAGCCCAAGTCAGAGCCTTCTGCTCGTCGGTGGCATCCTCAGCCATCACAGCGGCAGGGGCGGGTTTGCCAGCTTCGGTCCAGAGGAGTTTTGCCAGTTCGGTGGTGTTCTGGGGGATAGCTGCACCGGCAGGCAGGACAGTGTTCAGGTACAGTTCCGTGCCGATCATGTAACCGGTATAACCCAGCACAGCCGTACCGGCACCGGCAACACCGATCATGGCAGCGGTACCCAGCACGCCGGGACCTTCGCTTTCAATGGTGGCATCCTGCGTCATGGCCTCGATGGTCACAGCCTGTGCAGGCATCTTGAAGGTCAGGGGGTTCTCCTTGACGTTCACATCCAGCTTCGCATCACTGTTAATGCTCCACAGGTCAAACACAATCGCATCGGTGGGGGCGGTGTATTTCACCGTCACTTCGGCATTTTCGGGAACTTTAGCCGTCAGGGTGCCATCCTCGGCCTTGGTAAATTCCACTGCCTTACCGTCAGCATCCTTCACGGTCACTTCGGCGTTCTTGACGGTCAGGTCGTACCGCTTGACAACAGGAGCAACCGGTTCGGTATCTTCCTTCTTGTCATTGTCCTTGTTGGTGTCATCCGGCTTGTTGTCGCCCGGCTTCGGGGGCAGGGTGCCGCCGTTGTTGGTCAGCTTGTTTTCGTCAAACTTGCCGCCGGAGATCACACCGGTTTTCTCATTGATCACAGCACCGGTAAAGTTGCCGTTGCCAATGGTTCCGTTGTTTGTCACCTTGCCGGAAAACGTACCATCGTTAATTGCGCCATTATTGGTCACTTCGCCGGAAAACGTACCATTCTCAATTTTACCATCGCTCTCGTTTGTCACGCCTCCAGAGAATTGAGTCGCCTTTTCTCCGGTCGTTGTGATTGTGCCCTTATTGGTCACTTCACCAGTTACGGTACCGCCGTTGGCGTTCAGGGTTCCGTCGTTTTCAATGGGAATGTTCAGGGTACCACCCGTACCACTGTCAATCAATGTCAGATTACCATAATTGATGATTTTCTTTTCGGCGTTTTCTCCAGCAACCTGCTTGCCCGTCAGATCAACAGTAACTGTAACGCCTTCGGGGATGGTCAATGTATTAGTCATGGCGTTCGGTGCCACATAGCTCAGGAATTTGAGCTGAGCATTCCCATGCGCTTTGTCTTGAATCGCTCTTAAGGTTGATTCATCCGGCCAACTGTAGTCAATCAGTTTGACATACGCCTCATATTCTACCTCATTGCGTACACCAGCAGGGGAAGCATCTTCAATTCTTTTGAATTTTCCGCTTTTAATCTCTCCCGCAGACTCATTTACGACTGTTCCGGTAAACTCAGCACTCCCCTCTCCGGTAATCGTGCCAAAGTTTCGGATTTTTCCGCTGACCGTAGCATTATCTACATGCAGCTGAACACCCTTATGAATGACCATATCATAGCTTTCACTGTTTGTAATGGTGCCGCCATTCAGTAAGATCTCTGTCTTGCTACCAGCGGAAGTCCATAAACCATATCCTTTGTTGTTGTCGATGGTTCCTCCACTCATTGTGAACTTGGACGTTCCACTCCAAGCAATCGAAACACCATCATTGCTGCAATTTTTGATTTCAGCCGAACCGCTCATGGTAAAAGTACAGGTGTTTCCAGAATCAGGATACACTTCTACGCCTGCGCCCTCATGTGCTGTACAATTTTCAATGGAACCACCGCACATATCAAAGGTTCCTTCGGCCATAAATACGCCGCCGCCAGAAAGATACGTATCGCTGGAGCTGCAATTGTAGATTTTACCGCCGGTCATCGTAAAAGTACCGCCACTCATATACACACCACCGCCATGTGCACTGACGGTAAAGCCCTGAATGGTGCCGCCACTGATCGTCAGGGCACTGCCGGAGCCTTCCATATAGATTGCTCCGCCGCGACCTGTTACCGTACCATTGCCCTGAATGATACCGTTGCCCACACTATCCTTGATTTCCAGCGTTCCGCCATTGATGTTAAACGCTCTCTGGTTATTTGCCGCTGTAATGGTGTGGCCGTTCAGATCAATGCTCAGTTCTTTATTATTGATAGAGAGAGTGCCTGTTAACGTAATATCGCCGCTCAATTGGACATTTCCGCCGTTTGTAGCAGCAGCTGTCAGCCCCGTCAAATCTGAAACCGATGTAGCTGTACCGCTCGAAGTGCCGCCCGTTGCGTCCGACAGCGTTATCGCATCATCTCCCAGGGTTGTACCCCCCCCCCTACTGTTGCCAGAGCGGGTGCAGGCATTATGCTGACTGCCATACTGACTGCCAGTGCCATACTAATCAATCGTTTTTTCATCTGCAAAAGCCTCCTTATAAAAATACGTTCTGCAGATCTGCCCCAGCAGGAAAGCCGGACGCATCCGTTGCTTTTTTGCCCACGGTGGGCAAATCATCAGCACCATTGTAACAAATTTTGGAGCATTTGGCAATGTTTTAAGGCAAATTGTCGAATATCCGGTAAAATGGCCTTTCAGCCTGCATTTCGTCCCGAGGAAGGCGGTGATTTCTTCTTGACTTTTGCACCTGTGCAGCACATAATAAGGTCGCGAATGTAAATTGGTGCGTATCCATGGTATCACCAAGCAGCAAGAAGCCCCATCGGTAGTGCCTATACCGACGGGGCTTCCCGCTTTGCTGGGGGTTAGTGCTTACCGGCCTTGAACCATCTGTCAAGCCACTTGCAAATGACAAACCCACACAGAAACAGCAACAGCGCTCTGCCTTATCCGGCAGGCCGCTTTGCGTCAATCTTCTCTCTTCAATTCTTCTTGCAGCAGCCGTTTGAACAAAACCGGGTAATTACTTGCACCATGCACGATATGGTAGACGAACACAGTATCCACAATCAGCCGATAGACGCAGAGATACTGCCCGGCGATCACATAGCGATAGCCGCTTTTCAGCAGTTCGGCATCTCTTGGAAGCGAACCCGACAGCGGGAAACGTTCCAACCGCGAAAGAGAATCCAAGATTCGATCCGTGATTTTTCGGGCAGAATTCGGCCCTACCAGATTCATGTGAAGCTCTGCGATTGCTTCCAGTTCTCGCTGTGCCGACTCCAGAATTTCGATCTTAGCCACGACGATAGATCTCCTCCAGCCGTTTTCTGGAATCCTCCAGCGTGTAAGCCGGAGCACCAGCAAGCCTTCCCTGTTCCGCTGCTTCCAGCTTTGCCCGGAGTTTCAACGCCTCTTCCCGCTGTTCGAATGCTTCAATGCTCATTACAACAAGGTCGCCCTCTCCATTCTTTGTAATGTAGATCGGCTCACCCGCTCCGTGCGCCAGATTTGAAATGGAACCGTAGTCATTGCGAAGCGCTGTAGACGACTTGATGATCATAGTGCACACCCCCATAAATGATTCTAATATAATTCTATCAGAATCATTCATTTTCTTCAAGCGTTCTCATCAAAAAAGCGGCCTGCCCTCTCCGGCAGGCCGCTTTGCGTTCAATCCGTATCGTTTTCGGTACCGGCCCCACCGGTCGGCTGCTCCGTCTGCGCGGCAGACGGTGTGGTACCGGCGGAAGGGGTCGTGGTCTCGGGCGGGGTGGCGGGCACCTCGGCCTCGACCTCTGCCGCCATATAGACGATGATGGTCGAGCCGACCTCCACCATGGCACCGGGCTCCTCGCTGCAATAGGCCACACAGCCCGAAACATAGGAGCCATCGTTATAAATGGGATAGAAGCTCGCATTCAGCCCCACCTGCGCCAGCTGCTGCTCCGCGCCGTCCCGGGTAAAGCCTGCCACGTTGGGCATCTCCACCATCTGCGGGCCGCGGCTGACCACCAGATCGATGGTGCTGCCCTCTTCGATGACCTCTCCGGCTTCGGGGGTCTGACGGATGATCTTGCCCTTTTCCACAGTATCGCTGTATTCCATGGTCACATAGAACAGGTAATCCCCGGCATAGCTGTTGTTGTTGCGCACCTGCGAATCGTAGTCCATCCCCACAAAGTCCGGGGCCAGATTTACCGGCTCTGTCACCAGCGAGCTGGCCGGTTCGGAGGCCGGGGTGGATTCCGCAGGCTTTGCGGTGTGCAGCCCCTGATTCACCAGCCCCCACACGATGAGCAATGTCAGGATGGCCAGCAGGATCAGGATGGCCGCCAGCAGGTTGCGCAGGCTGAGGATATGCTTTTTCCGCTCCTCTTCCTCGGTGGACTGAGGGCGCGGGGCGGCCTGCTGCAGAGTCTGGGTAAGCTCCGTGGTATACTCCTGACTGCTCAGTGCCCGGAACAGCTGGGGCACGGTCTGGATGCGCTCGGCGGGCCTGAGCTGTAAGCCCATCCAAAGCACATCCGAAACATACTCCGGCACCGCCCGTTCCAGCGTGCGGGCGCGGGGGTTGGAGTCCGACACCAGCCGCTGTGCCGCAGGAACAGGGCTCTGCCCGCAGACCATCCGGTAGACCACGGCGGCAAGGCTGTATTCGTCGGTGTAACGGCCCTCAAATTCGGTGGTGGAATACTGCTCCGGTGCCGAGTAGCCCTCGTACAGCTGCTCGTGCAGGCCGCTGCCCGCCGTGCGCAGCCCCACGGTGGCGTAGCCCGTCAGGCGTGCCCGGCCGTTTTCCAGCACCCGGATGTTTTCCGGGCAGATGCCCCGGTGCACCAGCCCCACCTGATGCATGGCCGCCACGCCGTCAAACACAGGCTGCAGCATATTGCGGGCCGTCTCGGCCGAAACCGGGCTGGGGCGCTCATCCAGCCACTGCTGCAGCGGGATGCCGCCGGGATTTTCCATCACAGCGTAGACGGTGTTGTTCTCCTCGAACACGTCCAGCACAGCCTCCAGACCGTTTGCGGGGGTGATGCGCTGGATGGAGCGGTAGAGATCGGCAAAGTCCATCCGGGTGGTCTTGAACAGCACCTCGCTGCCCAGCTTGGGCCGGAGCAGCGCATCCGTGCCCCGCTCCGCCGACAGCGTCAGGGGCATATACTCCTTGATGGTCACCCGGAACCGCCCGACGTTCTCCACGCCCCGGTACAGGATGCCCTCGCCGTCGATGCTCTGCATCTCGCCCACGGTATACCGTCCGGCCAACAGCGTGCCCACCGGCAGGCTGCCCGCCGGGTTGCGCCCGGCCAGTACCCCGCCGCAGTGCGGGCACACCGACACCCGGCTCTCCAGCTCGCCCATGCAGTACGGGCAGATGCGTTTTGCTTCCATGTGCGCCACCTCGTTTCATCGTGGTCTGTTTCAAATTATTGTACCATATTTGCCCCCGCCGCGCAATCCGTAAAGCAAAAAAGCGCCGCCCTCTGAGTTTTTTCACAGGGGGCAGCGCTCAATTCGCACCAATATCAGCAGTAGAACTTCGATTCACCAAACACATCGTTCCACTGTGCCACAATGTAGCTTGAACGGCTTTCCAGAACATCTACAATTGCGCTCAACGTTCTGGCAGGAATCTTCGAGTTATTGTTGGCCACGATACAGCCTCCCGCTTCCGTAATCCAGATCTTTGTTGCACTGGCATTCGGAACACCCTTTGCAACATGGACATGAACCGGTTCCAGCGGTGCACCTTCATTGCTCCAGAAGAAAATCACATAACCGAACAGCCGGAACAGACTAGGCACTTTCGATTCCCCCCTCATGCGAGAAGCGGATCAGAAGATGTGCCGTTGATTTGACCAACTCTTTCAGGCTCGTCATCTCCATTTCAGAATAGCCATTATTGGTCCACAAATACCCCGGCAGAATACAGGTCGCCGACTTAAAGCCGTTTTCTACAGGTGTTTCAATCTGTACCTTTACCTGCTCCTGACTGCCATTCTGAATTGGCGAGGAATAAACGATTTCCGTCCCATCATTCAAGGTCATAAAAGGATAAAGCATCCGAACACCCTCTTTCTTAAAAGAAGTATACCATGAAATCCAGAAAGTTTCAATTATCGATAAATATCATCGCCGAGGCTGGTTCTAAACACTTAAGGACAAAGTAGATGATCGTGGTTGCCTGCTGATGCTTCTTCCGCCATGTAAAAAGCCGCTCTTTGTGCATCACAACACAAAAAGCGGCCTCATTACGTCCTTATTCAGGTCTGCGGAGCATTATTCCGGCAGATCCTCTTCGTTCTCCAGGCTGTGCCAGACGTTCTGGACATCGTCGTTGTCCTCCAGGGCATCCAGCAGCTTGCCCATTGCCTTGAGCTGATCGGGGTCGGTCAGGCGGGTGGTGGTCATGGGGACCATGGCCAGGTCGTCGCTCAGGATCTCGTAGCCCTTCTCTTCCATGGCCTTGACCACAGCGGAGTAGTTCTCGGGATCGGTGGTGATCTCAGCAGCCTCTTCGCCTGCATCAAAGTCCTCAGCACCGGCATCCAGAGCGTCCATCATGGCCTCGTCGGCATCCTTATCCTCCAGAGAGATGTCAATGACACCCTTCTGGCTGAACAGGAAGGCCACACAGCCCATAGCGCCCAGGTTGCCGCCGTTCTTGTCGAAGTAGTGGCGCAGGTCGGCAGCGGTACGGTTGCGGTTGTCGGTCAGGGTCT
>OFME01000983.1_pt1 | contig 18414 bp, 8 predicted proteins | sample 1541381 | NCBI WGS metagenome assembly OFME01 (sample SAMN04209243, study PRJEB22552) | human gut metagenome | biome: gut; material: feces | host: Homo sapiens | place: USA: Oklahoma
ATGGATCTATCGATCCTGCAAGAGATATTGAGACGATCAATCTGGAACTGATCTTCTCTGATCTCGAAGTTCTTGAGAGAAGAATTGCGAGGACGGTGAAATTGTCAAGAAATGATAAGACAGCAGCCAAAGAACTGGATCTTCTGCAGCGTCTGAAAGCACATCTGGAAGATAATAAGATGGCAAAAAGCTTTACGACAGATGATGAGGACGAGCAGGCATGGCTTGCTGAATATAACCTTCTGACAGCAAAACCGGTTATTTTTGCTGCCAATGTTTCAGAAGATGACCTGGCAGATGACGGAGCATCAAATGAAGGCGTGCAGGCAGTCCGGGAGTATGCAAAAGAAGAGGACTGTGAAGTGTTCGTTGTATGTGCGGAGATAGAAGAAGAGATTTCCCAGCTTGATGATGACGAAAAGGCGATGTTCCTTGAGGAACTGGGATTGAAAGAGTCGGGTCTTGAAAAATTGATCCGCGCAAGTTATCATCTTCTCGGTTTGATCAGTTACCTGACGGCGGGAGAACCGGAAGTCCGTGCATGGACGATCAAGAGAGGAACGAAAGCGCCGCAGGCGGCAGGAAAGATCCATACGGATTTTGAACGTGGATTTATCAAGGCAGAGGTTGTCAATTATCAGGATCTGCTGGATAACGGAAGCCTTGCGGCAGCCAGAGAAAAAGGAATCGTTGGCATGGAAGGAAAGGATTATGTGGTTAAAGACGGTGATGTGATTCTTTTCAGATTTAATGTCTAGTCAAGAAATATGTGATAGTTATGTGGGAGCATATGACAGAGCAGCAGTATCAACATGAGGTTATTGTGCCGGACAAAGGCTTTCCGTTTAAACTTTTTTTATTCGAGGGACACAGCGGAAAATATATCAGGGAGAAACACTGGCACCGGTCGATTGAGATTTTTGCAGTGCAGGAAGGAGAACTTGATTTTATTCTTGACACAACGCATTATCATCTCGGAGAAGGCGAGTTCATCATTGTCAACAGCAACGAGGTGCATGCGATCCATGCGAACAGGCCGAATCACACAATTGTGCTGCAGATTCCGCTGAATCAGTTCGCGTCGTACTTTACGGGCGAGCAGTTTATCTGGTTTTCGCACAGTGAACGGACATACGATGAGCAGGTGGCATGTCTGATCTTTCGGATGTATAAGGTGTATCGGATGCAGACAGATGGCTATGATTTTGAAATTTTAAGTATGTTTTATCAACTATTACATATTCTGGTAAAGAAATACAGGAAGCTGGATGTGCAGGATGAATTGCTCAAAAGCAATCAGCAGCTGAACCGGCTCGGTATGATTACATCCTATCTCAAGGATCATTATATGGAAGATATTTCGCTTGGAAAACTGGCGGGAATATTTGGATATTCGCCGTCTTATCTGTCAAAAATGTTTGCACGCTATGCGGGCATCAATTATAAGGATTATCTGCAAAATATCCGGCTGGAACATGCGGTAAAGGATTTGGAAAATACGGATAAGCAGATCGTGGATATTGCATTTGATCATGGATTTGCCAACAGTAAAGCGTTTACCAATCTGTTTCGCAAGCGGTATGGAATGCTGACGAGTGAATACCGAAAGCAGCTTGTTAAGAAAAAGCAGAGGGAATCATATGCCCATCATCGGGCATTGCTGGAAAAAGACAAAAAAGTGACATTGTAAAGACAAAGAAAGGCATGTCTCCATGGCTACCAAACTGTTATACTCAGAAAAAATGAGTATGAGGAGGTAATCATGGAGATTTTTTCTGTTAATGATGAAAAATTCCGTAAATACGGTAAGGTTTGGAATAACATCGAATGCACAAAACTGATAAAGGGGATGGAGCACACACCGCTTCCGGAGGATGTTATTTATGTGCCATCAGTCGAGGAGCTTGAAGCGGTTCCGGAAGCAAAGACATTCAGCGAGCGTGTCTTTGGCGGACTTCCAATCCAGATTGGTTACTGCAACGGAAACAATCACAAGTTAAACGCGGTAGAATATCATAGAAATTCCGAAATCAACATTGCGGTAACGGATATGATCCTTTTATTGGGATGGCTGCCGGATGTAACGGATGAATTTACTTATGATACAGCAAAAATCGAGGCTTTTAAGGTTCCGGCAGGAACGGTCGTTGAAATGTATGAGACGACACTTCATTATGCACCGTGCAACGCAGCAGACGGTGGATTTAAGTGTGTTGTGATCTTGCCGAAGGGTACAAACACACCGATTGATTTTACCCTTGCAGCAGATGGTGAGGACAAACTTATGACCGCGAAAAACAAGTGGCTGATCGCACATGAGGAGGCTGCCATCAAGGGTGCATTTAATGGATTAAGAGGAGAGAATATATCACTTTAACCGTGCTTGCGGATGCGATTGCTTGTCCTTTGACAGAAAAAAAGCTATAATAAAAGAAAGCTTTTGAGGAGAAGGTAGAGTTATATGAAAAAGAAAATCGTATCAACTTTAGTTGTGATTGGATTGCTTATTGTACTTGGGGGATACAGTTACAACGTTCAATATAGGCAGAAACCGGAAATTAAACATTTTACCGCTTTTTTCAGTGTTACGGGCAGACCACTGGGAATGCAGAACGATATAAAGGAAATCATTGCTGACAAGATCGGAGCAGACTGCGAGGAGAACTGGCTGGTTGGACAATCCAAGGAAGAGGTGCTCAATTCGTACATTGCTTCGGGAGAATATCCGGATTTTATTCTTGGAGAGAAAGCATTACTGGAGGCAGATGCTTTGATCCCGATTGATGAATACTGGGATGATTATCCGAATATCAGGAATTATCTTTCGGAGGAACAGTGGGAGCGCTTCCGGCAGGAAGACGGACATATTTACTGGATTCCACAGTTTTGTGTGTCTCAGGGAGAGAATGTTGAAGTGACGCATACGGGCGAGGCATTCTGGATACAGACGCGCGTTTTAAAATGGGCCGGATATCCGAAGATTACAACGGTGGATGAATATTTTGATCTGATCGAAGCTTATGTGCAGGCGAATCCGGTCATGCCGGGCGGAACAAAAAATGTTCCGTTTACCATGTTGTGCGATGACTGGAGATTCTTCTGTCTGGAGAATGTGCCGCAGTTTCTGGATGGATATCCCAATGACGGAAGTTGTATGGTTGATCCCGGGAATGATCAGGTCATTGATTATAATACGACGGAGACTGCCAGACGGTATTTTCAGAAGCTGAACGAAGAGTACCGCAAGGGTATTTTTGATCCGCAGTCGTTTACCAGTACATACGAAGAATATCTGGATAAATTAGGAACCGGTGCTGTTCTCGGAATGGTTGACCAATGGTGGCAGTTCTATTACAATCTGGCAGAGCCTTATGAGACAAACGGACTGAGTGATCTGGGGTGCGATTATGTTCCGCTTCCGATTACAATGGACAAAGGTACGTCAAACCAGTGGCATACAAGCCGGAATGCAGAGATGGATACATCGAGCGGACTTTCGATTACCACATCCTGTGAAGATGTGCAGGGGGCACTTCAGTTTGTAAATGATCTGCTGGATTCCGATATTACGAAGCTTCGATTCTGGGGAGAAAAAGACCTGGACTATTCGGTGGACGAAAACGGTATGTTCTATATGAATAGTGAACAGGGAAAACGTCACGGAGACAGCGTGCTGAATGAATCTCATTTTTGTCCCTATTCGTATTTTCCACGAGTAGAAGGTCTGCTTGACGACGGAATCAATGCATTTTCGATGGAGTATCAGCCGGTGGAGTTTATGAAAAGCCTAAAGCCCGACATACGGGAGTGTTTTGAAGCGTATGGTGTACAAAATTATGTCGAGCTGCTGGGAACAAATGAAGCGCCCGGCGCATGGTATCCGATGTATTCGTATACACAGTCTTTGTCATCAAAATCCAAAGGCGGCATGATTCGTGATGAAATCGACGCGGTCAAGAGAAGCTGGTTACCGCAGGTGATCATGAGCGATGACTTTGCATCGACATGGGATGCATATATGGCTGCATATCAGGAATGCAATCCACAGGACTATTTCGATATCCTGCAGAGGCATGTGGATCAGATTCTTCAATAATACGACAATTATGTGATATAAGTGATAGAAATAAAATCCTCATTCATAGTGCGATATTTTTGATCGTACACGGATGGGGATTTTTATTTACGCTGAGCAATGAAAGGACAGGCAGATGGGGAGAAGTAAATGGAAGTGTTGAAATTGTATATTCATGTGAATGGCTGCGAGAAGGTGGAATCTGAATGCGCTACCGTACAGATGATTTCGTTTGACGGAAGGTGCGATGGAGATTATTTCAGAGGAGAGATCCTTCCGGGCGGTGTGGATACGCAGATTTATTATAAGGATCAGCCATCAAAATTATCGGCTCGTTATCTAGTGCAGGGAATCGATCATACGGGGCGCGGATGCCGGATCTTTATCGAAAATAACGGAATCATGTATGCCGGTGAGACGATTACCAGACCGGTCATCTATACGGACAGTATTGCACTGAAATGGATGGAAACGGCATCTATGTATGGAACCCTTACGGTTGTGGAAGGACAGCCGGTAATCACGATTTATACGGATAAGAATAAAAATAGTGGAAAAGGGAGCGCAACATGAAATTTATCATAGAACAGAGTGCGTATTCCGGGGTTTTGAAGATCGCAGGAAAAGTTGCACATGACATGGAACTTGTGACCGGCACGCTGCCGGAAATCCGTGTTGTCGAAACGATCGATCATGAAGAGGTAAGAAGCAGTGCAGCCCGTGAACTGACGATCATTGTCGCAACGATGGAGCATAGCAGGTGGCTGGATGCACAGAAAAATATCCCGACGGATGTGTTAAAAGGAAAACGGGAGTGCTACGGATGGTTTTTCCCGGATGATGGCTTGCGGGAGAGACTGCTTGTCATTGTCGGAAGCGATAAGCGGGGAACGATATACGGACTGTTTCATTTGTCGGAGATCTTTGGTGTATCCCCGTTTGTGAACTGGTGTCATGTGGTGCCGGTGCATCGGGATGAAATCCGGCTGAGCACGGATATGGCATGTATTGCAAAGGAACCATCGGTGGAATACAGGGGATTCTTTATTAATGATGAGTGGCCTGCTTTCGGTACCTGGAGTGAGTACCATTTCGGGGGACCGAATGCGAAGGCATACGAGCCGATCTTTGAACTGCTTCTTCGCCTGAAAGGAAATTATCTCTGGCCGGCGATGTGGAGTGCACGGTTTGAGGATGACGGTCCGGGACTTCTGAACGCAGAACTTGCGGACGAGTACGGTGTGATCATGGGAATGTCGCATCATGAGCCGTGTCTGCGGCAGGGTGAGGAATACAAATATCTGCGCGGAAAAGACAGTATTTACGGAGATGCGTGGAATTTCAAGACGAACCGGGAAGGAATCATAAGATTCTGGGAAGATGGTCTGAAGCGGAGCGGTAAATTTGAGAATGTGATCACGGTTGGTATGCGTGGAGAAGCGGACACCGCGATCATGGGAAAAGGGGCAACGCTTGCGGACAATATTGAACTGCTCAGGGACGTGCTCAGAACGCAGCGAAAGCTGATCCGGGAGAATGTCAATGAAGATCTGTCGAAAGTTCCGAGAATGATCGCTTTGTACAAGGAGGTGGAGGCTTTCTTCTACGGGGATGAGACGACGCAGGGGTTGATCGGATCCAAGGAGCTTTATGATGTGATCCTGATGCTTTGCGATGACAATTATGGAAACTTAAGAACGCTTCCGACGGAGGAGATGCGTAAGCATCCGGGCGGATACGGTATGTATTATCATTTCGATTATCATGGGTGGCCGACCTCCTATGAGTGGATCAACAGTTCCTATCTTCCGAAAATCTGGGAACAGATGACGCAGGCCTATGATTTCGGAGTACAAAAACTCTGGATCGTCAATGTGGGAGACATTGCAACGCAGGAATTTCCGTTATCGTTTTTTATGGATCTGGCTTATGATTTTGAGCGTTGGGGAACGACTGCACCAAATACGACGGATGCCTATACCAGACTGTGGGTAAAGCGGCAATTTGGCAGGCTGTCGGAAGTGCAGCAGGCGCAGATTGCGGATATCCTGACGGATTATACAAGGATGATACACAAGTGCAGACCGGAGGCGTTAAGACCGGAAACCTATCATGCAGCAAATTATCGTGAAGGTTCACGGGTGCTTGCGGAGGTCGGGCGGGTGATGCAGACCGCACAGGATTTGTACGATGAGCTGGAGCGTGTTGCGCCCGAAATACTTCCCGCTTATGTTGCGCTCGTCTGGTATCCGGCGATGGGAACGATGAATGTGCTGAAGCTTCAGCTGTTGTCAGGAATGAATCATTATCTGGCAGAAATCGGTGCACTCAGTGCCAATGATTATGCGAAAGAGGCAAAGGCATGTCTGGATGCAGACCAAAAGATCATAGAGCAGTATCATCGGTCGGATGATGCGCGCTGGTACGGAATGGGACTGTCGCAGCATATCGGGTTTACGAATTGGAATGAGGATGAGTGTAAGAACCCGCTTCTGATGCAGGTGTTACCGCTGCAAAAGCCGACGATTATAGCAACGGTGGATGGTACCGTGCAGCATGTGGAAGGCAGTCCGTGGCTGAATCAGAGAATGACGATTTCGGATTTTCTGAATCCGGAATGCAGATGTGCTTCGATCAGCCTGTACAGCAGAAGCGAACTTCCAGCATCGTTTCGGGTGATCGAAAAGCCCGAATGGATTTTGCTGTCTGCAATGGATGGAACGCTTGACGGTGAAGAGCACAAGAGACTCACCATTGATGTCACAGTGGACGAGAGTGCGCTTGCGATGGCACTCACCGATGGAAGAACGCAGGGAATGATCCGGCTGGAATTGCCGGCGGGCATCTGCAAGATCAGCGTGCCGGTCGACCGGTCAACGTATGAATATGGAAACAATACGTTTGTGGATACACAGGGATGGATCGCAATCGAGGCGGAACATTACAGCAGATGCAAGGACGGTTTTGATCGGGAAGGACAACCGATGCAATGGAAATGTCTTGCCGGCTACGGAAAGACTTTATCTGCGATGAAAGCATTTCCGACGGATTCCTACGCAGATGCAGAGAATGGGGCACCGTATATCGAATACAGCATCGTGACAAAGCAGGCGGGGGATTATGAAGCGGAATTTTATATGCAGCCGTCGAATCCTGTGACAACAGAGAACCGATTGCAGTATGCAGTGTCCGTGAACGGTGTTCAAATGCAGATTTTGGATGCCGTTACGGATGATTTTAAGATCGGAGATCATCAGCCTGTGTGGGCGCGCGGTGTGCTGGATCAGATCCGGCGCCGGAGTGTACCGGTGCAACTGGAACAGGGAATCAATACGATCAGGGTCACTCCGGTCACGCCGGGCTTTGTTCTTGAGAAGATCGTGATCTATCCCCATGGAAACAAACCGGCAGAAGCCTATCTTGGACCGACAGAAACGTATCGGTGCAGGAGCTGATCATATATCAATACAGTGAGGAGCATGTCAGTCCATTTGCGGAAAGGAAATTTGGCATGGGCTGACCGAAAGAGGAAGGAGAAAAATATGGCAGGAGCTTATGAAACAAAACAGTACCGCAATGTATTTGCGGAGTATGGTTATTCGGAAGAAGAAATCGAAAAAAGAGTACAGGAGACATTTGAGACGATTTTTCATGGCAGCGAAGAGGAGCGCTTTTACCATGAAGCCGGGGAGGATATGGGATTTATGGAAGATACCGGCAATCATGATGCGCGGACCGAGGGCATGTCGTATGGCATGATGGTCTGTGTACAGCTGGATAAGAAAGAGGAATTTGACCGTCTGTGGAAGTGGACAAGAACTTATATGTATATGGATGAAGGACCGGGAAAGAATTATTTTGCATGGTCCTGCGCTTTGGACGGCACAAGAAATGCGGACGGACCGGCACCGGACGGGGAAGAGTATTTTGCTATGGCATTGTTCTTTGCATCAAGAAGATGGGGAGACGGAGAGGGCATTTTTAATTACAGCAGGGAGGCAAAAGCGATCCTGCATGAGTGTGTGCATAAGGGAGAACCGGGACATCCGGGCGATCCGATGTGGGAGCCTTCCAACAAACTGATCAAATTTGTCCCGGGACTGGATTTCAGTGATCCATCGTATCATCTGCCGCATTTTTACGAGCTTTTTGCGGAATATGCCGATGAGGAGGATCGTAAGTTCTGGAAAGGCGCTGCCGAAGCAAGCCGGGCCTACCTGCATAAAGCCTGTCATCCGGATACCGGATTGTCGGCAGAGTATGCGGATTATGACGGAACCCCGCACAGTGCGCATCAGGAGATCTTCGGCCGCCACGACTGGTATTACAGTGATGCCTATCGCACGATCGCAAATATCGCGATGGACCATCTGTGGTTTGACAAGGACCCGTGGCAGGTGCAGATTGCAGAGAAATTCCAGAAATTCTACTGCGAGGATCAGAAGGATCACTGGGACGGTGTCTTTTTGACCGACGGAACCAGACTGGAGGAGAAAGCACTGCATCCGGTAGCCATCATTGCGGTCAATGCCGAAAGTGCACTGGCTGCGGACGGAACTTATGCGAAACAATGTGTTGACAAATTCTGGAACACACCTCTTAGAACCGGTGAGAGACGGTATTACGACAATTTTTTGTATATGTTTGCGATGCTTGCTTTATCGGGAAATTACCGGATCTATTAGAAATGATGATTAGAAAATGAGGTATTGGGAAAGGTGGAGAAAGTGGGACACAGTGCGGAAATGATCCAAAAGGCGATCGCACAGGAAAACGGCAAGGTACATGTGAATGCACAAAGCATTCCGGAAAAATATCAGCAGAAGAGAGCCGATGAGGCCGGAGTGATCGAGCATATCCGCTACCCGTCAAAAGATTATTTTCTAGCTGGAAAAGAAATCACAAAGGAAGCAAATGTTTATCTTCCGTATGGTTACAGCCGGGATAAAAAGTACAACGTGCTCTACCTGATGCACGGAATCGGCGGAGACGAAGCCGAGTGGGGAATGGTTGATGAGGATTCGCTGGTAAAAAGAATGATGGACAATCTGATCTATTACAAAGAAATCGAGCCGTTCATCGTGGTGACACCAAACGGACGCTCCACCGAAAACTGTGCAAGAGAAGGTTCGGATTATAACTCGTTTTATGTGTTTGGCAAAGAATTGCGTTCGGATCTGATCCCGTATATGGAAGCGCACTATTCGACCTATGCGGTGGAAGGCGATCCAAGTGCTTCAAGAATGCACAGAGCGATGGCGGGACTTTCGATGGGAGGGATGCAGACGATTAACATCGGAATCGGAGAATGTATGGATCTGTTCAGTTATTTTGGTGCATTTTCCGCAGCACCGACCAGCAATCTGGCGGAGAAGACGGCAAAAATATTAGAGGATACTCCATATACCGTTGATTATTTTTACAATATCTGCGGAATGGAGGATGAGATCGCGTACGACAGCGCGGCAGCAGCTGCAAAGAATCTTCCTGATTTATGCAATAAATTAACGGAACCTGATAATTTTATCTGGCAGGAATTAAAAGGCATGCATGATTTTCATATCTGGTATCTCGGCTTTTTCAATTTTGTGCAGATAGCCTTTAAGTAAATTGACGCGCGGTGTTATTTTACCAGTAAATGTAAAATTTCGCCGCGCGTGATTTATTTTATGTACAACGTTAGCAAACAAGCAGAATAAGGATTGGAAGTGTCCTAGCATGTGGGACAAAAATCACTAAAACATCACAACAAATTACACTCCTTGTTCAAAATCCAAGTCGGCAAACCCGAATTGTTTTACTGCAATTTGTCGGCTGTTCTTCTATAGTTTTTCCCTGTTTTTGTCGGCTTTGATTTTGCTACTATTAAGATGCACAAAAATTTATTTAAGGAGGAAAATAGGAGTGGGGAAAATGGGAAAAATGGGGGCGTGTATTGCACTATCTGCGGCAATGATGCTCACGAGTGTAGGCGGTATGCTGCCGTCGGATTGGGGGATTGAGACGGTATATGCGGATGAGACACAGACAACAACCAAGACGTTCACCGCGGACCAACTGACAAAGGCTTTTGCAGGTGGCGCTGATGGAACTTCCTGTGAATTAGGGAAAGAAGGTTGGAATGTTGCACTGAAGCATGATGCAGAGCAAGAGTATCCACAGGCAGTATGGAATTTGTCTGAGTCCTTTGATCTTGCAAATGTAGAGTCCGTTGCCTTCAATGTTGAAAGTCAGGAAGGCGATATTGCTTTGAAGCTTGGAATGACAAATGCATCGGGCTGGTATGAGGATGTGGAAGCATGCTATGGTCAGAATGGACAGAAACAATATACGATCGTTCCGGAAAAGACGGAAGGAACGTTTGATAAAGTCGTAATTATGACAACCCAGAATGATGCGTCATTTTGTTTGACCAGTGTGGTTGTAACGTTAAAAGAAGGAAGCGGAAGCCAGATTACTCATGGCGAGAACATCATTGATAATGGAGATTTTTCAAATCAGGATTTCTCATCCTGGAGTGCTTCAAAAGGAGATGCTACGATTACAGCGGAACCTGTTGAAAATGGAGCTGATATTGGTGTTACAACATGTGGTGCTATTACAAGATCCAAAGATCCGTCAAAATCATATGAATGTTTTGCACAGGACATCACGGGAAAAGTAAGAGAAGGCGAAGAATATGAGTTTTCTTTTTGGGCAAAATTGTCGGATGATTATAAGGATTCTAAAGATAAAAAATTGAAAGATTCTCAGAAAACTGTTCAATTTCAGCCGTATTATGTGAATGGAAATGATAAGGAGGTGTATGATACAACAGGACTGATTTCCGGTACATCCGCGCAGGTCCTTGAAGCTGGAAAATGGACGAAATTCGAAGGAACATACAAGATTCCATCAGGTGCGAAGAAGGTTGTGATTCGTATTTTGGAACAGGGAGATTGGCAGGAACCAGGTTCCTGTATCATGGGAAAATACTATGTGGCAAATGTATCCATGAAAAAGATCACAAAACCAAAACCGGAGATTGAAAATAACATTGAGGCTTGGAAAGCATCCGTTACAAAAAGTCTTGGAACTGGTTCGATCGCAGGTACTGCCATCATGTCAAGTGAAATTAAAGACGATACGTTGATGGAACTTGTCGAGAAACATTTCAATGCGGTGACATTCGGAAACGAGTTAAAGCCGGATGCACTGTTTAATTATCAGATCGGACAGTCTGTTGGATATACAAAAATTACGTTCCAAGGGAAGGAACTGAAGGTGCCGGTTGTTAATGATAAGAACGAGAATTTAGATTTCTCACGCGCGGATGAAATGCTGGAAAAAATTCTTGAGTGGAATAATGCTAATCCGAACAATAAGATTCGCGTTCGCGGTCATGTGCTGGTATGGCATTCACAGACTCCAGAATGGTTCTTTCACGAGGACTATAATGTTGCAAAGCCATACGTAGATAAGGAAACTATGAACCGCAGACTGGAGTGGTTTATTTCCAGTGTGTTTGATCATTATTTTGGAGAGGCTGCAAACAAAAAGTATGCAGGTCTCTTTTATGGCTGGGATGTTGTAAATGAGGCGGTCAATGGCAATACATACCGTGATGATAAGGTTATTTCTGATGCAAGTGATACAAGTACATCGGATACCCGTCATGGAAGCAATTCCATGTGGTGGAGAGTATACAAGAGCAACGAATTCATCATCAATGCTTTCAAGTATGCAAACAAATATGCGCCAAAGGATGTAGAACTTTACTACAATGACTTCGGAGAGACAGACAACACCAAGTGTGAGGGTATCGTAAAACTGATCAACGACGTGAAGTCTGCAGACGGAACCAGACTGGATGCTTTTGGTATGCAGGCACATTACAATGTGGACGGTTTCTCAGCAGCACAGTTTAAGAGTGTAGCGAAGAAGTATGCAGCGGCAGCCGGCAAAGTGCAGCTGACTGAGCTGGATTTTAAGGCAAGCAGCACTTACGACGGTACAGCGGCTACAAAGGAAAGCGAATACACCAAGATGGCATACTGCCATAAGAATCTGTATGAGGCGATCAAGGCGTTAAAGAAGGAAGGAACAAACGTATCCGGCCTTACCGTCTGGGGTGTCATTGAGCCGAATTCATGGCTGCATTCCCAGTCGGATCTCGGTGGCGGAGCAAGCGGCTCTGCACAGTGCCCACTGCTTTTTGACGGAAACTATAAAGCAAAGCCTGCTTATTGGGCTTATGTGGATGCATCGCAACTTAAGCCGGCGATTCAGAAGGTTACTATTACAGAGGCGAAGGATGGCAATATTGCAGGAGAAACCTATACGATCGATCAGGGTGAGGTACAGGCAGAATTTATCCCGGTATGGGATGCAGACGGTCTTACCGTACAGGTAAAAGTAAAAGACACAACCGTAAATGATGCAGATGCTGTTACGGTATATGTAGATCCAGAAAATTCGGCATCGGATATCACACCGGATAAGGTGACGGTTGCAAGAACAGCTGCTGCTGCGATCGCAGGCGGATATCAGGCAACCGTCAAGGTTTCGATGAAGAATTTGAAAGTTGCACAGCAGATCAGTCTCGATGTTGTTGTAAACAATGACGGGAAGACAGGAAGCTTTAATGATCTGACCGGAAAGCAGGAGTCAAGCAGCAAGTATTATGCAGTGGCAACCATGAAGCCGGGCATCGAGAAGATCCCGTACGGAACAATTTCGGTTGACGCAGATGCAGATGCCGCATGGGGCAATGCGGTAAACATCCCGCTTACGATCAACAAAGGCTCCGAGGCTTCTGCCAATGCAAAGGTTCTCTGGGATGATGACAATCTCTATGTATATGCAACCATAAAAGACGCGGTATTGGATAAAACAGGCGCTCAGACGCATGAGCAGGATTCTCTTGAAGTGTTCATCGACGAGGACAACGGCAAGACCGCTTCCTATGGAGAGGATGATAAGCAGTATCGTATCAATTATAACAATGAGCAGTCCTTCAATGGTAAAAAATGTCTGGCAGAGAATGTCAAGTCTGCAACAAAAACAATCGATGGCGGATACGTGGTTGAGGCTGCTTTCAAGTGGACGGATATCAAGCCGGCAAACGGAACCAAGATTGGGCTGGAATTCCAGATCAACGATGCAAAAGACGGCAAGCGTATCGGTACGTTAAGCTGGTATGATGAGACCGGAATGGGCTGGTCAGGCTCAAACGTATATGGTACGGTCGAATTAACCGGAAAGACCGGCAGCAATGGCGGAGGCTCGTCTGTAAATCCGGGAACTTCGGATACGAAGCCGGATGTGAAACCGAACGGAAAACAGGATACGAAGCCGGATGTGAAACCGGACGGAAAACAGGATACGACCATTGAGACATCCAAAGTGGAAATTACAGTTTCCGGCGATAAGAAGGCTGAGGCATCGGTAACCATAACAAAGGATGCGCAGGGAAATGTGACCAGCGCAAATGCAACGGTATCGGGATCAAAGGGAACACTTACCGCAGATGTGGTAAAGCAGCTTACCGAGGCGGCAGGAACCGAAGATCTTACGATCATCGTGCAGGTTAAGAATGCGAATGGTGATGTGAAATACACGGTTTCCGTTTCCGCAAAGAATGTGAAAAATAATAAATCACTGAAGGCATTTGTTGTCAACCGTAAGACGGGTGAATATGAACTGATCAACAGCAAGACCTATAAGGCTAAGGATGGAAATCTGAATGCAAGTTTTGGAAAGAAGGGCGATTATGTACTTCTGACGACAAAGGAAGCAGCCAGAATTGAAAAAGAAATCCTTAAGACCATCGCTCCGAAGAAAACAAAGGCAACGGTTAAAAAAGGAAAAACAACGGAGTTTAAGCTTGACAGCAAGCTGAATCAGAACAATGTAAAGAAGGTAACCTACAAAACTTCCAAGAAGTCGATTGCTACCGTAAACAAGAACGGTAAGATCAAAGCAAACAGGAAAGGAACGGTAACGATCAAGGCAACCGTGACTTTAAAGAATGGAAAAACAAAAACAGTATCAATGAAGATAGTCGTTCGATAGAAAATATTGACAGGAATACAATTACTATAGTTTGTCGGTAATTATTCCATAAAAAGCCCTCGTGACGCAAGCGGGGGCTTTTTTTATAATCAAATCACAAGAAAAGCATAATCCCAAAAGAAATCAAGCAGTAATAAGAACGTTGTTGATTTTGCACCGATCCATCTGAATCAGGAAAATCAGGAAAAAAGCGTAAATGTATAAAGAAAAGAAAGCAAAGAAAGTAGGGAGGTAATGATTATGAATGGACCGGCAGCACCAAAGGATCCGGAGAAGAAAAGACCATATTTTTACATTATGAAGGATAAAGAAATCTTCGGAGCAAAACAGGAAGACGGAAGTGCGATCCACTTTATCTATGAAAGTGACGGAAGGCTGATTAACAGCGCACAGATCGTCGGAAATATTACGGATGAGAACATGCTTCGGTTATTGGAGACGGTGGAGGGATTCGGCAAGCTTGTACACAGTATCGGGGTGTCTGTTGAGACCGACAATCCAAAGGAGGAGATGGAGTTCATCTTCCAGATGTATGGGAAAAAAGATCTCTACGGAGGCGGAACCAATCTGCGATGCAGCCTGACCGGAGACGGAATGGAACGGCGCATTTATCTGTCGGATTATATCTGGACAGAGGATGATTATATTCCGGGACAGATCAAGTTCATCATGAGCGCACCGGAAAAGATGGGAAAAGCGAGCGTTCGGTTTTATCTGAACGACGGATATACGGCTCCGGAAGAGGTGGAAGAAGAAGCGGTGGATACGAAATCGGAACGGTACTGCACGATGATCGAGCGTTCTCTCATGAATCTGGGCAACACCTACCGTATCCGCAAAGCGATCGAGAAGGCGAGAGCCGGAAAAGAAGTAACGCTTGCCTATATCGGAGGTTCGATCACGCAAGGGGCGGGAGCAACACCGATCAATACCGAGTGTTATGCCTATAAGTCCTATCAGCTTTTCAAAAGCAGATTTGCGATGAGAGATAACGTTAAATTTGTGAAAGCGGGCGTTGGAGGAACCCCGTCGGAGCTTGGAATGCTCCGCTTTGACAGAGATGTGTTAAGAGACGGCGAGAAGCCGGATATCGTAGTCGTAGAATTTGCGGTCAACGATGAGGGCGACGAGACGAAGGGCGATTGCTACGAAAGCCTTGTGCGCAAGATCTTAAAGCTGGATTGGAATCCGGCGGTCGTTCTGCTTTTTTCCGTATTTGCCAATGACTGGAATCTGCAGGATCGCTTAAGTCCGGTCGGCAGACTGTATGATCTGCCGATGGTCAGTATCAAGGATACCGTAGTGGAGCAGTTTACAAAGAAACCGAACGAGGGAAGGGTTCTGACAAAAAATCAGTTCTTTTACGATATGTTTCATCCGAGCAACCTCGGCCATACCATTATGGCAGACTGTTTACAGTATCTGTTTGAGAGCTGTGATTTGAGCGAACATGCAAGACTTGACGCTTTTGAGAGCGGCCTGACCGAGGAGGGAATGCTTGCACAGCAGCTGCAGATGAAGCCGGCAATCGGCAAAAGCTTTGAGCATGTACGGCTTCTGGATAAGAAAGATGTCTATGCCGGGGCCCAAATCGACGCCGGTGGCTTCTGTGCAACGGATGATCAGCTCCAGAGTGTGGAGATGGATGACCGGTTAGAATTGACACCGGAGTTTCCGTACAATTGGATGTACGATGCAACGATGCCGGAGAATGCTGCCTTTACAATCCGCATCCATTGCAAAGCGCTTGTGTTGATCTTTAAGGATTCCGGAGAAGTGGACGTTGGAAAGGCGTATGTCGATGTGGACGGTGAGCGTCGCATGACGGCGGATCCGCATATTAACAACTGGCAGCACTGCAACGCGATGATCGTGTTCAATGAGGATGAAGGCGCCGACCATACGGTACGCATTGAAGTCGCAGAAGAAGACAGAGACAAGAAGTTTACAATTTTAGGATTTGGTTACGTGTTATAAGGAGGAGTAAAATGGTTACAGTTAAGAATCCGATTTTAATGGGATTTTATCCGGACCCTTCCATTTGCAGAAAGGGAGAGGATTATTATATCGTCAATTCAAGTTTTGTGTATGCACCGGGAGTGCCGATCTTTCACAGCAGAGATCTCGCACATTGGGAGCAGATCGGTAATATTTTAGACCGTCCGTCGCAGCTTCCTGTGGCGGGAGCGGATATCTCAGATGGTATTTATGCGCCGACGATCCGCTATCATGATGGTTTGTTTTATATGATCACGACCAATGTGACGCACGGCAACAATTTTATCGTCACAGCGGAGAATCCGGAAGGACCGTGGTCCGAGCCGTATTATCTCGGCGACGATGCCCCGGGCATCGATCCGAGCCTTTTTTTCGACGATGACGGCAAATGTTATTATTGCGGAACCCGTCCGAATCCGGAGGGCGTTCGCTATAACGGGGACTGGGAGATTTGGATTCAGGAATTGGATCTTAAGACCATGAAGCTGGTCGGTGAGAGCATGGCAATCTGGAAAGGTGCGGTAAAGGGATGTATCTGGCCGGAAGGTCCGCATATTTACAAGATCGATGGTTATTATTATCTACTCCACGCAGAAGGCGGAACCGGTCCGGAACATAGTATTACGGTGGCACGCAGTAAGAAGCTGTTCCAGTGGTTTGAAGGCTGTCCGCGCAATCCGATTTTCACACACCGCAATCTCGGTATGGATTATCCGGTCATCTATGCGGGACATGGAGATCTGGTTGATGACGGCAAGGGAAACTGGTATGTTGTAATGCTTGCATCAAGACCTTGCAAAAAGCATAGCAGCATGGGGCGTGAGACTTTCCTTGCCAGGGTGATCTGGGAGAACGGCTGGCCGGTGATCGCTCCGGGAGTCGGACATCTGGAGGACGAATTTACGATCGATATGCCTGAGCATCGCTTTGCGGAAGAAATTACGAATTCCGATGTCATTCATTTCTGGGGAGAACAGCTGGATCAGCGGCTGGTGGCGATCGAGGACTGGACATCCGGAATTTATTCGCTGACCGAACGTGAGGGTGCACTTCGGATGTACCTTCGCAAAGAAAAGATTTCCGAGAGAGCAAACTGTGCATATCTTGGTGTAAGACAGAAGAGTTACCGCTTTGTCGCAGAGACTGGAATGGAATTCTATCCTGAAAATGAGTCGGAGACGGCGGGACTTGTGCTTTACCAGAATAATGAAAATCATCTCCGGTTTGAAGTGGTGCGCGTGGATGGAGAAGTTTGTTTTGTGGTTACCAGCTGTATTCACGGAGATGAGCAGACGCTGGCAACAACACGGCTGGAGAAGAAAGGAAAATTAAAGATCCGCCTGCAGTGCCGCAATCAGTGTGCCCGTGTCTGGATTTCGGAAGGCAAAGGATATGTATCCGTTGCGGAAAATCTGGATCTTCTTGCTTACACGACAGAGGAAGCCGGAGGCTTTGTAGGATGCACAGTCGGTGTATATGCGTCTTCCAACGGCAGTGACAGTACAAATTATGCTGATTTCGAATGGCTGACATGCCAGTCGATGGATTGATAGAAAGTGTTTAAGATGAGGAGATGACATAATGAGTAGACAGACAAAAGAATATGCAAAGAAACTGGTTGCACAGATGACGGTTGAGGAAAAAATGAGCCAGATGCTCTATGAGTCACCGGCGATCGAGCGACTTAATATTCCGGCATATAACTGGTGGAATGAGGCTTTGCATGGTGTTGCAAGAGCTGGAGTTGCTACGGTATTTCCACAGTCGATCGGACTTGCGGCGACATTTGATCCGGAGCTTGTCGGACAGATCGGGGATGTGGTATCGACGGAAGGCCGCGCAAAATTTAACGAGTTTTCACGGAGAGGAGATCACGGAATCTACAAAGGGTTGACGTTCTGGGCACCGAATGTCAATATTTTCCGCGATCCGAGATGGGGAAGAGGCCATGAGACATATGGCGAGGATCCGTATCTTACGGCGGAACTCGGATGCGCGTACATCAAGGGATTGCAGGGACCGGATCCGGATCATCTGAAATCTGCAGCGTGCGCAAAGCATTTTGCGGTACACAGCGGTCCGGAAGCGATCCGCCATGAATTCAATGCAAAAGCGTCTAAGCATGATATGTATGACACTTATCTGTATGCGTTTAAGCGATGTGTCAAGGATGCCAAGGTTGAGGCCGTCATGGGCGCTTACAATCGCGTGAACGGAGAGCCGGCGTGTGGAAGCAAAACTCTCCTGCAGGATATTTTAAGAGATGAATTTGGTTTTGAAGGTCATGT
>OFME01000995.1_pt1 | contig 18323 bp, 14 predicted proteins | sample 1541381 | NCBI WGS metagenome assembly OFME01 (sample SAMN04209243, study PRJEB22552) | human gut metagenome | biome: gut; material: feces | host: Homo sapiens | place: USA: Oklahoma
TGGTTGCAAAGGTATCGGAACCGCCGAACTCACGGCCGGAGACCAGAACAGCCTTGTCCGCGCCGCGGGCCAGCAGCTCACGCAGCATTCCCTCGGCCGGAGGAGGACCCATGGTAATGACAACGACTTCGCAGCCGGTAGCGTCCTTGAGCTTCAGAGCAGCCTCCAGAGCGTTCAGGTCATCGGGGTTGGTGATGGTGGCCATAGAGGCACGATCCAGAGTACCGTCTGCCTTGACGGCGACTTTGCCGGAGGTATCAGGAACCTGCTTTACACAAACAATTGCTTTCATTGTAAATCTTACCTCCCTTACTTCAGCAGAGCGCCGGAAATGACCATCATCTGCACTTCGCTGGTGCCCTCGTAGATCTCAGTGATCTTGGCATCACGCATCATGCGCTCGATGGGGTAGTCACGGGTGTAGCCATAACCGCCGAACAGCTGCAGGCAGCGGCGGGTCACATCGCTTGCGGTGCGGGCTGCGATCAGCTTAGCCTGAGCAGCCTCCACGCTGTAACGGACCTTTGCGCCGTCCATGGCCTGCTGCTTCTTCAGAGCGGCAGCGTAGACCAGATACTTGGCAGCCTCAACGCGGGCCTTCATCTCAGCCAGCTCGAACTGGGTGTTCTGGAATGCGGAGATGCTGCGGCCAAACTGCTTGCGCTCCTTGACGTAGGCAACGGTCTCCTCCAGAGCGCCCTCGGCAATGCCCAGAGCCTGAGAAGCGATGCCGATACGACCGCCGTCCAGGGTAGCCATGGCCAGCTGGAAGCCCTTGCCGCGCACGCCCAGCATACGATCCTTCGGGATACGGCAATCCTCGAAGATCAGCTCGCAGGTGGAAGAACCACGGATGCCCATCTTATCCTCAGCCTTGCCGACGGAGAAGCCCGGATCGGTACGCTCAACGATGAAGGCAGAGCACAGCTTGGTGGGACGGCCCTTCTTATCCAGAACGCGGTCGGTGACAGCGATGACGATAAAGACATCAGCGAAACCGGCGTTGGTGATGAAGATCTTGGAGCCATTCAGGACCCAGCAGTCATCCTCTTCCTTGGCAATGGTCTGCTGACCCTGTGCATCGGTACCAGCGCCCGGCTCGGTCAGGCCGAAAGCGCCCAGCCACTCGCCGCTGCACAGCTTGGGCAGATACTTTGCCTTCTGCTCGGGGGTGCCGTTCTCATAAATAGGAGCAGCGCACAGGCTGGTGTGAGCGGAGACGATGACACCGGTGGTGCCACAGACCTTGCTCAGCTCCTCCACTGCCATGACGTAGGACAGCACATCGCCGCCTGCACCGCCGACAGAGGTGGGGAAGTAAATGCCCATCATGCCCAGCTTGCCCATCTTCTCGACGGTCTCTTTGGGGAAGTACTCTTCTGCATCAACCTTCTTAGCCAGGGGCTTGACTTCGTTTTCAGCAAACTCGCGGTACATCTTCTGCACCATCTGCTGCTGCTTGGACAGAGTAAAATCCATCGCTATATCCTCCTAACGGGTATTTTTTATCTCCCGGGGTCGGGGTTCTCCCCTACCCGGTTGCAAACAAATTCCTCCTGACCGCTTTCCCCACGGCCAGGAGAAATGTTTATCAGAAATTACAGCTGGTCAACAGGAGTCTTGGTGCGGTCTGCGTTGTAAACGTAGAAGCCCTTGCCGGTCTTGCAGCCCAGGTTGCCGCCGCGGACCATCTTGCGGATCAGCGGGCAGGCACGATACTTGCTGTCGCCGGTCTCATGGTACAGGACATCCATGATGGCCAGGCAGATATCCAGGCCGATGAAGTCGCCCAGCTCCAGGGGTCCCATGGGGTGGTTGGCACCCAGTTTCATAGCGGTGTCGATGCCTGCGATATCGGAAACGCCCTCCATCTTGATGAAGGCAGCCTCATTGATCATGGGGATCAGGATGCGGTTGACCACAAAGCCTGCAGCCTCGTTGACCTGAACAGGGTTCTTGCCGATGGCAACGGAGATCTCCTTGATCTTCTCAACGGTCTCGGCGGGGGTGTTGCAGCCAGCAATGACCTCGATCAGCTTCATGCGGTCAGCGGGGTTGAAGAAGTGCATACCGACCAGAGGACGGCTCAGGCCCTTGCCGATCTCGGTGATGGACAGAGAGGAAGTGTTGGAAGCGAAGATGCACTCGGGCTTGCAGATCTTATCCAGCTCGCCGAAAGTGGTCTGCTTGACCTTCATATCCTCAAAAGCAGCCTCAACGATCAGGTCGCAGTCTGCGCACAGATCTTCCTTCAGACCCGGGGTGATGGCTGCAACGATCGCGTCAGCCTTTTCCTGGGGGATCTTGCCCTTAGCAACCAGCTTCTCGTAGCCCTTCTTGATCTTTGCCAGGCCGTTCTCAGCCCACTCCTGCTTGATGTCGCACAGAGCAACGGTGTTGCCCTCAACCTGTGCAAATGCCTTTGCGATGCCCTGACCCATAGTGCCAGCGCCGATAACACCGATCTTCATAGGAAATCTCTCCTTTAATATCAAAAATTATGTAATGGATTAGTTGTTGGTGAACACTGCCTTGGGCTTCGGTTTCTCACGGCTCAGGAAGCAGGCCATGCCCTCCTGCTGATCGTGGGTCTCGAAGCAAGCGCCGAACAGCTTCTCCTCAACTTCCACAGCCTTCTCAATGGGCAGGCTGATGCCATTGTTGATGGCCTTCTTGCAGTTGCGCACTGCAATGGGAGCGTTCTTGGCGATCTTGCCGGCCAGCTTCAGCACGTTCTCCATCAGTTCAGCCTGCGGATACACGGCGTTGACCAGACCAATGCGGTAAGCCTCGTCTGCCTTGATGTTCAGGGCAGAGTAGACCAGCTGCTTTGCCATGCCCATGCCGACCAGACGTGCCAGACGCTGGGTGCCGCCGAAGCCCGGGGTGATGCCCAGACCAACTTCGGGCTGACCAAACACGGCGTTGTCAGAGCAGATGCGGATGTCGCAACTCATGGCCAGCTCATTGCCGCCGCCCAGTGCAAAGCCGTTGACGGCTGCAATGACGGGGATGGGGAAGCTCTCGATCATCAGGAACACGTCATTGCCCAGCTTGCCGAAGGCCTCGCCCTCTGCCTTGGTCATGGTGCTCATGGAGCCGATATCAGCGCCTGCAACGAAGCTCTTGTCGCCTTCGCCGGTCAGGACGATGCAACGGATGGTCTCCTGATCGACAGCCTCAAAAGCTGCCTTCAGGTCTGCCAGAACCTCGGGGTTCAGGGCATTCAGTGCCTTGGGACGGTCGATGGTGATGATCTCGACAGCGCCCTGCACCTCGGTTTTTACAAAAGCCATTGTGAAAACCTCCAATTCAGATTCTCAGTGTTTCAAAACAGCTCCCGCGCCCCGGCAGAGTCTCCGGTCTGAGCCGGGGCGCGGGCTGTCATTCAATTCAATCCCAAAGGTGGAGCTTACATCTCAACGATGGTAGCGCAGCCCATGCCGCCGCCGATGCACAGGGTAGCCAGACCCTTATGAGCACCACGGTGCTTCATAGCGTACAGCAGGGTGACCAGGATACGAGCGCCGGAAGCGCCAACCGGGTGGCCCAGAGCGATTGCGCCGCCGTTGACGTTCACCTTGCTCATATCGAAGTTCAGAGCCTGGCTGACAGCCACAGACTGTGCAGCAAATGCCTCGTTTGCCTCGATCAGGTCCATGTCAGCAACAGTCAGGCCGGTCTTAGCCATGACCTTCTTGGTTGCTGCGATGGGGCCCAGACCCATGACCTCAGGCTCAACACCGGCCAGAGCACCGGCGACCCAGGTTGCCAGAGGCTCAACGCCCAGCTCCTTGGCCTTCTCCTCACTCATAATGACCAGAGCAGCAGCGCCGTCGTTGATGGCGGAAGAGTTGCCTGCGGTCACGATGCCGTCCTTGGTGAAAGCGGGCTTCAGGGTTGCCAGCTTCTCGACCGGGGTCAGACGGGGGCCTTCATCGGTATCGAACACGGTGTCGCCCTTCTTGCCCTTGATGACAACAGGAACGATCTCGTCCTTGAAGGCGCCGTCCTTGATGGCCTTGTCAGCCTTCAGCTGGCTGTTGTATGAGAACTCGTCCAGCATCTCGCGGGTGATGGGGCTGTAGCCGTACTTCTTCTGGTAGGTCTCGTTGGTGCAGACATTCTCAGCGGTCATGCCCATGTGCTTGTTGAAGCCGGTGGCATCCCACAGAGCATCGTTGACCATGGTATCGACCAGCTCGCTCTTGCCCATGGGAGAGCCCATGCGGTAGCCGTAACGGCCCTTCATCATTGCAAAGGGAGCCATGTCCATGTTCTCCATGCCGCCTGCGACCACGATATCAGCATCGCCTGCCTCGATCATCTGAGCAGCCATGTTCACGCAGTTCAGACCAGAGCCGCAGACCACGTTGACGGTGACAGCGGGGGTCTCGATGGGCAGGCCAGCCTTCAGGGCAGCCTGACGAGCGACGTTCTGGCCCAGACCAGCCTGAATGACGCAGCCCATGTAAACATGATCGACCTGCTCAGGCTTGACGTTTGCGCGGTTCAGAGCCTCCTTGATGACGATGGAGCCCAGCTCAGCAGCGGGGACGTTGGCAAGGGTGCCACCGAACTTACCAATGGCGGTACGGCATGCAGATGCGATAACGATCTTTTTCATGTGAATAGCCTCCTGATTGTGTATGTTGTGATTTAAGAAAGACTGTTTTATCAAAACGCCGAAGCGTTTCTTGCATAAGGAATGGGGGTCAGACGTTCTCTCCCCTGCTGCGCAGCTCGGCCATCTTCTGCTCCACGGCGGCTTCCACATTCGGGGTAACGAACTTGGAGATGCAGCTGCCGTAACGGGCGGCTTCTTTTACAATGGTAGAGGAAAGATAGCTCCACTTGATGCTGGTTGCAAGGAACATGGTCTCAATACCGGGCATCAGCGCGTGATTGGTCTGCGCCAGCTGGATCTCGTTTTCAAAATCCGTTACCGCCCGCAGGCCCCGCACCATGACCGAAGCGTGGCGCTTCTTGGCGAACTCCACGGTCAGGCCGTCGAAGCTCTCCACCGTGACATTGGGGATCCCCTTGCAGCATTCCTGCAGCAGGGCCACCCGCTCCTCCACGGTGAACAACGGGTGCTTTGCACTGTTGATGAGCACGGCCACGATCAGGTGATCATTGATCTTTGCCGCGCGCTTGATGATATCGAGATGACCTCGTGTGACCGGATCGAACGACCCGGGGTAAACTGCAGTTGCCATCGGTTTTGTCCTCCTTGCGCGCCTTTGAAAAGCGCATTGGTTCTGACATGATAGCACTTTCCAGTTTGCTGTGCAAGATGTTCTTTTCTTCTGCTACGGTGTATCGTTAATTTTTAAACAATCCCACCTGCAGTGCCACACTGCATCCTGCTACGCTATAAGTAAAGCACATCGTCAAAATTTTATCAAGTATTTTTTGCGTAAAATTTATTTTTTGTGCACCAAAGAATCTCTACAAAAAGCTAAGATTTTTAGTTATATTGCATCCAGCCCTGTTTTTTGCCGGGAAAGTATTGATTCTCCCGTTTGTTAATGATATAACTAAGTTGGAATTTACAATTCCTTTATGTTATTGTAAGAGAGGATGGTTTATAATGGATTTTACGGAATTGTATGCGCAGAAGAAAATGACAGCTGACCAGGCTGCCGCGTTGGTCAAAAGCGGCGACTGGGTGGATTACGGCTGGGCTGTGAACACCCCCGTAGCGGTGGACGCTGCCATTGCAAAGCGTCTGCCCGAGCTGGAGGATGTCAACTTCCGCGGCGGCATCCTGATGTGGGTGCCCGCCATCTTCCAGATCGAGGATCCCGCTGCCCACATGACCTGGAACAGCTGGCACATGGGCGGCATTGAGCGGAAGGCCATTGCCCAGGGCTTCTCCTTCTACTCCCCCATCCGCTACTCTGAACTGCCCCGCTACTACCGTGACAGCTCTGACCCCGTGGATGTGGCGGTGTTCCAGGTGACCCCCATGGACGAGCACGGCTATTTCAACTTTGGCCCCTGTGCTTCCCACCTGGGTGCCGTCTGCGATAAGGCCAAAAAGATCATCGTTGAGGTCAACCGGAACATGCCCAAATGCCTGGGCGGCACCGAGAACTGGGTGCACATCTCCCAGGTTGCCGGTGTTGTGGAGGGCAGCAACCCGCCCATCGGCCAGTTGGCCGCTGCCGGTGCCGCCACCGAGGTCGATCTGAAGGTGGCAAACCTCATCGTCCCGCAGATCCCCGACGGTGCCTGCCTGCAGCTGGGCATCGGCGGTATGCCCAACGCCATCGGCAACCTGATCGCGCAGAGCGACCTGAAGGATCTGGGCGTGCACACCGAGATGTATGTGGATGCCTTTGTGGATATTGCAAAGGCAGGCAAGATCACCGGCCGCCACAAGAATCTGGACAAAGGCCGTCAGGTCTATGCCTTTGGTGCAGGTACCCAGAAGATGTACGATTACCTGAACGACAACCCGGAGTGCATGGCCGCTCCCGTGGAGTACACCAACGACATCCGCAGCATCTCCGCCATCGACAACTTCATCTCCATCAACAATGCGGTGGATATTGACCTGTTTGGTCAGGTGAACGCGGAAAGTGCAGGCATCAAGCACATTTCCGGTGCAGGCGGTCAGCTGGACTTTGTTCTGGGTGCATACCTTTCCAACGGCGGCAAGAGCTTCATCTGCCTGTCCTCTACCTTTATGAATAAAAAGACCGGCAAGCTGGAGAGCCGCATCCGTCCTACTCTGGAAAACGGCAGCATCGTCACCGACACCCGCGCAAACGTGCACTACCTGTGCACCGAGTACGGCTGTGTGAATCTGAAGGGACTGACCAGCTGGGAAAAGGCAGAGGCACTGATCAGTGTGGCACACCCCGATTTCCGGGACGAGCTGATCGCCGAAGCCGAAAAACTGCACATCTGGCGCAGGAGCAACAAGCGCTGACATTGCCGCAGGGAATCCTGCTGTCTGCGGCAGGAATGGAGTTTCTATGACATGATGGACAAAAAACCGCATATCAAACCCTATCTCTACGGAATGTTCGCGGGCTTTGGCGCGATCAGCCTGAGCATCCTCTTCTTTTTCCTGATCTACCGCTTTCAGGGCTTCGGCAACGCCGTTTCAACCCTGACCGGCATCCTGATGCCCTTTATCTACGGCAGTGTCATTGCCTATCTGCTCAAGCCGGTGTGCAACTGGATTGAAGCATTTCTCCACAAGCTGTTCCCGGAAAGGATGCACCGCTTTGCCAACATGCTGGCCGTTGCTCTGACCATCCTGTTCGGTCTGCTGCTGATCTACGCGCTGATCATGATGATCGTGCCGCAGCTCATCAACAGTGTGACCGCCCTGTACTTCACGGCGCGGGACAACATCGGCGACTTTGTGGAGTGGATCTCCAAGCAGGAGTTCATTGCCAACAACAAAAAGCTGCTGGACTTCATCGAGAACTCTTACGACAGCCTGGATGCCAACCTGGATGCCTGGATCAAGAACACCCTGCTCCCCTCCATGCAGAACATCCTCAGCGGTGCCGCTGTGGGCGTGGTGAACGTGGTGACCTGGATCAAGAATTTCGTCATCGGCCTCATCGTTTCGGTGTATCTGCTGGCCAGCCGGAAGAAGTTCGGGCAGCAGGGCAAGCTCATCCTTTATAGTTTGGTCAAGCCCCGCTGGGCCGACCTCATCATGGAGGAAGTCCGTTACGCTGACCGGATGTTCGGCGGCTTCATCAACGGCAAGATCCTGGATTCTGCCATCATCGGCGTACTGTGCTATATTGCCTGCCTGATCTTCAAGTTCCCCAGCGCCCTGCTGGTGTCGGTCATCATCGGCGTGACCAATGTTATCCCCTTCTTCGGTCCCTTCATCGGTGCCATTCCCGCCACCCTGCTCATCCTGATCCAGAACCCCATCAAGGCGCTCTGGTTCGTGCTGTTCGTGCTGGTGCTGCAGCAGGTGGACGGCAACATCATCGGACCCAAGATCCTGGGCAACACCACCGGCCTTTCCAGCTTCTGGGTGCTGTTCGCCATCCTGCTGTTCGGCGGCCTGTGGGGCTTTGTGGGCATGATCATCGGCGTGCCGCTCTTCGCGGTCATCTATGATGTCATCAAAAAGCTGGTGTTCCACGGCTTGAATCGCAACGACGAATCCGGCATGGTAAACCTCTACCACGATGCCTTCGGTGACCCCGACGACGAGTGATCCCAAACACAATAGAATCGCAAAACCGGCTCTGTCTCCTGCATGGGAGGCGGGGCTGTTTTTTTTCAGGCGCAGGCTTGTTTCATCCTACCGAAACTGGTATACTCGAACCAGCCTTATTTTGCTGTGGAGATTTGCTTATGAAAGTCATTCTGAGCCGTAAAGGCTTTGATTCTGCCAACGGCGGCATTGCAAGCCCGATTTTAGAGGACGGCACAATGCTGTCCTTTCCCATTCCTCTCCCTGAGACAAACACCTTTGCCGAGTTGGAATACAATGGTGTTTCCTATGTGCAGCTGCTGCATAATCTAAAGTATCGGGAGGACAAATTCAGCACCCATTGCCACATTGACCCTGACTTGGAGTTGTCCCGCTGGAAGCAGAAACCCACAGGCTGGTTCCCCGCTTTTGGGCAGATCGGTGCCGCCGCCTCTTACCTGAACCACATTGGCGTAGAACCCGGTGATGTTTTCCTGTTTTTCGGGAACTTTCACCACGTTGCAAAGAAGTCAGACGGTACATACTGTTATGTCCGGCACACAGGTGATTTCTATCAGGACAAGGATTTGCAGGTCATCTGGGGCTATCTTCAGGTCGGAGAAATTCTCTCAACCGCAGCCCAGCAGGAAACGGCTTTGTGGCATCCGCATTCCATCCCCCGCCGGACAAGCGACCGAACCAACGTGATCTACAAAGCAAGCAAGCAGTTGTCTTTCGCCCCCGCCCTACCCGGTGCCGGTGTCCTGCCATTTGATAAGAAACGAGTGCTGACACTTCCGGGCGCGGCAAAAGCCACCTGGAAATATAACCCGGTGTATGTTCCGGAAAATCTGTTGGGCTGTACCCGCAAGAACAGCGCCAAAGAACCACAAGTCGGCATCTACTATGCAGGTATTTGGCAGGAACTCGGATTAAAAGAATCCGCAGCCTGTGACGATTGGTGCAGGTCATTGATTAAGCTTTAGCCTTTAGAAAACGCAAAGCTCCCCCTTCCCGGCGCTGTCTCGGCGCTTGGGGAAGGGGGAGCTTCGGCTTTCGGGACAGATAAACCCAAAAGGGAGATTTCAGGGGGAATACCTGCAATTACTGCTGATTGGGCTTCCAATCCTTATAGTTCTCATAACGGCTCTCGCGGATCTTGGTATGGGACCAGATCTCGTCGGCGGTGGGCTGCCAGTTGGCTGCGTAGCTCTTGCACTTCTCGCACAGATGATCGACGCTTTCCGGGCTCTGGAGGTCGGTGCTGTGAGCACCGGTCTCGTGCACCATTTTTTCCAGCAGCTCGGGGTTTTCCAGCATGGGGCAGGGACGCAGATGGTTCTTATTGAAGGGCTGGCCGTTGTGGTATGCCATGAACAGCGGGCTCTGCAGGATTTCCAGAATGCTGCTGTCGTGGATGTTGGCATTGGAGTAGTGGATGAACACGCAGGGCTCTGCGTCACCGGCCGAGTTGATGTGGAAGTAGTTGCGGCCGCCGGCAATGCAGCCGCCCACAAACTCGCCGTCGTTCTGGAAGTCCATGGGGTAGAACGGGATATCGCAGGCTTCACTGCGCAGATAGCGGATGCGCTGGATCATGTACTTGCGCTGCTCGGGAGAGGGCATCAGTTCAGGCGCTGCCTCGTTGCCCACGGGCATGTAGTGGAAGTAGAAGCCGAAGTGTGCCCCCTTATCGCAGAGGAAACGCATGAACTCATCGCTGGTAACGGCTTCGATGTTGTCGCGGGTGTAGCAGATGGAGGTGCCGAACAGGATGCCGTGCTCCTTGAGCAGATCCATCGCGCGCATAACGGCAGCATAGTGGCCCTCGCCGCGGCGGGCATCGTTGGTCTCGGGGGTGCCCTCAATGGACAGCATAAACGCAATGTTGCCCAGACGAACCACTTCCTTGCAGAAAGGCTCATCGATCAGGGTGGAGTTGGTATAGATGGCAAACTGCACATCGTTGTGCTTCTCGGCCAGCTTGAGGATATCAGCCTTGCGCACCAGCGGCTCACCGCCGGTGAGCATGTACAGATAAACGCCCAGCTCCTTACCCTCGGTGACGATCTTATCCATATCATCGAAGCTCAGGTTGTTCTTGTGGCCGTACTCACCGGCCCAGCAGCCCACGCAGTGCATATTGCAGGCAGAGGTGGGGTCAAACAGGATCAGCCAGGGAATGTTGCACTGATATTTGACACGATTCTCGCGGATGGTCTTGGTACCGCGGAAGAAGGCCTCATAGCCCAGGTTCAAGGCCGTGGTGCGGGCCACGTTGGGGTCCAGCTGGTTCAGCATACAGTTGATGAGCTTCGACCACTTGCTGTTGGGGTCAGTCAGGGTCTGCTTGGCGTGTGCGTAGGTCTCCTCGCTGAAGGAATCGCCGTAGAACTGCTTTGAAAGATCTACGATCTGTCCAACCGTCTTGGCGGGGTCCTTCTCAGCGTGAGAAAGCACGAGATCCACAGTCTTGCCCAGTGCAGCACGCTGCATTTTGTGCGTCAGAGAATCAAATGCGGTATTCATTTTTATTTCCTCCAGATTCAATAGAATTTTACAGGGCTCTCTTCCCTGCCTGCCGGGCTGAATTCCCGGCGCTCAGATGATCTTATACTCCAGCAGCAGACGGCCCAGGTCGGTGTCCTGTACCTTTTCTGCCGCTTTTCCCAGTGCAAATTTTTTGATCCAGTTCATTTTCAGATCACTCAGGGGTTTGCCATCCCGCAGCTGAACAGCGGCGTTCAGCAGGTCGCGGACATCGTAGGTGCTGCCCCAGACCTCCGGCACGCCCCGGTCGATATCCAGCAGGGTGTACACGGCTTCCATGCCGGTGCGCATGGAATACTCGGTGGTGAAGATGGTATCCCGCTTCGTCTCGGCAAATTGGCCGATGAAGGCAAAGTTCACTGCGCCCTCCGGCACCACCGCCGGGCGGTCGCCTGCGGTGCGGGGCATAAAGAAGGCTGTGATATAGGGCATCATCACAGGCACGGTGTTGGCACTATGCTCCGCCAGGTCCTCGATCTGGTTTTCGGGAACCCCCAGATGATACAGCCACTCCATGCAGATCTCCTTGCCGGTGCAATCCCGCATGGGCTTTTTGATGTAGTCGCCGGGCGTGTTGCTGAACAGGCCGTAGATCCAGCCCACAAGCTGGCCCTTGGGCTGATCCCGGAACTGGGGCTGACGGTTGAACGTCCAGCTGAGCAGCCAGCCGGAATCCCGCGCCGTGACGATGCCGCCCGTGACAGTCCTGCCGCTGAACGGGTCACGCTGGCAGATGTTCTGGATGTAGGGCACGATGCGTTCGTCCAGCGTGGTGACCGTGGCACTCATCCAGTTGGTCTGTTCCGGATCGGAGCAGAACTTTTCCGGGCGGCCAAAGGCCTCATCCTGCGCGGCGATCTTCTTCCACAAATCCCAGCCGTTGCCGGGCCGGAGGGTGGGGTTGAACACTGCAGGCTGATCCTGGGAGCCGATGGAAGTGCTTTCCACGCAGCCGCCGTTGGTGATGAACACCAGATCATTCTCGGTCAAGTCCACCCGTTCCGCTTCATCGTCCACCAGCAGGCAGATGGTCCTGGCCTGCTTTTTGCCCTCGGTCAGCTCAAACTCAATGTTGGTGACCTTGGTGTTGTAGTGGAAGCGCACACCGTGCCCTTCCAGATAGCGGATCATGGGCAGGATCATGCTCTCGTACTGGTTGTACCGGGTAAAGCGCAGCGCCCGCAGATCAGGCAGACCGCCCACATGGTGGATGTAGCGCTTCAGATAGAGCTTCATTTCCAGTGCGCTGTGCCAGTTCTCAAAGGCGAACATGGTGCGCCAGTAAAGCCAGAAGTTGGAAGAGAACACCTCCGCGTCAAAGACATCGGTGATGCGCTTATCATAGAGCTGCTCATCCGGGGTAAAAAAGAGCTTGATGAGTTCCATGCAGCCCTGATCCGAAAGGCCGAACTTCCCATCGGTGTGGGCGTTCTGCCCCCGGTTTTCCGTGGCGCGGCAGAGCGAGTAGTTGGGGTCTGCCTTGTTCAGCCAGTAGTACTCATCCAGCACGCTTGCGCCCTCGGTCTCAAGCGACGGGATGGAACGGAACAGATCCCACATGACTTCGAAATGGTCATCCATCTCCCGGCCGCCCCGCATCACATAACCGATGCCGGGGTACTGGCAGCCATCACAGGCACCGCCGGGGATGGACCCCTTTTCAAAGAGGTGGATGTGTTCCCCTTTCATCTGACCGTCACGGACCAGGTAGCAGGCAGCTGTCAGCGCCGCCAGACCGGTGCCCACGAGATAGGCCGATTTCCGATCCACTCCCGCAGGCTTTTTCGGGCGCGCAAAGGCCTCATAGTTCCCGCTGGAATAATACATTTTATTCCCTCCGTTTGCTGTGGTTTCCAGGTTTTCACCTTTCATTTTGCGCTGACCATACTGTAACATTTTGTCAAACGGAAGGCCATAAACAGAAAAAGCACCGTGATGGAAAACCCATCACGGTGCCCGGATTGATAAAATATTGTCAGTCGTCAAGATCTGCGGGGCTGCGGTCGGTGCGGAAGCGGCGGAGCGCCCGCTCAAGCTCGCCATGAAGCAGAACATTCAGCCGCTCGGTCATCCGGACGGGGTCCTCCTTCATGTCCTTGCGGATCCATTCCAGCGCCATGCCCACCAGCGCGTATTTGTAAAAGTCGATGATGAACTGCTTGTCGGAATCCTGCACGGTAAAGCCCTGCGCGCTGCGGTCCACAAAGTCCCGCAGCATGGAGTCCAGCAGTTTATATAAGTACTGTTCCAACTGCTCACGGCTCACGGAGCGGTAAACATTCATCACCAGAACCTTGTTGTCCTGCACCTGATGCAGGATGTCCAGAAAGGCATCTGTCCAGTTCTCAAAGCTCTGTCTGCCCTCCAATGCCTTGGCGGCATCCTCGACCATGATCCAATCCACGAGGTCGTAGATGTCCTTAAAGTGGTAGTAGAAGGTCATACGGTTCACGCCGCAGTCCTCGGTGATATCATTGATGGTGATCTTATTCAGCGGCTTTTGAAGCAGCAGCTTTTTCAGCGATGCCTCCAACGCCCTTTTTGTAGTTTGTGACACGAGATCCATCCTTTCCCAGCGGCACACACTGTGCCGCCGACCGTGGTGGCCGCCCTATGGGGCCAGAGAAGTAAGAATACTTCTTTTATACTATAACGCAAATGCCCCCCGTTTTGCAAGTTCAAAATCTCTCATTTTGATATTTTTTTCACGTTCTTCTCCATTTTGCAGCCGTCCCGCCGCCTTTTTGCCGGGTTTCCGGGAGGTTCCTCTTGATTTTCTGGCTCCGGATGCTTACAATGGATGGAGTGGAACGAATGTGCGTTCCATTTATTTCTTTCTGAGTGAGAAAGGAAGGGAAAGTAAGTATGATCAAGACCATCGGATTTTTAGGCTGTGGGAACATGGGCGGTGCCATTGCGCGGGCCGTCTGCAAGGCTGCCGACCCACAGAATGTTTATCTTGCCAACCGCACTGCCGCCAAGGCAGAGGCGCTGGCCGCAGAGCTGAGCTGCAACACCACCACGAACGCCGAAGTGGCGGGCCGCTCCGACCTGATCTTTCTGGCGGTCAAGCCCCAGATGATGGAGGCCCTGCTGGCTCCGCTTAAGTTCACCCTGAACGAGCGGCCGAGCCGCTTCATCCTTTGCAGCATGGCAGCTGGGCTTTCCATCGCGCGCATCCAGGAGATGGCGGGGGAAGATTACCCCGTGATCCGCATCATGCCCAACACCCCGGCTTCGGTGGGGGCAGGCATGATCCAATATTGCTCCGCCAATGTGACAGCGGAGGAGGAGCAGGAGTTTCTGAAGCTGATGGCACCCGCCGGGCGGCTGGACGCTGTGCCCGAGGCCCTGATCGACGCGGCAAGCAGTGTTTCCGGCTGCGGCCCGGCCTGGGTGTATCAGTTCATTGAAGCGCTGGCCGATGGCGGCGTGGCCTGCGGCCTGCCCCGGGCCAAGGCGCAGGAATATGCGGCCCAGATGGTATTGGGCAGCGCCAAGCTGGTGCTGGAAAGCGGAAAACACCCCGGTGAGCTCAAGGATGCGGTGTGCAGCCCTGGCGGCAGCACCATTCAGGGCGTGCGCGTGCTGGAAGAGCACGGCTTCCGCGGCGCGGTGACCGATGCGGTGATTGCTGCCTACAACAAGACAAAGGAAATGGGAAAGGGTTAAGTTTATGCGCATCGTCGTCAAAGTGGGCACCTCCACGCTGGCACACTCCACCGGGCGGCTGAACATCCGCCACACAGAGGATCTGGTCAAGGTGCTGAGCGACCTGAAGAACGCGGGGCACGAGGTCATCCTCGTCTCGTCCGGTGCCATCGGCATGGGAGTGGGCAAACTGTCCCTGCCCTCCCGCCCCGGTGATATGGCCACCAAGCAGGCCTGCGCCGCTGTGGGCCAATGTGAGCTGATGTACACCTACGACCGCCTGTTCACCGCCTACAACCACAACGTGGCGCAGATCCTGCTCACCGGTGTGGATGTGGAACACGAGGGACGGCGGCTGAATTTCCAGAACACCCTGACCCGGCTGCTGGAACTGGGTGCGCTGCCCATCATCAACGAGAACGACACCGTTGCCACCGACGAGATCACCTCCATCGGCGACAATGACACGCTGGCCGCCATCGTCACCTGCTGCATCCATGCGGATCTGCTGGTGCTGCTGAGCGACATCGACGGCCTGTACACCGCCAACCCCCACACCCACCCGGACGCAAAGCTCATCCCGGTGGTAGAGCGCATCACCCCTGAGGTGCTGGCGCTGGCAGATGGGGCAGGCTCCGCATTGGGCACCGGCGGCATGTCCACCAAGCTCCGTGCCGCCCAGATGGTAACGGCAGAGGGCGCGGACATGGTGATTGCCAACGGTTCCCACCCAGAGCTGCTCTATGACATTGCAGACGGCAGACCCGCAGGCACCCGCTTTGCGGGCAGAAAGGAGGGCTGATCCATGACGACACAGGAGATCCTGGAAGCCGCCCGCGCAGCCAAAAGCGCGCTGGGCCTTTCCTCGGGCGAGGTACGCCGCGCCGCCCTGCTGGGCATGGCAGAGGCGCTCTGCTCCCCTGCCCGCCAGCAGGCCATTCTGGAGGCCAATGCCGCCGACCTGGAAGCAGCCAGGGGGCACATCTCGGAGGTCATGCTGGACCGGCTGGCCCTGACACCGGAGCGCATCAGCGCCATGGCAAAGGGTATCCGGGAAGTGGCTGACCTGCCCGACCCGGTGGGCAAAGTTCTGCGCCGGGTGGAGCGCCCCAACGGGCTGGTCATTGAAAAGACCGCCGTGCCCATGGGCGTGATCGCCATCATCTACGAAAGCCGTCCTAACGTGACCAGCGATGCCGCCGCCCTTGCCATCAAGAGCGGCAATGCCTGCATCCTGCGGTGCGGCAGGGAGGCATGGCGCAGTGCCAGCGCCATTGTAACGGCTCTTCGGGAGGGCCTGCGGGCAAACGGCCTGCCCGAAACAGCGGTCTGCCTGATCGAGGACACCACCCACGCCTCGGCCAACGCCCTGATGACGGCGGTGGGCTATGTGGATCTGCTCATCCCGCGCGGCGGGGCCGGGCTCATCCGCGCCTGTGTGGAAAACGCAAAAGTCCCCTGCATCCAGACCGGTACCGGCATCTGCCACATCTTCGTGGATGCTTCTGCCGAGCAGGATAAGGCGCTGGACATCATCGAAAACGCCAAGGCCAGCCGCCCCAGCGTCTGCAACGCGGAGGAGGTGTGCCTGGTGCACCGTGACATTGCGGCAGAGTTCCTGCCCAAACTGGCCCGGCGGCTGGGCCCTGACCGCGCTGCAAAGGGGCTGCACCCGGTGGAGCTGCGGCTGGACCCGCGTGCCGCTGCTATCATCCACGGCACCCCTGCAGGCCCTGCGGATTTTGACACCGAGTTCCTGGACTACATCCTGGCTGTCAAGGTCGTGGACAGCGTGGAGGAGGCCGTCAGCCACATCGCCGCGCACTCCACCGGCCACAGCGAAGCTATCCTGACCCGGGACGAGGCCCATGCCGCCCTCTTTACGGCGGCGGTGGACAGTGCAGCGGTCTATGTCAACTGCTCCACCCGCTTTACCGATGGCGGGGAGTTCGGGCTGGGGTGCGAGATGGGCATTTCCACCCAGAAGCTCCACGCCCGTGGCCCCATGGGGCTGGAAGAGCTGTGCAGCTACAAGTACATCATTCACGGCAGCGGCCAGATCCGCTGAACCGTTCAATTGCGAAAACATTTTTCCGTTTTTTTCTTACAGGCCGCAGTGGAAGGACAGCGGCCTGTATTTTTGTTTTACAGGGATGGACTGTTTTTGTTATAGAAACACTTTCGCCCAAAAATTTCGAAAATTATTTTTCCGTTTGTGCCATGATGTATTTTTCATTTCTCCATTCTGTACAAAAACAAAGTCGTACTTTTATCGGAAATTAGGGTAAAAATTCTCATTTTCCCCTTGACAACCCCTATTTCGACGCGGTAAAACTATATTGGAAAGTATGGGAACAAGTTCGGCGGGGCGCTCTGAAGTGCGCCCGGAACTGTCCTTCCCACAACTGCAATCCATTTCAAACAGATGTCCGCATGACGACACTAGTACAAAGGAGAGAGCGGATTATGACAATTGCCATTCTTGCACATGATTCCCGCAAAGAACTTGCACTTCAGTTCTGCACCGCCTACAGTGGTATCCTGTCCCGGAACACTGTCATTGCCACCGGTACCACCGGCCGGATGTTGAACCAGGCCACCGGCTTGCCAGTTCACTGTTACCTCTCCGGAAAGCTGGGCGGCATTCAGCAGATCACCGCCCGTGTTGCCTGCGATGAAGTGGATCTGGTGCTGTTCTTCCGCGACCCGCTCCGGGCCGACAGCGGCAGCTCCAACGAGCAGAACCTGCTCCGCCTGTGTGATATGCACAGCGTACCCATTGCCACCAACATTGCCACCGCCGAGGTACTGCTCCGCGGCATGGATCAGGGGGATCTGGACTACCGGGAAGGGATGCACCCGCCGGTGATCGAGCCTCTGGCCGCTCCCCGCCGCGCCGTGTGCTGAGGACTGCCTGACATTTTTGTGTATAGAGGGAAACGTAAAACAGCGCCGCCGAAGCTTTTCATGGCTTCAGCGGCGCTGCATTTTTATGCGATTTTCAGTTCATTTCCCGGGGAGTGACATCATTCCAGACCGGCCATCTGCTTGATGCTCTTCATGGCGAAGGTCAGGGTGCGGCCCATGGCAACACCGGCCATCAGGCAGGGATAGTTGTTGGCAAAGAAGCTGCCGGACATATCGCCGGTGATATACAGGCCGGGCATGGGCTTGTTATCGTTGTCCAGAGCCTGACCCTTTTCGTTGATGGCAATGCCCTGCTCAGTGGTCAGCAGAGAGGCACCCAGCCAGCAGCCGTAGAAGGGAGCGGTGCGGATGGCGCTGAGGCGGTAAGCGGGCTTGCCGAAGTCCTCGTCGTTCTGCTTGTCGTAGAGCTCGTTGTAGCGCTCCACAGTAGCAAGGAAGGTGTCCTTGGCAGCGCCAGTAAAGCCCATCTTGTCAGCCAGCTCGTCCAGCGTATCGCACTTGAACAATGCACCGGCCTCGACCGCCTCGTCCATCTTACCCTGAATGTACTTCTCACCGCCGTTACGGGTCTGGGCAGAGCAGCCGATGGTGTGGAAACGCTTTGCGTCCTCCAGAATGTTGGCATCGCAGATCTGTGCGTAAACGCGACCCGGCTGGTGAGCAGCGGCGTAGACGATGTCATTGTAGGGGCTGCTCTCGTTGGCAAAGCGCTCGCCGTTGCGGTTCACCTTCAGGAAGGGCTGGGTACCGGGGTTGTACTGACGGATGGTACCCGGGAAAGCCTTGCCGCCAAAGGCAGTGTCGCTGTCCACATAGCCGCCATCCACGCCGGGGGCCACGATGCCGCGGTCAAACAGCATGGGAGCGGCCTCCTTGTCCAGATTGGCACCTGCCCACATTGCAGCCCGGATGCCGTAGCCCTTATCGGAGGGAGAGTAGGAGCATGCGGTGGTGACGGAGGTGCCCAGCGGGTCCAGCTGCTCCATCATGTAGGGGTTGCCGGGGAAGCCGC
>OFME01001004.1_pt1 | contig 18220 bp, 28 predicted proteins | sample 1541381 | NCBI WGS metagenome assembly OFME01 (sample SAMN04209243, study PRJEB22552) | human gut metagenome | biome: gut; material: feces | host: Homo sapiens | place: USA: Oklahoma
TTGTTCGTGAATTGTATTCGGAAATTGAAAATAAGAAAGAGTATGAATTCTTGAGAGGGAATAAGGAACTCGAATCAATTTTTGAGGAACATTTAAAATAGGTTGTAAAAATATATAGAGATAGAAAAGCTGTAAAAATCTACGTTGAATTTTACAGCTTTTTGTGTATAATAAAAGTAACAGAAACAATATGAATATGGACCGCACAGTAGGTTGTATTCATGAGCGAGAATCGAATGCGAATGTCCGTTTTATCAAGGAAAGGAGCTGAAAGAATATGGCAAATATTTTACCAGTGTCTGATTTGAGAAATTATAATGAAGTTCTGAAGAACTGTCATAAAGGAGAACCAGTATATCTGACAAAGAATGGCAGAGGACGTTTTGTAATTATGGATATTGAAGACTATGAGCGCGATCGTGCAGAGAAAAAGCTTCTGCTGAAGCTGCAGGAAGCCGAAGAAGCAGTGAAAGATGGTGAGGGGTGGCTAGATCTGGAAGAACTGAAAGCACTTGTGGGGGAATAAGATGTTAAAATTGCGGATTAATCCGATTGTTGTAAAGGATTTGAAAAATATCCGGGATTATATTGCTGAAGATAACGAAGAATATGCAGCAAAGACTATAAAGGAAATTTACGGTAAATTTGAGAACCTTCAGATGTTTCCGGGAATGGGTTCAGATCTTTCAAAGCGAGTCAGTTTTCGGACGGACTATAAATATGCGATATGGGAAGATTATGTGATTATCTACAAGGTAGGAAACGAGTATGTAGAGATTTATCGTGTGATTAATCGGTTTCGGGATATTATGAGAGTTTTTGATTGATAACACAATCATGATAACAAATTGATAACATCGTTCAGTACAGTCTGTGGACTTTGGACAGTTAAATACATATAAAACTAGATATGATTACCTTGATATGCTTGAGAGAGTCAGTATACTTCTGTTTCATGGGGAAAATATTATTACCTTAAGAGAGTATTGTTATTCAATCCGTTCCTGGCAGACAGAACTTCCATGTGGGCTGATTGATTCGGGAGAGACACCGGATCAGGCAGCAGTTCGTAAATTAAAAGAAGAGACAGGATATGATAAATGAATTCTATTCAGAAAATAGAAAGTCTCACGGAGCAGATATGGCAGGAAGGTATGCAGTTTCTGGGAGATTTTTTAGAGTTTCAGAGTTCGTTTATTTTGTGGAATAAGACGACAAAGCAAAAAAGGTGAAAAACTCATGAGAGAAGATAAAAACGAGACAAGATGGGACAAACTATTACATATTCGAACAATGGGGCGGGATGATTCCCACTCTGATGAACATAGATTCCCTTATGAACCGACACCGTATTGTGTGTTGGAGCGGCTGGCAAATTCCGGTTGTATCCGCAAGGGAAATACAGTGCTTGACTATGGCTGTGGAAAAGGTCGTGTGGACTTTTTTCTGGCATATCAGACCAGATGTAATTCCATAGGTGTCGAGTATGATGAACGGATTTTTAGACGAGCCATGGAAAACAAAGCGGATTCGGTAGTTTCAGATCGTGTGGATTTTGTGCAGGCAAATGCTGAAACATTTAAAGTGCCGGAAACTGTAGACCGATGTTACTTTTTTAATCCATTTTCGTTGGAACTTCTGAAGCGCGTAGTGGGTCGCATTCTTGATTCTTATTATGCAAATCTGCGTGAGATGCAACTGTTTTTTTATTATCCGACAGATGAATACATTTCTTATATGATGACAGTGGATGAGTTGATGTTTGTAGATGAAATTGATTGCAAAGATTTGTTTCCGGGGAATGATCCGCGGGAGAAAATTGTGATTTTTGAGCTGAAGAAATAATTCAAGCCGAACACATGTGAGCGTTGAAAAGTCTGTTTAAGAAAACTTTAATGCAGACATACATCAAAATCTCCCCGCATAGATTGTAAAAAAGCAAACTATGTGGGGAGTTTTCGTGAAAGGTTATATCGAGGAACGGGCAATGGAAATTGCACGATATATCATAGACAACAATGCAACGGTGCGTCAGGCGGCAAAAAAATATGGAATTAGTAAGTCGACGGTACATGCGGTTGTAACAATATAGAACGGAATGTGAATGTGATATATTTCATTAAATAAGGTGTGGAAGAAAGCAGGCTTGAACGGATGTCTCAGAGGAGATGTTCGTGATGGGCTTGCTTTTGTTTTTGAGTATGGAGTGGGTTAGATATTTGCAATTTACTAAAAATTAAATTTGGAAGATTGTGGATCGCTATTTCTGTGGAAAAATGATAAGATAATGTCTGAAAAGGTATATGGGGAGGATTAGAATAGTGCCAAGAGTATCTTCAAAAGAAAATAAAAATATATATTTCAAACAGAGGGAAAAATTAGGATTAACAAGGGAAACAGCAAGTGATTTGCTGGAGACAATTGCACCTGAGCGTATTGAAAAAATAGAAAATGAGAGATGCGAACCACATCCGGATGAAGTGTTAGTAATGTCTGAAAAATACAAATCACCGGAATTATGTAATTATTATTGTTCCAATCAATGTCCAATTGGACGACAGTATGTTCCGGAAGTTAAAATACAGAACCTTTCCCAAATTGTATTGCGTCTGGTAGATTCTTTGAACACCGTTCAAGATAATCAGCGTAGATTAATAGGCATAACTGCTGATGGGACCATTGATGATTCAGAGATAAATGATTTTGTGGATATCCAGAATGCGTTGGAAAAAATTTCTATTACAGTGGAAGCATTGCAGCTTTGGTCGGAGCAGATGGTTGCAAATGGAACTATTAATATGGAAAAATATGAGGCAAGTAAAAATCGAAAATAATATAATGTTATGGCGTCTTTTTCGGAAAAGAAAAGGCGCTATTATTTTGCTCATTTTGGTGAAATAACGGGCTTATTATGCTGAAACATTCCTGTTTTTGAAGAGAAAATTTCGTTATCATTTAAGCATAAAAACAAGAGAGGAAACAAAACAGATGAATGTTAAAGAAAGAATCATTTCACTGAAACTTATAGGAAAAAAGCAGGAACATACAAAATTTTTAGAAGAAATTGGTGTGACGGCAATCATGAAAGAAAATATTTGTAACTTAGAAAATGGAGCAAAGGAAAGCGGTGTCAGGGAGGAATGCGAATAACATGAAAGAAAATTTGTAGAAATCAAAATATCAATGGAAAAAGTAAGCAAGAAATTAGCACACATATAGAGGAGAATCTGAGATGAAAACAAATAACAAGTTAAATAAAATACGTAGCAAAGCAAAAGATGTTTGTGTTTGGATTGTTATTGGACTGGTGATTGGATGCATTGTTGGTTGGTCAACACATACAGCAATTTACAACATAACTCATAAAGAACCAGAAGTTTCCGTCGGTTATGTTACAGGAAAATTAGAGAATATTGGGGAATTAGCAACACAGAAACTTACATATTCAGGCAAGGTACCATTAGAAGAAGGAAGTATTCCATTTATCACAAAAAAAGGATTTGTTATGGAGTATAATGCAACCATTAAAGTAGGTATAGATGTAGAAGCGATAAAAGTGGATATCAAAAATGATAAAGTAATTGTTTCTGTCCCACATACAAAACTGTTGGACACTCCGCATGTAGATCCAAGTTCTATCAAATATGTTGATGAGAAGAAAGCAATTTTTAATTGGACCACAAAGGAGGATGTAGCAAAAGCAATTGAAGAAGCAGAGAATGACATAGCAGAAAATGAAGCAATTGATCTGCAAGGTTTGTTTGCCAATGGAGATGAAAATTTAGAAACTTTAATTCATAACTTGTTGGATGATGTAGTAGGCGACAAGGAAGTTGAAGTTAAATTTATGGATTAGCATTTGAAAAACATGAATACCAGAAAGGAGATAAAAACTATGAGTAAGAAAATAAAGATAATTCTTTTGATTGGTCTCATCATTTATTGGATTTCACCAATTGATTTGATGCCAGGCAATCCAATCGATGATCTCATCTTAACGATTGCATATGCTCTTGCAAATAGAACAGTTTTAGGATAAGTATAATGATTTTAGATTGTTGCATGAAAACCTTTGCGTCAAAAAATGATGCAAAGGTTTTTTCTATGCAATAAATTCGCGAAATTTACAAGTCCTTTTATGAAACAAATAAAAAGGTATTGCCGAAACCGGCAGAAAGGACTTGTTTATGAAACAGCAGACAAACCCATGGAACAAAATTGTAGGTGAGAACATTCGCAGATTACGCGAGGAGAATAATGAAACGCAGGCAATGTTGGGAGAATTCCTTGGATATGGAGCAACTACGGTAGCAAATTATGAAAGCGGATATCGCTTACCAGATTTGTTGACCGCTTATGTAATAGCGCAACATTATCATGTGCTGTTGGATGAATTGATGGAGGAACATCACGAATCGTGAATACAGGGATTTATCAAAAACTATATAATGATACATACCAGTTGAACATGGATAGGTACTGAAGAAAATATTTCTGTATTAAAAAACAATGTCAACGGAATACGAAAAGATAATATGGAGGTTTATACGATGAGAAGAAAATTAGTCATTATCTGTATGGCAGCATGTATGCTGTGTCTGGCAATAGGGTGTGGAACGGGGAAGGATAATAATGTGGCAGATGAAAGTACATCTGCCACAAACAATAATAGTAGTGCTGAATTGAAGAAAACAGATGCTGTATCAGAACCAGTTGCATTTGCATACTGTGAGGCATTATCTGGTGTCGAGTTCAAAGGAAGTGCTCTGAAAGTTGGAAGTGATGCGTTTTATGATTACCTGGATGAATTGACGATTTTATATAAGGGTGTGAAATATAATAAGCAAAGTATTGAAGATGCAGTGTGATTTTATGATATTGGTAAACCATATAAAAGATAAACTATGACAGGAAAACGGTTAAGGAGAAAAGAAAAAATGACAAAGTTGGAAGTAAATCAATTTATAGAAAAAATGAAAATGTTTGGAGATGATTGGCACGAAAAAGAGGTCAAGGAGAGTTCGTTTATAAATTGCAGTTTGGGTGTTGCTATCAAAAAAAGAACAAATGAGTTGCGACAAATAACAGACACATTGGCACAAATGCCCAGGTTTGATTAAGAAACCTTCAATGTAGACATACATAAAAATCTCCCCGCATAGATTGTAAAAAAGCAAACTGTGCGGGGAGTTTTTGTGAAAGGTTATATCGAGGAACGGGCAATGGAAATTGCACGATATATCATAGACAACAATGCAACGGTGCGGCAGGCGCAAAAAAGTATGGAATTAGTAAGTCGACGGTACATGTGGACGCAATAACATAGAACAAAATATAGACAAGCTGATGTGGGTAATTAAGAAAAAGGAATTTGGAATAAGTAATAAACAATCTGTGTACCTTTTTTGCCCCATCAGAACCATTAAGATAAAGTTAGTACAAATTTGTAGTGGAGGAATGATACATGGGAAATAATACGAAAAGTGAACAGGACGATCTTTGTCTGGCACTTATAAATCCAGAATTATGCAAAAGATCAAGTATTGAGGTTGCGATAGAGCAACATGATACGGAGACAACAATACCATATCTGCATGTATTCTTAGATAATATGTGGGATTTGAAAAATTGTGCGTTTGTTCGACTGGACAAACCGGAGTATGTTCCGGAAAAGAATTCTATAAGATTGTCAACAAAACAAAAAGAAGAGTTAATCTATATACTGACGAGTGAAAGTAAATACCATTGGACTACATCAATTGTTGATAAAAATAATATCAAAATAGCAACAGGATATGAAGTGGCTGTTCAGGTATGGACAGATACTTATGAAGAAAATAATAAAATTCAATACGATAAAAACGGATTTCCTGTTATGCCGGATTATACAAGATTATAGAGTCGAAAATTATGTACAAGAGATGAGATGTTGAATGATATTTTACTGTTCGGTCTTTTTATGCCCATTGAAATCTGTGAAGTGTAGGCATACAATGATATTATATGAACTGCACAGAACAGGGAGCAAAAAGTATGAGTGATATACATCCAAAAAAATTGGTGATTTTGTATATTTTAGATATCTTGCAGAAATATACGGATGAAGAACATAGACTGAGCCAGAAAGAGATACAGGATATTTTGAGAAGAGAGTATGAAATGACGGTTGACAGGAAAGCCGTGAAAAGAAATCTCTTAAATCTGATTGAATATGGAAGCAATATTGAATATCGAGAAGTATCACGGAAAGATATTTTCAGAAAAAAAGATTTTGTATCATATAAAGGCACCTCGGATTTTGCGGATAAAGAAATCTCGGAAGACGATTTGTTATGGACGGATTTTTACCTGAAGCAGAAATTCACGAATGAAGAATTGCGCCTATTAATAGACAGCATGTTGTTTTCAAAACATATACCTTATAGCCAGGCAAAAGAGCTGATTAAAAAATTAGAGTCGTTATCTAATATATATTTTAAATCTTGCTCGCAGTATATTTATCCATTGCCGGTTGAACGGACAGATAATAAACAGGTGTTTTACAATATTGCTATATTAGACGATGCAATCCGTAAAAAGAAGAAGGTTTTATTTGAATATGCAGAATACCATACAGATAAGAAAATGCATTTGAAAAAACGGGAAGATGGTAGTGTACGGGAATATATCATTACGCCATATCAAATGGCTGTGCAGGAGGGAAAGTATTATCTGATCTGCAACTATGATAAATATGATGATATCTCGAATTACCGTGTAGACAGGATTCGAAACATACAGATTCTTGAGGAAAAAGGTAAGCCATTTGAAACTTTGAAATGGTCCGGACATCAGCCAATGAATCTGAATGAATATATGAAAGAGCATGTGTATATGTATTCCAGTGAAAATGTGTTTGTTAAATTTAGAATCGTAAAAGCAATGATATCCGATGTGATTGATTTATTTGGAAAAGGGGTGAATTTTTCAGAAGAAACGGATACGCATGTATCGGTGAGCGTGCATGTAAATGAACGTGCAGCGGAGCAGTTCGCAAAAAATTATGCGCCGGATGTGGTGATATTGCAGCCGAAGAGATTAAGAGATAAATTAAGGGATGACTTGAAAAAAGCGTGGGAAGCATATGAAGATTAAAAAAAGGCATAAGAGATGAAGAATCATTTTTCAAAGTCGAAATATTGCAGATTGTGGCAATGTCCGAAGATGTTGTGGATGGATAAATACAAGCTGGAAGAGAAAGCCGAAGATGCCGGCGATATTCCCGGATGATCCGGAATTGAATTATCATAATCTGGAAGGTGTACACAATGACTCAGAGGCAATGACGATATTTCCGAGGATAAAAGATATGCCAGCGGAGGAGCAGAAGAAGGCAAGGCATAATTTATTGAAATATTGCGAACTGGATACCTATGCGATGGTGAAAGTGTGGGGAGAACTTGTGAGAGTTTTGGAAGGAGATACGGAAGATGGAGAAAACTAAAGAAGAAATAAAAGAAGAGATTGAAAAAGAAATAAAAGATTCGGTAGATGATTTTATTGGAACAATAAAAAAAGAGCCGTGCTGTGAATACTTTTCAGATAAGACTGAAGCAGATTGGGAATGTGAAAAAGTTTATAAAGATGCTCTGTATCAAGGGTACTTGGATGCTTGTCGGACAATTCATTGGAGTACTAAGGCAAGAGAAGAAGGAGATGAGTTATTAAAAAGAAAAAAAGTGTGGGATAAAAAGAGACCTAATACAGAGGAAAATCCTATGAGAGAACCGTTAACAGATGTCGCAAAAGAACTTTGCAATTATTTTGATGGTGATGAAAAGTTTGATGATAAATATTCAGGTTGGTGTAAAGCGTTAATAGATTCCTATAAGAAGTATCTTGTGGATGAAATTACATATGGTCAGGCGCAAAAAATAATAAATATGGCATTTAAATATTTATATTGCATATGCGATAGATGTAGAGGTGGAGAAAAATATAAAAAGAAATTTGATAAATGTCATATGCCGTTAGATAGTTTTAGTCTGGAATGGTTCAAAAGGAAATTTAAGGAAGATGATTTTTCAAATGCCGAGAGTTATCCTGAAAATTATAAAAAATTGCCAGAGAATTTATTTACAAAAGGTGAAAAGAAGAAGTTAAAAGCGGAGTCAATAGGATCGTGGAGTTCTATGCAAAGGACGTGGGAAAAAAGTTGTATAAAAGAAGAATATCCATACGAATTTTATGCTCATGTTATAAAGCAATATTGCAAGGAAAATTCAATTACACCATTACAATTGGATTTTATTGTTTGGTCTAAAATGCAGAAAATTATGGCTGCAGAGTCATTTATAAAGACTTTTAAAGATGATGATAAAGAGAATAAAGAAGCTATAAATTCAGAAGAACAAGAGCCATATGATATACTTAACTTGAAAACGACATTAGAAAATAGATTGAGTGAAATCAGACCTTTAATATGCAAATGATTTACTTATAGAATATACGAAGTAAAAACAGTGTTTTGGCACTGTTTTTTATATGCTCAGAAATGAGCCATTTTTGCCCCATACAATAATATATCCTATTACTTATCAAGCATAGATAGGAGTGAAACAAGTTGAAAATATCCATTTATTCAAGAAAATCAATAGAAAAATTATTAGAAAAAGATTTCCCGGAAAATGCAGTGGTAATCAGTTTCTATGATCCGCCAGGAAAATTCCGTGATGCGGAATACAGGCCGGTAGACTATTCGGCGAAAACGAATTGTGTATTTCAGGTAGCACTGCATGACATTGATCTGGCAGTATTGCCGAAATATCATTTGACTTACGAGACATATTTTCCAGAAGTAGATGATCTTGCAGAATTTATTTTCAATGCAAAAAAAGAAGGAAAAGATATCATCTGTCAATGTGAATATGGCGAAAGCAGAAGTTCAGGATGTGCGGCGGCTATCCATGAATATTTCTATAAAGACGGTATCAAGATATTTGCTGATTATAGATATTATCCGAATCAGATGGTGTATCACAAGGTGTACGATGCACTTGAGAGATATGGAATTGAAAATGATGTGATAAGAGAAAGTGGTGAATAGATTTATATGACGATAGAATTAAAACAAGAGATTTTGGATTTAATTGAATCACCGGAATTGCATGTATATTTAATGGAACATGCAGAACGACTGAAGTTGAGAGACTATGTGTCAATTATTGCCGGAGCACCAGTCGGTTTAAAAAGAAAACAGGGATTATTGTATAAGCTGAGAGCAACATCAGACATAAAGCAACAGGATATGGATTATCTGAAATTATGCTGCGAGTGTATGGATCAGGCAGTGCAATATTTAACGATGGAAAGTGAAAAGATTTTTCTTATACAGTTGATGGGTTATAATGATGATAATAAAAGTGATATTATGGATGGCCCATATATTATGACATCTTTTGAAGACATGAAAAAGGCAGTACAGGAATATTACTGGAATGATCCGGATTCTACATGGGAAACTTTATATTGGCGGGTTGAATTATATTTTAGTGGCAAGAACGAGAGCAAGGAAAACGAATTTTTATCACCGATGTACGCATACATCATGAATAAAGATGGAGAGATTCAATATTTTATTCATGAAAAGTTATCGTCAAATTATTTAAAAGGATCGTTAGGAAGGATAGCAGAGGGACAGTTTCATTCGGTATGTCCCGATTTAAACTTGCCTGTTCCATATCAGCCAGGTGATGTCCTGGTTATAGACTGCAGACCATATGCACCGGGTGCTTTTTATTGTCGGCTCAAAGAAGTAGGAGATGATTGTTGTGGAATACAATGTGAATATGTGAATTCGGAAGGAGAGATTGAAACCGGTGCGTTGAAACATGGCGATTATTTCTTTAATCATAGAGAAGTGTATCAATATTTATCACCACTATATAAGGCAAAGATTGTTTCAAAAGATGAATTGGATTGGGATGATTATGTCAAAGGAAAACGAAAATGTTAGCAAGACCACATAAAGGAGTATTCTGGTTAATAGACGGAAAAATCTGGGCAGTTCCATTTGACAAGCAAAAATATGAATATGGGATTTCAAAGTCGGGGGATTCTTATGTGCATAGAAAAATTTGGAAGGAAATAAAGCCTCGAAAATGTCGGTATTCATATAATTATTATCCTCGTGGGCGAGTTGAAATTACTTCAAAAAATCTGTGTATTCTATATATGAATCCCAATATAGGTGAAGAATACATTGATGAAATTATGAAAAAATTTGGTCTGGAATCTGTAGAAAAAATAATTTATGATAATAGTAGTCATTATAGATCATATTTGGATATAGAATGGAAAGCAGATGAAAAAAGATGACTATGTATAAAGGAAAATGTATGAAGATATGGCTGGATGATATACGACCTGCTCCAGAAGGATATGTATGGTGCAAAAGTGTTAATATTGCAAAGAGAACAATTGAATCAGCGGAGGAACCCATTTTATTAATTGATTGTGATCATGATTTAGGAGATTATGCTTATGATGGTGGGGATGGGATTAAATTATTGGATTGGCTGGCGGAGAATGAACGTTTTTATCCAATTAAGCTTCATACAATGAATCCCGTTGGCAGAGAAAATATGTTGCGGATGATTCGGAGATATTGGTAGGAGCAGAGGAAGGAGATGCCTGGAATTATATGAATGGGCTGGAAATGCAGACGCCATATGTGGGGACAGATCCAAAAATCGGAAGAAACGATCCCTGCCCCTGTGGATCCGGTAAAAAATATAAAAAGTGTTGTGGAAGATAATCGTTTGCCAGAATGATACAGACATACATCAAAAACTCCCTGCATAGATTGTAAAAAAGCAAACTATGTGGGGAGTTTTCGTGAAAGGTTATATCGAGGAACGGGCAATGGAAATTGCACGATATATCATAGACAACAATGCAACGGTGCGTCAGGCGGCAAAAAAGTATGGAATTAGTAAGTCGACGGTACATAAAGACATCACCGAACGCCTCAGACAGATCAGTCCGGCTCTTGCTGTAAAGACAAGAGTGGTTCTGGATGTTAACAAATCGGAGCGTCACATTCGTGGGGGAATGGCGACGAGAGAAAAATATCTTCATCAACATCATATCTGATTTAAGATGAAATGCATCAAAGCAAATAGAAAAATGTGCTTTGGTGCATTTTTGTTGCGTTAGTATCTCTGATTTTACAACCTTTGTAAATCATGTTAGAATAAAAAGAAAATTAGAATTCGCCGAAGGAAAAGAGAAATCTATGAGTGCAGAGATATGGTCTGGAATATATCCAAATATGAAAAACAAGGATACAGTGAATTTGGGAAAAGGGAATAAGGCAATGGATGCATGGAACATGCATTTATCTGAGATACGACATTGCCCGGAAAATTTGTCCTCAGAGTTTCTGTGGCAGGTCTTATGCGAACTGGAACAGACATATTTTTGTACGGTAAAGGGAATACCGTTTACCTATATTATAAAAGGGCATGAGATGTTTGTGAATCGCAAAGAAAAGTCGATCACGCAGGCGACAATCCTGCTATCCGCCAGACGCGTCCTGGAGAAACAGGCAGAGGGTGTGGTGGTCAGCGGACCAAAGAAAATCGGAACGTTTGGGGCAAGTTATCTCTATCCGGTTTTCTGTCAGATTGGATTGATTACAGAGAAGATGAATGAAAGCGAGGTAATGTAATATTATGAATAAAATAGATGCACAGTCATGGAAGGCTGATATGCCGGATTTTAGGGAAAAAACAAAAGCGTTTTACAATGGTGAGATGAGCAAAGGAGATTACAAGGGCTATTCCGGACGATATGGAAGCTATGCTCAGAAAGATGGGAAAGCAAGTATGCTGCGTCTGCGTATGCCGGCTGGTCGTGTGACGAAGGAAAAACTGGCATTTATCGCAGAAGCAATTCGCAAGTACAATGTGAAAAAAGCACATTTTACTACTTGTGAGACAATCCAGCTTCATGATCTGCAGCAGGAGGAACTGTGCCGGATTATGGAAGATGCACTGGATGTTGGAATTGTGACTATGGGTGGCGGTGGAGATTTTCCACGAAATGTGATGTGTTCTCCGTTGTCCGGTGTGGAAGCGGATGAGTATTTTGATGTGCGTCCATGGGCAGAAGCAGCTGGAGAATATTTGATGACATTTATTAATGCAGAAAAAATGCCGCGTAAATTAAAGGTATGTTTTTCTAATTCTCCGAAAAATATTCCACATGCAACGTACCGTGATCTTGGTTTTGTGGCAACAAAAGAAGGGAAGTTTGATGTGTACAGTGCCGGTGGTCTTGGCAATCATGCGAGATTTGGTGTAAAGGTAGCAGAAGCAGTGGAACCGGAAATGATCTTGTATTACATCAAGGCAATGTGGCTGACTTTCCGGGCATATGGAAATTATGAGAATCGTGGAAAAGCAAGAACCCGTTATATGCAGGAAATCTGTGGGGGTGCAGAAAATTATGTGAAAGCATATCAGAAAAAACTGGAGGAGGTGCTGGCTTCCGGAGAAGATCTGAAAATTTGTGTGAAAACTGAACCTGTGATGAAAAAAGGCGATGGTGTCCGAATTTCCGGCGCGCGTATTTTACCACAGAAGCAAAGCGAGGCTCTGTATACGGTTATCTGGCATCCGATCGGTGGTCAGCCGAACGTAGAAGAACTGTGTGCGCTCTCTGATGTGATTCGGAATATGGAGGATGTGGAGATCCGTCTTGCGCCGGATGAAACAGCATATATTATCAATCTGACCGGAACTGAAGTTGAAAAAGTGCTGAAAGCAACACCGGACAGTGCAGAGACTGTTTTTGAGACAAGTGTCAGCTGTATTGGTGCATCCATTTGTCAGGTGGGTCTGCGTGATTCCCAGGCATTACTGCATGCGTGCGTGGAAGCTGTTCGTAAAGCAGAGATTCCGAATGGTGCGCTGCCGCAGATACATATTTCCGGCTGCCCGTCTTCCTGTGGTACACATCAGACCGGTGTGATCGGTTTTCGGGGAGCAGTGAAGCGTGTGGATGATCAGATGAAAAATGCGTTTGTGCTGTTTGCCAATGGTGAGGAACGCCAGGGCGAGGAGCGGATGGGTCGTGAGATTGGAACTATGGAAGAAGCGGTGATACCACAGTTTCTGGTAGAACTGGGACAGACGGTGGCTGCTTCCGGTATGGATTATAAAAAATGGGCTGAGAAGAATCCGCAAGGGATTGATGCAGTTGCAGCAAATTATTTGTAAGATATGGCCAAAACCGGAACTTGTATTCAGAGGGTTTGCTATAAGTTTGTAAGAGACCGGAAGGGGAAGAATCAGAAGAACAGCAGGGGGACGAAGGAGGAGTAAGTGTTGGAACGTCGGGATAAAATTAATTATTATCTGGATCTGGCAGAGATTGTCGGACAGAGAGGAACCTGTCTGCGTCGACATTATGGTGCAGTTATTGTGAAAAATGATGAAGTAATTTCTACTGGTTATGTAGGTGCACCAAGAGGCAGAAAGAATTGTTCTGATCTGGGCATCTGTATCCGGCAGAAAATGAATGTACCAAGAGGTGAACGCTATGAACTTTGCCGCAGTGTGCATGCAGAGGCGAATGCCATCATCAGTGCTTCCAGAGGAAAAATGATCGGAAGTACGTTATATCTGGTTGGAAAAGAAGTGGATACCGGAGAATATGTCAAAAATTCCAACAGTTGTTCCATGTGCAAGCGTATGATCATTAATGCCGGTATTGACCGGGTGTATATCCGGGATTCTAAGGATGAATACCGGATGATCCATGTGCAGCAGTGGATTGATGATGATGAATCTCTGGCAGGAAGCTTTGGATATTGATCAGAAACAGACAGAAGTAAAATAAGAACAGACAAAAAGAAAAACAAGGCAGGTAAAAGAAAGAAATGATACAGGATATCGCACCATTGCATTTATACAATGAGTGGCATAATGTACAGCCGGAAAAGGATGACTGGGTGATCTGTATGCAGGAACGGAAAATATTGGTGCGTGGCGTACAGAATGCCATTTGTTTTCCACGATATGCGGAAATAAAATCGCAGGTACAGAACGGAGATCGTTTTGTATATCTGTTTGCTGTTGGGGAGGAGCGTTTTTTCCTCTATCAGCAGCATCAGTACAAAGAACGGGAAGAATTGAATCTGATGCATCTTTGTCGGTCTGTTGAAAATCAGAGAAAAAATTCTGTCGCGGAGCAGACATTGCTTTCGGAAGAAGAAATTGTATTTCATTATGAAACTACGCGATACCTGCGCGGGGCGGCTCCGCAGCATATGTGCTATGCAGGACTTGTAGGTGCCCAGCTGGCAGGATGGTATGCGGCACATCGGTTTTGTGGTGGCTGCGGAACCCGGATGATCCCGGATGGGCGGGAACGGATGATGCGTTGTCCGGTCTGTGGTCAGATGGAATATCCAAAGATCTGCCCCTGTGTGATCGTGGGTGTAATGCATGAGGGAAAGATTCTGGTGAGCTGGTATAAGAACGGTTTTCGAGATCATTATGCGTTGATCGCAGGTTTTGCGGAAATCGGTGAAACCATTGAGGAAACTGTTGCCCGGGAAGTATATGAAGAGACGCATCTGCATGTGAAAAATCTGAGATACTACAAAAGTCAGCCGTGGCCTTATTCCGAGAGTCTGCTGTTTGGATTTTTCTGCGAGCTGGATGGAGCGGATGATATTATTATTCAGGAAGATGAGCTGGCCATGGCGAAATGGGTGACACCGGAAGAAATTTTTGAAATCCCGGATAATTTTGCATTGACGAATGAGATGATATGCAAATTTAAGCAGGATATGATTGAGTATGGACATCTCTGCCTGTGAGGAGAGAGGGCAGGAAAGTCTTCTATCGCACACTTACGCGAAGAAAATTATCCAAAGCACAGCTTTCTTGCACGCACCGAACACGATTGCGAAGCAATCATTTCTTCTTGTGCGAATGTCCGCTTTACAAAATAAGCGATAAAAGGTAAGCAATAGAATAACAGGAGTATAGAAAGCAATATGATAAAACAGGAGAATGTGGCAATTGTAACACTGAAAAAAGGAGAAGGGCGCACGATTAAAGCAGGCGGAGCCTGGGTTTTTAATAATGAGATCGAAACGATCACAGGACGTTTTCATAATGGTGATCTTGTGATCGTACATGATTTTGATGGTTATCCGATGGGAAAAGGGTATATCAACCAGAACTCCAAAATTCGTGTGCGCCTTCTGACGAGGCATGTAAATCAGGAAATTGATGAGTCATTTTTTCAAATGCGTCTGCAGAATGCATGGAATTATCGAAAGGATACGGTGGATACTTCTTCCTGCCGTCTGGTATTTGGTGAAGCAGATTTTTTGCCGGGAATTGTTATTGACAAATACGAAGATGTGCTTGTCATGGAATGTCTGACTCTTGGTATGGAGCGTTATAAAGAACAGTTGGCTAATCTGATGAAGCAGATTTTGCAGAAAGATGGCATTCAGATTCGAGGTGTTTATGAGCGTAGTGATGCGAAGGAGCGGGAAAAAGAAGGTCTGAGCAGGGTAAAAGGTTTCATTGGAGCAGAATTTGATACAAACGTGGAAATTACGGAAAATGGCGTTCGTTATATGGTGGATGTAGTGAATGGCCAGAAAACCGGATTTTTCCTGGATCAGAAATACAATCGTCTGGCGATTCAGAAATTGTGTAAGGGCAAACGTGTGTTGGACTGCTTTACTCATATGGGAACTTTTGCATTGAATGCCGGAATAGCGGGAGCCAGTGAAGTGACCGGTTTGGATATTTCTGAATTTGCGGTGGAACAGGCGACAGAAAATGCAAAACGTAACAGTCTGAGTGATACGGTAACATTCCGTGCGGCAAATGTACTGGATGAACTTCCGAAACTGGCTGCAGCCGGAGAAAAATACGATGTGGTTATTCTGGATCCGCCGGCATTTACAAAATCTCGTCAGGCAACAAAAAATGCGATCAAGGGCTACCGTGAGATTAACATGAAAGGGCTGAAGCTTGTGAAGGACGGCGGTTATCTGGCAACCTGTTCCTGTTCTCATTTTATGACACAGGAATTATTGGCAAAGACCATCCGTGAGGCGGCGCGCGCTACGCATAAGAGACTGCGTCAGGTGGAATTTCGGACACAGGCGGCAGATCATCCGATTCTGTGGGCAGCAGAGGAATCTTATTATCTGAAATTCTTCATTTTTCAGGTTGTGGATGAAAAATAGTAGAGAAAAAAGCCTGCAAAGCCTTGTATTTACTGGGGTTGAGGCACTTTTAGACACTGATATATAAAGTGACAAAAATGGTGTAAATTATCGCAAAATGGTGTAGTTTGATATCAAAATGGTGTAGTAAATGGTGTAGTGGAGACACTGATTTTATGCAGAAAAAGATAGTGCTCAGTTCAGATATTTTGTTATTTCAATAAAAAAATCCGCTGGTTTAGCGTAACCGCTTAATTTCTGGGTAGATAGTTATCTATCCGTTTATGACTCACAACAATTACGTTTTTTAAATGACATTAAATGGCCATATATTTATACTTTAAATATTGATAGGAAAGTGAAATTTACTACAACAGGAGGTTTGATTATGAGTGATAAACGTGCCACAGGACATTCCCTGGAAGAATGGATGGATCTGGTAACTGAGTGCCGCCAAAGCGGTTTGACAGATGTTGCATGGTGCCATGAGCAGGGGATCTTTCCCAGCTGTTTTTACAATGCGGTTACCCGGTTAAGGAAAAGAGCATGCCAGATACCAGGGCCTGTCGGGAGAGCAGCTACGCTTGACCTTACATCCCATAAACAGGACGTGGTACAGATTGCCATAGAACCGGAGCGGTTTCCGGAAGATTTTGAAGGCTAACCTTTCTAAAGATAATAATCAGCTTGTTTTGTGTGGAACTAGAAATGATTTTTAAGTACGCGTCATTATAAATCAGGAGATGATATAAAATGAAAACATTTGTCGGAGTATGGAGATTAGAAGAACCAATCTATTGTAAAAAAGAAGTATCAGGAAAAAGTTTTGAAAGTGTTATTGGGGGAATGAAAGTGTATTTTTGTTTTCCTTCATGTCCGGATGTATTGCCAGATGGCAGTAATTCTTTGACGGAAGGAGACTTAATCGCGCCAGTAGATCTTAATTTTAAAAAGATAAATTGGGGAAAGATTCATGCGTGGCCGGAAGGCTTGTTTTCTGTAAATGCTCTGTTTTGTGTTGCACGGGGAGATGAAAATACAATAGAGAAGATTTATGAAGATTTTCCACGGTGGAAAGAAAAATTCAAAAATCTGGTGCTGATTGATTCTGGAAATTTTATTCAACCAGAACAGAAACCGCTTTCGCTTTTGCAATATGGTAATGGAGTTTATGATGGTCTGGAGATGTTTGAGGTAAAAGAAGATGATCGTAAACTGGAAAGAAAAATAAACAACCGGGATTTGGAACCTATACAAGTCAGCTTAATCAGCAGGGAACAATGCTATTCGGCTGAAAAAATTCGGCTGTTATTGGAAAATGCAGGTGACTCAAGGGATATTATTTTTCCGTATGAATTGTTAATCGTAGCATACCGGGCTGTGATAAGACATGATTTTCGAAGTGCTATTATAATAGCGGGAACAGCTGTTGAGAAAGCTATATTGAATAAAATAAAAAAACATTACAATGATAGTCAGTTGAGCACTTTTGAAGGAGATAAAAAGAAACATCGGATGCTGGGAAAGAAATTTGCATGGCTTAATGATCTTGGAATAGTTATTCCAGTGCAGGATTATCAGAAAGAAATTCTGGATATTCGGAATCTAACTGCGCATGAAGGAAAGAGCCAGAGCTATGATGTTACAATAAAATATTTGGAAAATTGTAAAGCAATCATACAGACATATAGTTCAACTGTTCTGGAGAACTAGGAAAATGGTGAATAGATATAACGATAAATAGAATGTGGCTGAAAAAATGCAGACGTTTAAAGAACTAGTAGATGGCAGAAAAGGGGACAAGGCAATGCCATTAAGCCAGATGCACGATAACGCATTCAGTATTAAGGTGTCAGGTACCATAAATATACGATTGTCATTGACGGAATAGAACGCAGATGCTACACTTTGTGTAGGAAGACCTGGAAGAAAAATGGGGCAAAAAATACCCTGCTTCCATTGGATCCTGGAGAAATA
>OFME01001006.1_pt1 | contig 18179 bp, 10 predicted proteins | sample 1541381 | NCBI WGS metagenome assembly OFME01 (sample SAMN04209243, study PRJEB22552) | human gut metagenome | biome: gut; material: feces | host: Homo sapiens | place: USA: Oklahoma
TCTGCTTCAACACCAACCTTGCCGCAGCCGTTGCTACCTGCGTGACCATGATCTTTACTTGGCTGCGCTACGGTAAGCCGGATGTCTCCATGACCCTGAACGGTTCTCTGGCTGGCCTTGTGGCTATCACCGCAGGCTGCGATACCGTCTCCCCCTTTGGCGCTTTCTTCATCGGCTTTGTGGCCGGTATCCTTGTGGTGCTGAGCGTGGAATTCTTCGATAAGATCGCCAAGGTGGATGACCCCGTAGGTGCTGTTTCCGTCCACTTTGCAAACGGCGTCTGGGGCACCATTGCGGTGGGTCTGTTCTCCACCGGCTCCAACACCGCCCATGCCGGTCTGTTCTACGGCGGCGGTCTGGCACAGCTGGGCACTCAGCTGCTGGGTCTGGTCTGCGTGGATGCCTACGTTGTCATCGTGATGTTCATCATCTTTAAGATCATTGACAAGACCCTTGGCCTGCGTGTGCCCGCCGAGGTGGAGATCGACGGTCTGGACATCCACGAGCACGGTCTGGCTTCCGCTTATGCAGGCTTTGCCATCTCGGATGCTAACTCCGCTGCCATGACCCCCAACGAGAACACTGATCTGGGCGAGGATGACGTCACTAAGGCGACCGCAAAGCAGATGGATGCAGCCGTGCCGGTGGTGCGCGAGCCTGTGATCCACGATGGCGTCTACGACACCGGTATGCATAAGGTGTCCATCATTGCAAAGCTGGCAAAGTTCGACCAGCTCAAGACCGCCCTGAATGATCTGGGCGTCACCGGCATGACCGTGACGCAGGTCATGGGCTGCGGCATCCAGAAGGGTACGCCTGAAAAGTACCGCGGCGTGCCGGTGGATACCACCCTGCTGCCCAAGATCAAGGTGGAAGTCATCGTCTCCCGCATCAGTGTGGACGCTGTGGTGGAAGCTGCCAAGAAGGCATTGTACACCGGTCATATTGGTGACGGCAAGATCTTTGTCTACAACGTGACCCGCGTGGTCAAGATCCGCACCGGCGAGGAAGACTACGCCGCTCTGCAGGATGTGGAGTAACGCTCCACTAAATTCTCCGCTGTTCCCGCTGCGGCGGCAGTCAGGCTGCTCCGACACAGTCCCCGCCGCCCGGCGTGACAGATAGATCGTTCTCCTTTTTCCTTTTCCTTTTTTTTGTTCGATTCAACAGTAAGTCAAAAGCCCCGCTCCTGCGCACAAGGGAGCGGGGCTTTTGCTATGAAAAAAGTGCCCCGGAAACGCCTGTCGGCGTTTCCGGGGCACTTATCATTTATATCTTACAGGCTGCGGGTGCGGATCTCGGTGGTGACCTTGGCGATGAAGTCCTCAAGGCTCATCTCGGTGGTCTCGCCCTTGCGGTCGCGCACGGAGATGTTGCCGGCCTCGGCTTCCTTGGCGCCCAGCACCAGCATATAGGGCACACGATCCACCTGCTGTGCGGCACGGATCTTGTAGCCGATCTTCTGGTTGTCGTCATCCAGCACAACGCGGACACCGGCATCTGCCAGCTTCTCGGTCACGTCCTGTGCGTACTCCAGCGTCTTTTCGGACACGGGCAGCACCTTGACCTGCGTGGGAGCCAGCCAGGTGGGGAACTTGCCCTTGGTCTCCTCGATCAGGTAGGCCATGAAGCGGTCCAGAGAGCCCAGAATTGCGCGGTGCAGCACCACGGGGGTCTTTTCAGAGCCGTCCTTGTCCACATAGGTCAGGTGGAACTTTGCGGGCAGGCAGAAGTCCAGCTGGCAGGTGGACAGGGTGTACTCGGCACCCACGGCGGGCTTCACGTTCACGTCCAGCTTCGGGCCGTAGAAAGCAGCTTCGCCGATCTCCTCGGTGAAGTGGATGCCCAGCTCGGTCAGCACCTCGCGCAGGGCGCTCTCGGCGTGGTTCCACATAGCATCATCGTCGTGGTACTTCTTCTTGTCGGCGGGGTCGCGCAGGCTCAGCACGCAGCGGTAATCGGTGATGTTGAAGTCCTTGTACACCTCAAAGATCAGGTTGCACACGTCTGCGACTTCGCTCTTGATCTGCTCCGGGGTGCAGAACAGGTGGGCATCGTTCTGGCAGAAGTGACGGCCGCGCTCAATGCCCTTCAGGGTGCCGGAGGACTCGTAGCGGAAGTCGTGGGCGATCTCACCGATGCGCATGGGCAGGTCACGGTAGGAGTGGGGACGGTTTGCGTAGATCATCATGTGATGGGGGCAGTTCATCGGGCGCAGCACATAGCTTTCGCCCTCCATCTCCATGGCGGGGAACATATTCTCGCGGTAGTGATCCCAGTGACCGGAGGTCTTGTACAGGTTCACGGTGCCCACGCAGGGGGTCATGACGTGCAGGTAGCCGCGCTTGCGCTCCTTCTCCTTGATATAGTTCTCCAGCTCCTGCCAGACAGTGTAGCCTGCGGGCAGGAACATGGGCAGGCCGCGGCCCACCAGATCATCGGTCATGAACAGGCCCATCTCCTTGCCGATTTTGCGGTGATCGCGCTCGCGGGCCTCCTGCTGCTCCTTCTCCCATGCGTCCAGCTCTTCCTGATTGCGGAAAGCCACGCCGTTGATACGGGTCAGCATCTTGTTTTCCTTGTCGTTCTTCCAGTATGCGCCGGACTGCTGGGTGATCTTGAAAGCCTTCAGTGCCTTGGTGTAGGTCAGGTGGGGTCCGATGCACATATCCACATACTCGCCCTGCTGGAAGAAGCTGAACTCGGTCTCGTCGGCCAGATCTGCCATGTGCTCCACCTTGTAGTGCTCCTGACGCTCCTCCATCAGCTTCTCAGCCTCGGCACGGGGCAGGATGAAGGGCTTGATGGGCAGGTTCTCCTTGACGATCTTGCGCATCTCTTTTTCGATGTTGGCCAGATCTTCGTCGCTCAGCTTCTGATCGCCCAGATCGACATCGTAGTAGAAGCCGTTCTCGGTGGCAGGGCCGAAGGCAAAATCAGCCTGCGGGTACAGGCGCTTGATGGCCTGTGCCATAACGTGAGCAGCGGTGTGACGGATAACGTGCAGCTCCTGATCCTGCGGGCACTCGTCCACATGACCGTCCTTGTAGATGATCTTCATAGTAGATTCTCCTTTGACAATGCGGTTTTGAACAAAAATAAAAAGCGCTTCACCCCGTAAAACTCACGGGATGAAGCGCCGATATATGTCTGCGTTCCACGGTTCCACCCGAATTGCGCGCTCCCCGGCGGGGAAACGCGCCCCTCGCAGTGCTGTAACGGGCACGCCCGGCAGAGGTTCGCCTCTGCACTCTGCGGTGGTAGAAGCCGGGGTCATGGCAGGCTGCTTGCAGCACCCGGAAACCCGGGGCAGCCCTCTCTGCGGCATGAAAAGCGGGGCTTCAGTTTGTCCGCATCAATGTTTTGGACAGGATGAAACTACGCTGATTGTAGCACGCCGGAACCAAAAAATCAAGAGATAGCGGCAGAAATATACTTTTTTATGCACCCTGCTTCTCCACGCTGCGCACAGCCAGCGCCTTTGCGGGCTTCATCAGCAGCACGCAGACACCGTTAAAGAGCACAGAGCCCACGATGAAGGTGATAAAGAACTGCGGCAGATGGGCAGTCAGGGCGGGGATATCAATGCAGGCCACGGTCAGGTAGGCAAAGCCCACATTGTTCAGCACCTTGGGTGCGTAGGGGTGCAGGATGATGAGGATGAACAGCACCACGGCCAGCGGCAGGATAAAGCCGAGGAAATCGCCCAGAACAGGGGTCAGGGCACTGATGGACAGCAGCGCCGCCACAGTGAGCACCAGACCCACAAGGCCGCCCAGCTCCACGGTGACAAGGCGATCCTTCACATCGCCCTCCAGCGTGAACATCATGATGTTGCTCAGGAAGATCAGCCAGCTGTACTCCATGCCGGTCAGGTGGATGACGGCATTTGCAATCAGGATCCAGACCAGCAGCATCAGGCGGAAGTAAAGCAGGAAACGCTTGGTTACGGTCTCGTTCATAGGGGTGTCCTCTCTTTCTCGTCTGTATTGACAAGTGTTTCTTTTCAAATATGCGAACATTTTGGCAAGTAATACTTGCTTCTAACGTGATAAGTATACAATACTTTCCAGGAAAAGACAATAGTTTGGCAACTAAAAATTGCATTCTATGTAAATTCGGTATGGCGGGGGAGCCGGGGATGCAGACCGAAGAGGTACTTACCTGAGAGGGTTCTGTTCCTCGTCAAAACCGCAAAACTGTATTTTTACAAGTACAGTTTTCAAGGCAATTTTGCAAAAGGTTACAAAAAACGTGATTTGAGGCGTCAAAATGCCTGAAAACACTTCCTCTTTTTTGCCGTATATGCTATAATGACAACTGTTCTCGCACAAGAAACAGGAAAATGTACGCACTGGGCGTACAGTGTAAGAGGAGTGTTACGATATGAAAACCTTGAAAGCGGTTGTAGCAAAATACAACCAGACCAGCCTGATCCTGCGCATCCTGATCGGCCTGGCAGTCGGTTCGGTGCTGGCGCTTGTTGCGCCGGGCGCGGGTTGGGTCGGCGAGCTGGGCAGCCTGTTCGTCGGTGCGCTGAAGGGCATTGCCCCGGTGCTGGTGTTCGTCATTGTGGCAAGCGCACTGGCACAGGGCTCGTCCAAGCTGGACCGCCGCTTCGGCACCGTGATCTGGCTGTATATGCTCACCACCTTTCTGGCGGCAGCCATTGCGGTCATCACCAGCTTTATGTTCCCGGTCAAGGTGGTACTGGCCGATGCGGCACAGTCTGATGTGATCCCGCAGGGCTTGGGCGAGGTGCTGAGCACCCTGCTGACCAACTTTGTGGCCAACCCCGTCAGCGCCCTGATGAACGGCAACTACATCGGCATTCTGTTCTGGGCCTGCATGTTCGGCATTGCCATGAAGAACATCGGCGCAGAGAGCGCCAAGGTCTTTCTGGCCAACACCGCCGATGCTGTTTCCCAGATCGTGCGCTGGATCATCAATCTGGCCCCCTTCGGCATCATGGGTCTGGTGTACACCAATGTTTCCGGCAACGGTCTGGCCATCTTTACCCAGTACGGCAAGCTGCTGGCGCTGCTGGTGGGCACCATGCTGTTCATGGCGCTGATCGTTTCCCCCTTTATCATGTTCCTCTACCTGCGCTGCAACCCGTACCCGCTGGTATTCCGCTGCCTGAAGGAATCCGGCCTGACCGCTTTCTTCACCCGCAGCTCTGCCGCCAACATCCCTGTGAATATGTCTCTGTGTGAAAAGCTGGGTCTGGACAAGGATATGTATTCCGTGTCCATCCCGCTGGGCGCCACCATCAACATGGACGGTGCCGCCATCACCATTACCATCATGACGCTGGCAGCGGCCAATACGCTGGGCATTCAGGTGTCTTTGCCCGCCGCCATCGTGCTGAGCGCCATGAGCGCTCTGGGTGCCTGCGGTGCTTCCGGCGTGGCTGGCGGCTCCCTGCTGCTGATTCCCATGGCCTGCTCGCTGTTCGGCATCTCCAACGACATCGCCATGCAGATGGTGGGCGTGGGCTTCATCATCGGCGTGGTGCAGGACTCGGTAGAGACCGCGCTGAACTCTGCCGGTGACGTGGAATTTGCCGCCACCGCCGAGTATCACCAGTGGCTCAAGGAGGGCAAGCCCCTGCCGGCTTTCCTGAAGGGCTGATCGTATCCCAGCACAAACAAAGCAGCCGCTGCACTTTCTCGTGCAGCGGCTGCTTTGTTTGTTGTAATGAAATTCACCCAAACAGCACCACGGCGTAACTTACACCGTCCTTTACCACATAAGCAACGCCCAGTTTGGTCTTACCCTCTGCGGCTTTGGTCATGGTGTCGGTCACACGACCGTCATTCGGCAGAGTAAAGCTGATATAGTCTTTTCTGGAATCCAGATCTGTATCAATGTAAAAGCCCGGGATAAAGTCATCTGCGCCCATGCCGCCGCCGATGCCCTTGCCGATGCCCATGCTGTCAAACGCAGTGGCGTAGTTATGCTGTAAAAGGTTGATTTTCGCGCTGTCGTTGGCACTGCCCACACGGTAAAGTTCGGTCTTATTAGCATTGGTCGAACAGGACACCGAAGTACCGGCGACCCAGTAGGCAATATAGTAAGCCTTTTCGCTCAGCTCTTCATCGTAGGTCACGCCTTTAAAGCTCTCGCACAGTGCCTTTGCGCTTTCGGCGTCCGAGCGCTTGGGGCTCATCGGTGCGCCTACGCTGGCATCGCAGGCGGTGAATACGGTCAGCGCCATCAAGCCGACCAGCAGGCAGGCCAGTAATTTCTTCCAGTTTTTCATAGAACGATGCTCCTTTCCGTTCCGGGGTCGTTGCGGGTCTGCGTCCGCACGGACACAGTTCTTTTTGCTTTCTTCTGCATCCATGATACCTTTTTTTAACAGGAAATGCAATCATTTTGGCGCAAAAAAACAGGCTGCCGTGCAAAAAACACGGCAGCCTGCGGAAAAAGCTTTATTTTGCGTACTCCACAGCGCGGCTCTCGCGGATGACGTTGACCTTGATCTGGCCGGGGTAATCCAGCGTATCCTCGATCTTTTTGGCAATGGCGCGTGCCAGCAGGATGACCTGATCATCGCTGATGACGTCGGGCTTGACCAGAATGCGCACCTCGCGGCCTGCCTGTACGGCAAAGGCCTGCTCCACGCCCTCGAAGCTGGAGGAGATCTCCTCCAGATTTTCCAGACGCTTGACGTAGCTTTCCACGTTCTCGCGGCGGGCACCCGGGCGGGCGGCGCTGATGGCGTCGGCAGCCTGAATGATGAAGGCCAGCGGGGTCTTGGGCTCCACATCGCCGTGGTGTGCCTCAATGGCGTGGATGATCTGGGTGTTCTCCTTGTACTTGCGGCAGATGTCCACGCCGATCTGGACGTGGCTGCCCTCGATCTCGTGATCCAGTGCCTTGCCGATATCATGCAGCAGACCGGCGCGGCGTGCCATGGTGACGTTCACGCCCATCTCGCCTGCCAGCAGACCGGCCACCCAAGCCACTTCCATGCTGTGGGTCAGGGCGTTCTGGCCAAAGCTGGTGCGGTACTTCAGCCGGCCGATCAGCTTGATCAGGTCGGGGTGCAGGCCGTGGATGCCCAGCTCCATCACCGCACGCTCGCCCTCGCGCTTCATCTGCAGTTCCAGATCGTGGCGGCACTTTTCCACCGTCTCCTCGATGCGGGCGGGGTGGATACGGCCATCGCCGATCAGGCGCTCCAGCGTCATGCGGGCCACCTCGCGGCGGGTCTGGTCGAAGGAGGACAGGGTAATGGCCTCCGGGGTATCGTCGATGATCAGATCTACGCCGGTAGCGGTCTCCAGTGCGCGGATGTTGCGGCCCTCGCGGCCGATGATGCGGCCCTTCATCTCATCGCTGGGCAGCGGCACCACACTGACGGTAGTCTCGCTGCAATGGTCGGCAGCGCAGCGGCTGACGGCCTGTCCGATAAGGTTGCGGGCGATGTTATCGCAGTTTTCCTTCAGGTCGGTCTCGTAGGCGGCAACGCGCACGGCCTTTTCGTGGGTCAGCTCCTCGTCCACCTTGTGCAGCAGCACCTCGCGGGCGTCCTCCTGGCTCAGACCGGCCAGCGTTTCCAGACGCTCCATCTCCTTGGCGCGCAGAGCGTCGATCTCTGCCAGACGCTCCTCGGCCTCGGCAGCGCGCTTTTTCAGCTCTTCTTCCTTCTTTTCCAGCGCCTCGGTCTTGCGGTCCAGCGCTGTTTCCTTCTGGTCGATGCGGTTCTCCTGACGGCTGATCTCCGCACGGCGCTGCTTGATCTCCTTGTCGGCCTCTGCCTTCTGGGCATCGACCTCGGCTTTCAGGCGGAAAGCCTCGTCCTTTGCTTCCAGAACCGCTTCCTTGCGCTTCTGGTCGGCGGTCTTGATCGCCTCGTTCACCAGCCGGGTAGCCTCGGCCTCGGCGCTGCCGATCTGGGCTTCGGCGGTCTTTTTACGGTTGTTGTAACCAATAAAATAGCCCGCAGCCACACCGACAACAGCAACGATCAAGGCCACGATCACTCCGATCGCGGTCATTGCGTTCACTCTCCTTTGTTTCAATTCAATGCAAAATTAAAAGCAGGAGACGCTGCGCAGCAGGACACGGGCAATGATATAGAAAGAGCTTTCAATGCAAAAAGTGACACCAAAACCATACGCACCACCCAAAACCGGCGGCACGGGCAAAAGCATACGGCTTTTCTCTTTACGGTTCCATTTTATATCAAACAGGCACGCTTTGCCTGAAACGGGTACAGGGGTCACACAGAAACCTGCGTACAGCGTCTTTGATTCCATACTACTAAATATAGTACGAAACATTTGCCCGCTTGTCAAGAGGAAAACCCTGCCCGCAGAACATTTTGTGCAGAAAAACAAAAATAAGATGACTGAGAGGGTTCTCTTCCCCAAACCAAAAAGGCTGCCCCGGAGAACGGAGCAGCCCTTCTGGTTTATGATGAAGAGAAGAAAATGAAGGAGAATAGCTTATTATTTGGCGGCTTTTTCGCCCTCCGGGAAGATGATCTTATTCACAAAGAAGAAGATGACCATGGAGATGCCGCCGTTGAGCACGGTGGTGCCGATGTTGTAGATGAAGTCCGGTACCAGCAGACCGGCCACTGCCACCCAGATGCAGTTGATGGAGTTGACGATGCAGGTGATGATGCAGAAGGCCAGCACATACCAGCCGATCTGTTTTGCCAGATTGCCCTTGCTGCGGAACACAAAATTGCGCTGGATGGGGAAGTTGATGCACTCGCCGATGACCATGGCGATCATGTAGGCGCAGAAGTAGGGCAGGCCGCCGTGGGCGGCGTCGTAGCCGAGGATGTTCCACTTGAAGGTCTCGCCGAACAGGGTGATGTCGATGCCCGGCCAGCCGAAATCCACCACCGGCAGGCTGGCAAAGGCCTTGGGCAGAAATTGCAGCAGCAGGTACTTGAACACCGTGATCAGGTTGGACACGATGACGAACAGGCCGCCCTCGCGCACCCACTTGGCAGCGGCGGGGTGCTTTGCCGCAAAGTTATTCCAGAAATTCATAGCCTGCTTCCTTTCAGCTGTTTTTCAAGCGCTCTTCCATGCGGCTGTTCAGCACGAGGTTCTTCACAGCCTCAAAAATCACCCGCACAAGACCGATGATCCAGAAGCCCTGCAGCTCCATCACGATGCCGTCCACCATGCCCATGCTGATAGCGCCGTTGGTCATTTTGGCCAGCGCACGCAGAGGCATATTGTACTGGAACAGGATGTTCAGGTCGGGCTTGCCCTTTTTGATGCTGCGGCGCAGCAGGGTGCCCAGCACGGCAGCCGCCAGCCAGCCGATGGGGCTGCGTCCGTGCCCCATCTCGCCCAGCGTCATGTTGCGGTCGATGTGCACCTTGTTCTCCGGGATGGGACGGCCCAGCAGCGCCTCAAACTCCGCGTCCGGCACATTCTGCACCTGTGCGGTGCGGTAATGCTCCAGATTTTTGCCCGCGTAGGGGTCGGGTGCGCCGGTGCCCGCCACCGTGACGGCGGCAGTCAGACGGATATCGGCGCTGGAAGCGCCCACCAGCAGCTGATAGCTGCCGCTCTCCACCTCCCAGCGGTCGGTCTTGACGTTCCAGTAGCGGAACGCCTTATCGTCCAGCGGGATGGTGACGGTCTTGCTCTCTCCGGCTTCCAGCTGCACCTTGGCAAAGCCCTTCAGCTCCTTGACGGGGCGGAAAACCTTTGCATCCGGCTTTGCCACATACAGCTGCACCACCTCGGCACCTGCACAGCTGCCGGTGTTGGTGACAGTCAGGGTCACGCCCTTTTCGTCTGCTTTCAGGTCACTGTATGCAAAGCTGGTATAGCTCAGGCCGTAGCCGAAGGGGAAGGCGGTGGGCACACCGGCGGTGTCGTAGTAGCGGTAGCCCACATACAGACCCTCGCGGTACTCCACAGTGGGGCCGTCACCGCCGAAATGCGCTTTTGCGGGGGGGTCGGCGTAGCTGCGCGCCCAAGTCTCCGCCAGCTTACCGCAGGGGTTCTGCGCGCCGGTGAGCACCTCGACCAGTGCGCCTGCACCGGCCTGACCGCCCAGACAGCCGTAGACCAGCGCCTTGCAGTCCTTGACCCAATCGCTTTCCAGCGAGGAGCCTGCACTCAGCAGCACCACCACGTTGGGGTTTGCCGCCGCCACAGCTGCCAGCAGTTCCAGCTGGTTCTCTGCCAGCTTCATGTCGGCGCGGTCGATGCCCTCGCTCTCCTTGATTTCATCCAGACCCATGCATAGCAGCACCACATTGGCGTTCTTTGCCAGCCGCACCGCCTCGGCTTTCAGTGCCTCATCGGGCTTGCCCTGCCGGTCAAAGCCCTTGGCGTAGCCGACGCTGTTCAGGCCGCTCTCGGCAAGGCAGTCCAAGAAGGAATCCACCTTGATGGAGTTGACGGCGCTGGAACCTGCACCCTGATAGCGGGGCGTCTGGGCAAAGTCGCCGATGACCGCCACCTTTTCCCCCTTTGCAAGGGGCAGCAGGCTGTTTTCGTTCTTCAGCAGCACGATGCTCTGGGCAGCAGCCCGGCGTGCCAGTGCGTGGTGGGCGTCGGCATCGAACTTGCCGGGTGCGGCGTCCACCGCCGCCTTGGTGGTAAACACCAGTTCCAGCAGCTCCTCCAGCCGGGCGTCCACGTCCGCTTCGGTGATCTTGCCGGTCTGCACTGCCTTCATCAGCTCCCGGATGGCGTCCCCGCCGGGGGCGGGCATTTCCAGCGTAGAACCGTTCTTTACGCCCAAGGCGTGGTCGTTGCTGCCGCCCCAGTCGGTGACCACTGCGCCGTCAAAGCCCCAGTCCCTGCGCAGGATATCCATGAGCAGGTGGGCGTTCTCGTTGGCGTAGGTGCCGTTGACAAGGTTATAGGCGGACATGATGGTCTTGGGCTGCGCCTCCTTGACCACCATCTCGAAGCCGGTCAGGTAAATTTCCCGCAGGGTGCGCTCGTCCACGATGGAATCCGAGGCCATGCGGCGCAGCTCCTGACTGTTCACGGCAAAGTGCTTGGGGCAGGCGGCAATGCCGTTTTTCTGGATGCCGCGGACGTAGGCCGCCGCCATCTTACCGGCAAGGTAGGGATCCTCCGAGAAATACTCGAAGTTGCGGCCGCACAGCGGGCTGCGCTTGATGTTCAGGCCGGGGCCCAGCAGCACCGACACGCCCTGTGCCGCTGCTTCTTCGCCCATGGCTGCGCCCACAGCCTCGCCAAGCTCCGGGTCCCAGCTGTTGGCCACGGTGGCCGAGGTGGGGAAGCAGGTGGCGGGCACACTGGGGTTCAGGCCCAGATGGTCAGCTGCGCCCGCCTGCTTGCGCACGCCGTTGGGGCCGTCCGACAGGGTAATGGCCGGGATGCCCTTGCCCGGCAGCGCCCGGGTGGTGAACACCGTACCGCCGCTCAGCAGGGCGCATTTCTGTTCCAGGCTCAGTGTTTGAATGATGTCTGCGTGTTTCATAGCTTGGCTCCTGACGATGAACAAAGAAAAGGGGCGGGCGGATACCCGCCGCCCCCTTGCGTGTTAGAATTTATCCGTTAGGCGTTGATGTTTTTGGATGGCTTATAATTTTCAGGGTGCATCTGCTCGTCCTTATTGCGGCGGACCATCCAGTAAATGCAGCCCACTGCCAAAACTGCGACAACGGCATCCAGCGTGTACATCCACTTCATCCAGAGCGGCGTGATATTGACCAGCTTAGAAGTCTCAGACAGACCGTTCATAGCGACACTGTGGCTGACCGTATAGCAGATATCGTGCGCGGCGTTCCGCAGATAGGTCATGATCTGCGGGTCATTCTTATAATCTCCCAGATCAAAAGAAGTTTCGTTGGTGTTCATCCACATATCGGTACCAGCCTGCAAGCCAGCCTTGATATCCATATAATCCGGCAGACCAGCAAAGTCCGTGATCACGATGCCATGGAAGCCCCACTCGTTCCGCAGAACATCCGTCAGGAGTTCATAGTTTGCACCGCACCATTTCGTGCCGATGCGGTTGAATGCGTTCATCACGCCCAGCGTTTCACCGCTCTTGACACTCTCTTCAAACGGTGCGAGGTACAGCTCACGCAGTGCCTGTTCGTTCAGGAATGCGGAAATGCCGTCCTTCGAACCCTTGATGTTCATGTTTTCATCGATCACACCCTCGGTATCGTTGACTGCAAAGTGCTTGATGTAGCAGAACAGGCCCTTGCTCTGAGCGCCTTCCACCGTGGAAGCACCCATCTTACCGCTGATGAAACCATCCTCCGCGTAATACTCGAAGTTACGGCCGCTGTACGGAGTTCGATGGATATTCATAGCCGGTGCATACCAGCCCTGAATTCCTGCGAACATTGCATCATTGCCAACCGCAACACCCATCTCATAGGCCAGATCCGTATTCCATGTGGAACCAATCACAACTTCCGTGGGATATGCCATTCCCTGCGTACCACCGATCAGCGTTGCAGAGATACCGGCAGGGCCATCCTTTTCCTTGGTGGCGGGCTTCAGGATATAGTTCAGGCTCGGCGTACCATAGCCGCCCATGCGGACCATGTAAGCCAGATCATCGGCAGATATCACATTCAGGATGTCGTTCCACGAATCATCATCGAACATCGTATCACGGTAATGCGCAAGCGTCAGATTTTCCGTGTTCTCCTCACCCGTGACAGGCATCGTATAGGCATCCTTGTCCTCCGTATACTGGGGATACAGTGCATCAATGATCTCCTGCGGGAAAGTAATGTACTTTTCGCCGGTGGTCTCGTCCACGCGCGTGCAGAATGCAGTCGGGAACGTGCCGACCCAGTCATTACGGGTCAGGTACTTGGTATCAGAATATTCGTCGTAATTTGCAATGTTGGCGTAATCGAACTTATTGGAGATTTCCGTACCCGTGGTGCTGTCCACAGCATACGTCTTGGTATCCAGAGCGGCATTGTTCCACTCTGCGGTCATCGTGCTGTCGCCTTCTGCGGTCATGCCATCCGCAACCGTCTTGCCCTTTGCGGCTAGAATGTTGTTCAGGGCATCATGTGCATCATGGCCCACTGCAAAGTAGTAATCGCCTGCATCCAGAATATAGGTCTTTGCATTGGTATAGTCATAGGACTTCAGGCTTTCCTTGTCCACCTGAATCTCCACGACCTGAGATTCGCCCGGCTTCAGCACGTCCGTCTTTGCGAAACCAACCAGCTCCACAGAGGCTTTTTCCACATTGTTCTCGCGGTCATAATCGGTATACGGAGACTGTGCATAAAGCTGAACGACCTCCTTTCCGGAGTAAGTATCGCCAGTATTGGTAACTTTCACTTTTGCGGTGAAGGTATCCCCGTTCTGGGTCAGAGAGAAATCGCTGTAATCAAAGGTGGTATAGCTCAGACCGTAGCCAAAGGGATAGATGACTTCGCTTGCATAGTCGTAATCGCCCGCGTTACCCTGACCCAGAACCACATCTTCGTAACGGGTCTCGTAGTAGCGGTAGCCGACATAGATGCCTTCCTCGTACACAATGTACTGGTCGGATTCATTGGAGAAGCCGTTCTCGATCCAGAAGTTTGTGCCGGCATTCTGTGCGGCGGGAGAGCTGTTGGCATCTGCGGCATAAGTATCCACCAAACGACCGGAAGGAACCACATCGCCAACCAGTGCGTCAGCAATGGCATACAGACCCGTTTGACCGACACCGCCGGCCCAGATCGCCGCCTTGATGTTAGGATACTGGCTCAGCCAGCCCAGCTCCATGGCATTATTGGCATTCAGCACAACCACCACATCATCAAACTGGTCATTGACCGCCTTCAGCATATCCGCCTCTTCGGTGCTCAGTTCCAGATAGTTGCCGGAGTTGTCCGCAACGCCTGCGGTCTCTGCAAAATTCACAGCAGTCAGGTCGGAACCTTCGCCGCCAGAACGAGAGATCACAACGATCGCGGCATCGCTGTACTCATCAAAAGAGGACTGCGCCGCAGATGCAACATCTGCCCAAGGCACTTCATTGATCGAAAACTTACCGCCGCGCCAGTTCGGTGCACTACGCTGATATCCGTCCTCACTCTTCTTGGTGTAGAAATCCCACAGGGTCGGATTCACACTCAGTCCGGACTTTTCCAACGCCGTCTTGAGCGTCGGTGCCGTGGAAGTATCCACAGAACCGGAACCGGCACCACCATAGACGATGTTCACAGACGAAACCGAGAACACGCTGACTTTGTCACCTTTATTCAGCGGCAGACCGCCGTTGTTTTCCAAAAGCACGAGGCCCTCGCTCTCGATATTCTGAGCGACCTGACCATTGTGCTCATTCAGTTCTTCTTCACTGCTGAAATCGCACGGGAAGTAGTTGCTGTCTACATCCTCTCCGGTTTCAACGATTTTAAACGTATCGTGGTTAAAGTGCGTGGAAATCAGTCCACGGTACGAATACGCAGCAACATTGCCAACGATCAGTGCCGCAAGAACCACCGCCATGACGGGAATCGTGATTCTCCGAAACGTCTTGTTGGACATCCGTTTCTTCTTCATCCGTAGTGTCCTCCTACTTCTTTCAAGTCAAATAATCTGATTTTGGATGCGGCCGCATCTCTGACGATGGTTATAGTATAGCATATTCATTTTCTTTTCACATGTTTCCAGCATAACCTGTCATTTCAACTGCACAATTTGCAAAAGTTACAATAAGGTTTCAAATTTTATTGTGCTAATACACAAATATTGCAACATTGTATTTGTGCACCCTGCCAGACAAAAAAACGGCAGGGGATACCTGCCGTAAAAATATTATTGCTTTTGGGGCAGCGGAAATAAGATCCGCAGGGTGCACCAGTTGTTTTCCCAGTGCATCGTCATGCTGCCGCCGTGCTGCCCGACGGTGGTGCGGACGCTTTTCAGGTCCGACCCCTGCTGCGGCAGACCGTCCGCATCCAGTGCGGGGGCGGCCTCTGTATAATGCTCGAACCGCAGCATGGCAAAGCCGCCCTGACTGTACACCGCCACCTTGATGAGCCGCTTTTCGGGGTCCGGCTCGGCGCGCACGGCGGCAATGGCGTTGTCCAGCGCCACGCCCACGATGGTGCACAGCTCCCGGATGGTGAGAAAGCCCAGCATCCTGCCGTCCGCCACGCTGGTGATGGTGATATTCTCCTGCTGGCATTCCATGGTCTTGGCGGTGAGCAGGGTATCCAGCACCGGGTTGCCGGTCTTGTTCTCGGCCTCGTACTGGCGGATATTCTGCTCCATGGCGGCAATGGCAGCGTTCTGCTTGGTCTGGTCCTGCTCCTCCCGGATGCGGGCAAGCTGGACTTTCAGCTCATGGTACCGCCGGTTGATGAGGTTGATGCCCTCCTTGCTGCGCTTGTACTGCTCGTACTGGCGGTGCAGTACCTCGTCCATGGCGGCAAGCTCGCTGTGCAAAGCGTTCTCCTGCAGCTGCTCGTGCTGCACAGATAAGATCAGCACGCCGGAAAAATCCACCAGAGTGCGGATGGAAAAAATGCTCATGTTGATCTCGCTGCCGGGCAGAAAGCCCAGATTGCTTACCGCAAAGGCAGTCAGCGCCAGCATGACCGCCGTCAGGGCGGCGCTGCCGCCGATCTGTAAGTGCCCGGCGGGCTGGGGACGGCGGTGCTGCAGATAGCACATGATGCCGAACAGCGTCCCATACACCAGTGCCAGCAACAGCAAAGAAAGCGGCTCCCATGGGCCGCGGGCGGGCCAGAGGGCGCAGTGCAGCTGCCACTCCACGCTGGCGGCAAGCTCTGCCAGAATAAACGCCCGTGCGCAGTGATACCCGGCTTCCAGCAGAGTGATGTTCCACATGCCCCATAGATATAGGTAGGAAAACCCGATGGCCGCTGCCATGCAGGGGATCCAGAGCCCGCCGGGCACATCGCCCGTCAGCCCCAGAAAGGCCGACAGCACCGCCGCCCACAGCAGGGTGACACCCCCGGTGACCGCTCTGGAAAAGCGGGGCGCAAGCGCCGGGGTGAACAGCAGCACCGCAAGACACTCGGCAAGGGCGGTGTACAGCCGGGGGATATCCGGCAGCGCGGTCATGAGCCTTCACCTCCGATGTAATCGGTCAGTGCGGCAAGAAAAGCCTTACGCTTGGGGCGGCTGACCTGCAGCTCGCAGGGGCCCACCTGCACGGTGCTCTGCCGCAGCTCCCGCACCTGTGCCAGATTGACAAGATAGCCGCTGTTGCAGCGGGCAAAGGGGCAGTCTGCCAGCTTTTCCTCAAAGGCCTTGAGGGTGCCGGGGGCGGAAAAATCGCCCTCATCGGTATAAAAATGCACCCGGTGCCCCTCGCTTTCCAGATAATAGATGCTTGCGGTGTCCAGCCGGCGCAGCCCGCCCTCCACCGGCACGGTCAGGTAGTGCTTTGCCCGCTTTTCCAGCCGGGCAACCGCCTTGAGCAGCTGCTGCGAAAAGGCAAAGTAGGGCACCGGCTTCAGCACATAGTCCAGCGCTCCCACCGAGTAGCCCCGGATGGCGTACTGCGCCATATTGGTGATGAAGATCAGGATGACGTCTGCATCCATCTGCCGGATGCGCTCGGCCGTGGTCATGCCGTCCAGATGCTTCATCTCCACATCCAGAAAAATAATGTCGTAGACCGCGCGGTAATCCTCCAGAATATCCACGCCGTCCGCAAAGACCGTCACTTCAAACTCTGTCCCGTACTGCCGGGTATACCGCCGGACATACTCCTGCAATACCCCCTGTACCTCCGCGTCGTCCTCTACGATCGCCACCCGGATCATGACCGCACCTCCCTTACCACACCTTTGTGGAACTGTTACGGCTCTATTATAGCGCAATCCCGTCCGGTTTGCCAAGGGGCACTCCGCAACAAAGGGCAGGGCAGCCCACAGCTGACCACCGTGGACGTCAACCCCTACCAGCTGGGCATGGAGGCTGCCAGCCAGACCATCAACCACATCGAGAACCCGAACCTTCTGGCCACAAAGATCATCGTGCCGCACAAGCTCATCCCCCGGGAGAGCTGCTGCCCGCCGGAGGAGCAGCGCTAGGAAGTGCTTTTTCAGCAAGACAGTGTCCGCTTCCGGGAGCTGCCGCGCAGCGCTTGCTATCCTGCCCCCAGAGTAGACAGCGTAAAAAACGCTGCATCCTCCGGGGGTATTTTTATGCCCAAAAAGGCACAAAAGAATGCCCGCCCACCTGTGGAAAACCACGGTGGGCGGGCATTTTATGGTTTATCGTTTGCGCGCTGCAAAAGCGTTCAGAGGGCGGTGGGCTGGGGTACCAGCCGGAAGAGCATTACGGGCAGCTCGCTGTTTGCAAAATCCAGCGTAAGGATGATCGTTCCGCGCTCTGTTTCAAAAGGCATCTCCGTCTGTGTGCCGTCCGGGGCAATGCGCACAAGCGTTTTGCCTTCCAGCAATCCGGCGGGCAGCGCGAGCCTTACCCGACCGGTGGGCTGCGTCAGGCTGCCTGCGGTTTCAAAGGCCACACTCAGGTATTCCCCGTTCGTCCGTGCGGTCACATCCTCCGCAGAAAGACTGCCGCTGTTAGCCCACGCCGTTGCCGCTTCGATCATTTCCAGCTGCGCGGCGTTTTCTGCCTGCCCGCACACGGGGCAGAAGGTCAGCGTTTCGCCTTCCGCAGTGCGGAAAGTAAACTTCCGGCAATCCGTGCTGCCAGTGTGCGCGCAGCCCTGCCGCAGACAACTGGCGCTCTGAGAGCCGGTTCCGTTCGGGGACCATGCACCGAACTGGTGCCCCAGCTGATCGGTCGGGTCTGCGGTGTAGCTGTCTTTGCAGCGGCTGCAGGTAAAAACAGTATAGCCGTCTGCTTCACAGGTGGGGGCTACGGTAACAGCCTGATAATCATGGTTCAGCGCGGGCAGTTCTGTATAGGTGGTATGGTCGCAGCGGGAACAGGTTTCGTAAGCATTCCAGCCGATTTCCGTACAGGTAGGGGCTTTTGCTGCGTATTGCTTCAAATCATGATTCAGCGCGGGCAGCTCTTTGCGGGTGGTATAGTTGCAGCCGAAGCGGGAGCAGGCTTCGTAAGCATCCCAGCCGATTTCCGTACAGGTAGGGGCTTTTGCTGCGTGCTGCTCCAGATCATGATTCAGCGCGGGCAGCTCTTTGCGGGTGGTATAGTCGCAGCGGGAGCAGGTTTCGTAAGCATCCCAGCCGATTTCCGTACAGGTAGGGGCTTTTGCTGCGTGCTGCTCCA
>OFME01001051.1_pt1 | contig 17522 bp, 9 predicted proteins | sample 1541381 | NCBI WGS metagenome assembly OFME01 (sample SAMN04209243, study PRJEB22552) | human gut metagenome | biome: gut; material: feces | host: Homo sapiens | place: USA: Oklahoma
GGTATGATAGGGGTCTCCAAAACCTTTGGTGGGAGTTCGATTCTCTCATCCCCTGTTCTTTAAAAACACCTGTTTAGGTGTTTTTTTATTTATAGTAATTTAAATTAAATTTTTATAGAGGAGAATATATATGAGAAAAACAAGTAACAGCGTGCTTTCGCAATATCGGGGTGCGTTAATGGGAATATCCATCATATTGATTATAGTTTTTCATTTTACGGATGACTGTCATTATTACTCCTATCATTTTAGTGGCTGGATTTCCTTCTTTTGGAGATATATTTCATCATCAAGTGTGGATGCATTTTTATTCTTTTCTGGTCTGGGGTTATATTATTCCATGAAAAAAAGATCAGATGTTAGAAGTTTTTACATAAGAAGATTAAAAAGAATTCTGATTCCTTATTGCATCGTAGCCGTACCCTCTTATATTTTACTGGATGTCTGTGTAGATAAAACAGGATGGGGAGAAGCCATAAAAGACTTCACATTTATCACATTTTTCAGTGATGGAGACAGGCTTTACTGGTATATTGGCCTGATGCTGTTATGCTATCTGATTTATCCCTATATCTTTCAGATTGTGGATAGCGCACGGGACGCAATAGATGGAGAGATCCGTCTGCTTTCTATTGTAAGTGCTGTTACCGTATTAGCACTTGTAATTGCATTATATGAGAAAGATATGTTTGGAAATGTGAATATTGCTTTGCTTCGTCTGCCTGTTTTTATAGCGGGCTGTTTTTATGACAGATCCAGCTATGAAAAAAGGGAAAGTTATTGGAAATGGTTGATTCTTTTTGCGTTATCCGGCTATTTGCTCACCATGCTTCCAAGTGGATCTCCTATTTTTGCAAGGTATGTGACCGGAATTTTTAATATCTCATGTTGTGCGGGAATTGCCTGGATCTTTTCCAAGTTATCTATGCGCCCGGTTATAAGAATACTGGAATGGTTTGGTGCTCATTCGCTGGAATTGTATCTGGTACATGTTACCATACGAAAATTTATGAAGGGAGCAGCATTTCATACATGCCATCTGCGTTACGAACTGGTGCTGGTATGCAGTTCCATTGTGATTGCATGGATACTTCAGATCCTTGTCCGGTATATAACAGATCATTTGCTTAAGGAAAAGAGGTAAGACATATGACCCTACAGCAGTTACATCAGGTAATTACGATTGCAGAAAGCCGTTCCATGAACGAAGCATCCCGAAAATTGTTTGTCTCACAGCCCAATCTGTCTGCGGTTGTGCGCGAACTGGAAGAAGAAGCAGGAATCACCATTTTTATCCGGTCCAACAGGGGAATCGTGCTTACACCAGAGGGAGAGGAATTTATCGGATATGCCAAGCAGGTCGTGGAGCAGTATCATTTGCTGGAATCCCGTTATATTTCGTCTGCATCCAAAAAGAAATTTTCCGTGTCTATGCAGCATTATACCTTTGCGGTCAAGGCATTTGTGGAAGTCGTAAAGGCTGTCGGAATGGAAGAATATGAATTTGCCGTGCATGAGACACAGACGAATCAGGTAATCGAAAATGTGCGCAACATGAAAAGTGAGCTGGGGATTCTTTTCCTGAGCAAATTTAATGAAGCAGTACTCCAGAAACTTTTCAAGGAAAATGATGTGATTTTTGAAGAACTGTTTACCTGTGACACCTATGTATATCTGTGGAAAGGACATCCGCTGGCACAAAGGGATGTAATTTCCATGAAAGAACTGCAGGAATATCCATGTCTGGTGTTCGAACAGGGGAAAAATAATTCCTTTTATTTTGCCGAAGAGATGAAAAGTACCTATGAATATAAGAAGATGATCCATGCGGATGACCGGGCGACCATGCTGAATCTGATGGTTGGGCTGAATGGTTATACGCTCTGTTCCGGGATTATCTGTGAAGAATTAAACGGAAATGATTATGCGGCAGTGCCGCTGGCGGAGAGCGAAAAGATGCGGATCGGCTATATCCGGCACAAGGGGATAAAGGTCAGTCCGATCGGAGAATTATATGTGGATATTCTGAAAAAAAGTGGGAAACCACTTTGATAAAAATAGTTTTCATCAAAAAATGCTTGTTTTGGTGATTGGAAAGGCAATTTTTTGGAGAAATTGCATAAGATAGCAGGTATAAATATAAATACACGAAAAAAAACGGTAAGAATCTGATGGAAACGGTTGCGCGATTACCGTCATTATGCAGGAAAAACCGGAGAAATGCGAAGTTTGCATAACTTTGACAGATGAGAAAAAAAGTGGCATAATCTTTTCTAAACTTGGGGATGATAATAAAAGTATGTTGTTTAAAGGTAGAAAGAGGTGTTGGATTATGTATGAAACTGTTAAAGTAATTCGGTTATCAGATATGGATGAAGTTAAGGATTTTGTACGTGCAGCAGGTGGTTGTGATTTTGATATTGATGTAAAATGCGACAGAACATTCATTGATGCAAAGTCATTGCTTGGTATGATTGGACTTGGCGTAAAAAAGAATCTTCAGGTTTGCTACGGTGGAAAGAATGAAAATTTCGAAAACGTAGTTGCTAAATTTGCAGTGGCATAATACAATTATTATATCGTGACTATGGAACTTTAAGTCCCGCTCCGTATTCCGGAGCGGGGCTTTTTATTGTAAAATAATGGAACAAATAAAAACCCGCTTCATACAACAGGAAAATACCCGCGGGAGAAAGGAGGTGTACATGCAGGAATTACATATCTCTGTGAGAAATCTGGTAGAGTTTATTTTCCGGGCAGGAGATATCGATAATCGTGCCGGAAAGCTGGCGAGTGCAGAGGCCATGATGGAAGGCAGCCGTATCCACCGGAAAATTCAAAAAAGCATGGACACCTCCTACCAGGCGGAAGTACCGCTGAAAATTGAATGGAAAGCCAACGATTACGTACTGGTCGTGGAAGGACGTGCAGACGGAATCGCCTATGGAAAATTTCAGCCGGATCTGCCGGCTGCGACGGAGTCTGTGCTGCAACCGGAGATGGAGTTTGCGGCGGAAATCCCTCCGGAAGAAGAAATCAGCTTCATCGATGAGATCAAGGGTGTATATAGAAACGTTGCGGCAATGGAACAGCCGGTCTACGTGCATAAAGCCCAGGCAATGTGCTATGCGTATATCTATGCGAAACAGAACCGTCTGGAGCGGATCGGCGTGCAGATGACCTACTGCAATCTGGATACGGAAGAAATTCGGTATTTCCGGGAAATTTATACATTTGAGACACTGACCGTGTGGTTTACGCATCTGATCGAAGATTATCGGAAATGGGCAGACTGGCAGATCGCATGGAAAAAACAGCGGCAGGAGAGTATTCATACACTCGAGTTTCCATTTCCCTACCGGCAGGGACAAAAGAAGCTGGTTGCCGATGTTTACCGCACCATTCTGCGGGGGAAGAACCTGTTTATCGAGGCACCGACCGGAGTGGGCAAAACAATTTCCACAATCTTTCCGGCGGTAAAAGCAGTGGGAGAAGGGCTGGCAGACCGGATCTTTTATCTCACGGCAAAGACCATCACAGCAACTGTGGCAAAAGAAACGTTCGCACTGCTGGAAGAACAGGGATACCGTGCCAAAGTCATCCAGATCACAGCCAAAGAAAAACTCTGCCTGTGTGAAGAGATGGACTGCAACCCGGTAAACTGTCCATATGCAAAGGGACATTTTGACAGGGTGAACGATGCGGTGTTTGATCTCTTGCAGAAATCCAACCTGTTTACCAGAGAGGAAGTTTTAGCGCAGGCGAAAGAATATCAGGTGTGCCCGTTTGAGATGAGTCTGGATGTGGCAACCTGGGCAGACAATATTGTCTGTGATTACAATTACGTATTCGATCCGAATGTATATCTGAAACGCTTTTTTCAGGAGGGGATAAAGGGAGACTATCTGTTCCTGGTGGATGAGGCACATAACCTCGTGGATCGCAGCAGGGAGATGTACAGTGCCGATCTGTACAAAGAAGACGTGCTTGCAGTGAAGCGGATCATGAAAGCGCACAGCCGTACGATCTGCCGTATCCTGGACAAATGCAACAAAGCCATGCTGGAAATGAAACGTGAGTGTGAGCACTACCAGATTCTGGACAGTGTGGGAACGTTGACCTTCCACCTTATGCGGCTGGCCTCCCAGATGGATGAATTTTTGGAAAAACCGCGGGAATTTCCGGAGAAGAAAACGGTGCTGGATTTTTACTTTGCGCTGCGCAATTTCCTGAATATCTATGATCTGGTGGATGACCATTACGTGATCTACAGCCAGATGACGGAGGAAGGCCAGTTCCGGATCCGGCTCTTTTGCGTAGATCCGTCGGTCAATCTGCAGAAATGCATCGATAAAAGCAATTCCACGATCTTTTTCTCCGCAACGCTCCTGCCGATCGGATACTACAAGCGGCTACTTTCCACGGACGAGGATAACTATGCCATTTATGCGCAGAGTACGTTTGCCCAGACACAGAGACTTCTCGCATTTGGCCGGGATGTGAGCACAAAATATACGCGGAGGAACAGAAAAGAATACGAAAAAATCGCGGACTATATCGGTGCAGTCACAGAAGCACAGCAGGGAAATTACATGGTGTTTTTCCCGTCTTACCGGCTGATGCAGGATGTATATGAGGTCTTTGCCGGGAAGGCGGCCGATTCGTGCGAGATTCTGATGCAGCATAGTAATATGAAAGAACACGAAAGAGAAGCGTTTTTGGAAGAATTTGAAAAAGAGCGCCAGGGGACACTCGTTGCGTTTTGTGTGATGGGTGGAATTTTCGGGGAAGGCATTGATCTGAAAAACGACCGGCTGATCGGTGCCATCATCGTGGGAACCGGACTTCCGCAGGTCAGCGATGAACGTGAAATTTTAAAGAATTATTATGATGAGCGGGGATTGTCCGGATTTGACTATGCGTTCCGCTATCCGGGAATGAACAAAGTCCTGCAGGCAGCAGGGCGCGTGATCCGGACCAGCGAGGACCGCGGCGTGATCCTTCTGCTGGATGAACGTTTCCTGCAGCGCGAATACGGAGCGCTTTTTCCGAGAGAATGGGAAAAGAGAAGCGTCTGTGGTCTGCCGCAGCTGCGGGAAGAAGTGAGCCGGTTCTGGTCAGACGTCCGGGAGGAGCTTTAAAAACTCTTCGGTGGAGGCAGAAACCGGAAGGGTAGGGTTTAACGAAGCCACCAGCTGCCGCTGCGGGATCGTTTCCTGCGTGCGGACGAGGAAGAGATCCTCCGGCTTGTGTTTCAGACAAAAATCCGGGATAAAAGCAATTCCAAGACCGATGCGGGCCATGTCAATGAGCAGATCGTTGCTGCTGAGCTCTACCTGAGGCAGCAGTTCCAGCTGATGCTGCAGGAAAATGTGGTGCAGAAACTCACTCGTTGTGCTCTTGCGGTCTAACATCATGAGCGGATAGGTGCCAAGCTCCGAGAAAGGAACGATGCGGTCCGCCAGATCAAAATATGCCGGATTGGCGACGAACACATCCGAGAAAGAGCCAACCGTTTTCTGAATATAGGAAGGATTCAGATGCGGGTTTGGAAAATTTGTGATAATCAGATCTACCCGGCGCTGCTCTAACAGGTCTACACAGCCCATCGAGCTGGCATTGGTGATTTTAATCGGAACATCCGGGAATTTCCGATGGAATTTCTGCAGATACGGCAGAAGAAAATAGCGGCAGATCGTGTCGCTGGCACCGATATGCAGCTGTCCTAAACCAAGAGAGCCGGATTCTAAAAGCTGGCTTTCGCCGCGTGAGATCAGATTCATGGCAGGTTCCACATGTTTCAGAAGCAGAGCACCGGCAGGAGTCAGCTGCACTTTTTTTGTGCTGCGGATAAAAAGCGGCTGTCCCAGCTTGCGCTCTAATGTTTTGATAGACTGGCTTACCGCTGACTGGGAGATAAAAAGCTTCTTACTTGCATCCGAAAATGAGAGAGAGCTTGCAACATAATAGAAAACCTTGTATAATTCATAATTGATATCCATCGATCATATCCTCAGTAGTATAGTATAGTATAGGATATATTATATACCTTTCACAAAGGAGAGAAAAGGAGATTATCATGAAAAAGGGAATTTTGAAAACCTTATGCGGATTGATGGCGGCACTCATGCTGCTTGTGTTCGCAGGAACACCCGTTACAACTCAGGCAGCAAAACTGCCATATTACATTAAAATCAATCGTCAGCAGAACTGTGTGACCGTATATGCACTTGATTCCAAAGGCAAATATACCAAACCGGTCAAAGCATTTGCCTGCTCTGTCGGTGTCAACAATGCCACCCCGACAGGAACATTTTCGATTCCGGCAAAATACCGCTGGCATACACTTATGGGCGGTGTGTACGGACAGTATTGCAGCCGTATTCACGGTGGTGTGCTGTTCCACTCTGTTTTTTACAGTTCACAGGACCCGAGCAGGCTGGCATACAATTCTTATAACCGTCTGGGACAGACGGCATCCCACGGATGTGTCCGTCTGAATGTGGAAGATGCCAAGTGGATCTATGACAACTGCCCGGTAGGAACCAAAGTAACCATCTATGACAGCAAAGATCCGGGACCACTCGGAAAGCCAACTCCGGTCCGCATCGATGTAAACAGCCCATACCGCGGATGGGATCCAACCGATCCGGATCCGAGAAATCCATGGCTGAAACTCCGTCCGACGATTAAGGGAATCAAGAATAAAACCATCGAGAGAACAAACAGCAAAGTAGATCTGAAAAAGGGTGTGAAAGCTACCGATTACAGAGGTAAGACACTTAAATTTACCGTTTCCGGAAAAGTCAATGCGGCAAAGACCGGAAAATATAAGATTACATACACCGCAAAAGATGCCAAAGGAAACAAGACCCAAAAGAGCATCATAATTACCGTAAAAGATACGAAAGCACCATCCATCAGCCTGAAGCGAAAGACACTGACCTACAATAAAGCCGTTTCCAAAGAAAAACTGGTTTCTGCAATTAAGGCAGATGTAGTGGCAAAAGATCTGGGCAAAAAACTTGCGTCAAAATATGTTTTCGTGGATGCCAGAGAAGCACATAAGGCAGTTACCGCTATGGAAAGAGGAACCTATGGAACTTATAGCGTGACCGTATATGTAAAAGATGCGGCAGGAAATAAATCCAGAAAGCTGAAAGTAAAGATTAATTTTGTAAATCCAAACCCGGGTACCGATCAGCCGGATCAGCCGGAACCGGACACTCCGGGCGTTGTAACGGACAGTGCAATTACCGTACAGTAATTTCATAAGAACAGGTAATAGATATCGTAAGCGATATTAATTTTACTTAATTGTCAACCCATGATACAATAACATAAAGATCAATAGAATGCCCCCAAATGCAGGGGGCATTCCGTTTCGCAAAAGAAGGAGGTAAATCCAATGGGCAATGTACGTCGTGTGTACGTAGAAAAGAAACCGGATTTTGCCGTAAAGGCAAAAGAATTAAAACATGAGGTAAAGCATTATCTCGGAATCGCTGCAGATCAGGTGCGTGTTCTGATCCGTTATGATGTGGAAAATGTATCGGATGCCACTTACCAGAAGGCATTGCAGACGGTATTTTCCGAGCCGCCAGTGGATGATATTTATGAGGAGAACTTTGACGCAGAAGGCGGAAACGTATTTTCCGTAGAATTCCTGCCGGGACAGTTCGACCAGAGAGCGGATTCCGCAGAGCAGTGCGTGAAGCTTTTAAATGAGGATGAGGAGCCGATCATCCGCAGCGCGACGACCTATGTGATCAAGGGTGACATCACAGAGGATGAGTTAGAGGCGATCAAAAAGTATTGTATCAATCCGGTAGATTCCCGTGAGACCGGTATGGACAAGCCGGATACCCTCGTACAGAATTTCGATGAGCCGGCAGACGTGGCAGTTTTCGACGGATTTATCGACATGGCAGAAGCACACTTAAAGGAACTGTACAGCTCCTTAAATCTTGCCATGACCTTTAAGGATTTCTTACATATCCAGAATTACTTCAAAAATACCGAGAAGCGGAATCCGTCCGTGACAGAGATCCGCGTGCTTGATACTTACTGGAGTGACCATTGCCGTCATACCACCTTCTCGACAGAACTGAAAAATGTGAAGTTTGATGAAGGATTTTACCAGGCACCAATCAAAAAGACTTACGAAGAATATCTGGATACCCACAAGAAACTGTATGCGGGACGCGATGACAAGTTTGTCTGCCTGATGGATCTGGCACTGCTTGCCATGAAACGTCTGAAAAAAGAAGGAAAACTTGCAGATCAGGAAGAATCTGACGAGATCAATGCATGTTCCATCGTGGTACCGGTGGAAGTAGATGGAAAGACAGAGGAGTGGCTTGTAAACTTTAAGAATGAGACACATAACCATCCGACCGAGATTGAGCCGTTCGGTGGTGCTGCTACCTGTTTAGGCGGAGCCATCCGTGATCCGCTTTCCGGAAGAACTTATGTGTATCAGGCAATGCGTGTGACCGGAGCCGCAGATCCGACCGTATCCGTAAAAGATACGATTGAGGGTAAGCTGCCACAGAAGAAGATCGTGCGTGAGGCAGCCAGAGGTTACAGCTCTTATGGAAACCAGATCGGACTGGCAACCGGATATGTCAAAGAAGTTTACCATCCGGATTATGTAGCAAAACGTATGGAGATTGGTGCTGTCATGGGTGCCGCACCGAGACGTGCCGTACAGAGACTGACCTCTGATCCGGGAGATAAGATTATCCTTCTGGGCGGACGTACCGGACGTGACGGTATCGGTGGAGCAACCGGATCTTCCAAGGCACATAACACACAGTCTACATCTGTATGTGGTGCCGAGGTACAGAAAGGTAATGCACCGACTGAGCGTAAACTGCAGCGCCTGTTCCGCAGAGAAGAAGTCAGCCATATTATCAAAAAATGTAACGATTTCGGTGCCGGCGGTGTATCGGTAGCCATCGGTGAGCTTGCAGACGGACTGCGCGTGAATCTGGATAAAGTACCGAAGAAATATGCTGGTCTGGATGGAACGGAGATTGCAATCTCCGAGTCTCAGGAGCGTATGGCAGTGGTTGTCGCTCCGCAGGATGTCGAGCAGTTCCTTGCTTATGCAAAAGAAGAAAACCTTGAAGCAACCGAGGTGGCAGTTGTTACCGAGGAGCCGAGACTGATCTTAGAGTGGAGAGGAAAAGACATTGTCAATATTTCCCGTGCATTCCTCGATACCAACGGTGCGCATCAGGAAGCAGATGTCGAAGTCGAGATGCCAAAAGAGGAAGACAACTTCTTTAAAAAGATCGAACTTCCGAAAGTTGCAGATGCATTACAGAAAAACGACAACAAATCAGCATGGCTTGCCATGCTTGCGGATCTTAATGTATGTTCCCAGAAGGGACTTGTCGAGATGTTTGACGGTTCCATCGGTGCGGGAAGTGTCTACATGCCATACGGCGGCCGCTATCAGCTGACCGAGACACAGAGCATGGTTGCCAAACTTCCGGTTCTGAAAGGAAAATGCGATACCGTAACCATGATGTCCTACGGATTTGATCCGTACTTATCCTCCTGGAGTCCATACCACGGATCGGTATATGCCGTACTGGAATCCCTTTCCCGTATCGTGACCGCCGGTGGTGACTACAAGAAAGTACGCTTCACCTTCCAGGAGTATTTCCGCAGAATGAGTGAAGATCCAAAGAGATGGAGTCAGCCGTTTGCCGCACTGCTCGGTGCATTTGATGCACAGATCGGTTTTGGTCTGCCGTCCATCGGTGGAAAAGATTCCATGTCCGGAACCTTCAACGATATTGACGTGCCTCCGACACTGGTTTCTTTCGCAGTCGATGTGGCAAGAGAAAAAGACGTGATCACACCGGAACTGAAAGAAGCAGGAGATAAGCTGGTACTCTTTACGATCGAAAAGAACGCGTATGATCTGCCGGTATATGAGCAGGTGATGAAACTGTATGACAAGATTCATGAGCTGATCGGCAAGGGAGCAATCCGCAGTGCCTATGCACTGGACGGAAAAGGTCTGGCAGCAGCAGTCAGCAAGATGGCATTCGGTAACAAATTAGGTGTAACCATCGCCGATGATGTGACTGCAGAAACCTTATTTGCACCGGGATTCGGTAATATTGTTGCAGAAGTAAAAGAAGAGTTTCTTCCTATTATAAAAGAAGCATCCGCAATCGTTATCGGAGAAGTGAACGACGCACAGAAATTCGTATACAAAGAAATGGAACTTTCCATGGATGAAGCACTCGATGCATGGCAGGGAACACTCGAGCGTGTATTTCCAACCCGTGCGACCGAGGATAAAGAAAAAGTACAGAGTGACGTATACGATACAAAGAACATCTATGTATGCAGAAACAAAGTCGCAAAGCCGACCGTATTCATTCCGGTATTCCCTGGAACAAACTGTGAGTACGACAGTGCGAAAGCGTTTGAGCGTGCAGGTGCCAATACCATTGTAAAAGTATTCAAGAATCTGAGTGCAGCAGACATCCGTGATTCTGTCGATGAATTTGTCAAGGCAATCAACCAGTCACAGATCATCATGTTCCCTGGTGGATTCTCCGCAGGAGATGAACCAGAAGGATCTGCAAAGTTCTTTGCAACAGCATTCCGGAATGCAAAGATGACAGAGGCAGTAAGCAGACTGCTGTCAGAACGTGACGGACTGGCACTTGGTATCTGCAACGGATTCCAGGCGCTGATCAAACTGGGACTTGTTCCTTACGGACAGATCCAGGCACAGAGTGCGGATTCCCCGACACTGACCTACAACACCATCAACCGCCACATCAGCAAGATGGTATATACCAAGGTTGTGACAAACAAATCCCCATGGCTGCAGCAGGCAAAGCTTGGTGCAACATACTGCAACCCGGCATCCCATGGAGAGGGACGTTTCGTAGCTCCGAAGGAATGGCTGGACAAGCTTTTTGCAAACGGACAGGTTGCCACCCAGTATGTCAATGAAGCTGGCGAGCCAACCATGGATGAAGAGTGGAATGTCAATGGTTCGTACATGGCGATCGAGGGTATCACCAGTCCGGATGGACGAGTACTCGGAAAGATGGCACACAGCGAGCGCCGCGGTGAGGCCGTTGCCATGAACATCTACGGAGAGCAGGATATGAAGATCTTCGAATCCGGAGTTGCTTACTTTAAATAGAATTGTTTATCTTCACGCGTAGTTTCACTCGAACTACGCGTGAAATAGTTTTAATAATAGAAAAAAGTGAAAAAACTCTTAAATGCTTAAGAAAATATTAAAGAATTTTTTCAATAAAATGTAATTTTGGTGTTGCAAAGATACAATACTTGGTGTATGATTGTCACGTAGAGTAGTTAAAAGAGTACTATAAATAGTACGACAAGTGATGAACTACTATCGAGGCTATGGAAACTGGAACTTGTTCCAGACAGACCTTACAATTACAGATACATATTAGAAATATAAGTCATCGGAACCTCAGCTTGCTGATCTTGATGCTGGACAATCAACGTTGATATCACACTCTACGCCGACGTCTGATGTACGAAAGTTTCTGGTCATTTATGATTTGTGTGTCTGCAGATGAAACTGACGATGGACTTAACAGTAAGACCGAGGAAGGTCAGTGGAGGCAATTAGCGAGAACATTGGATTGGAAAAATCGTCCGCAGCGGTTTGGAAGAGAAGATGAAGGAACTTAAACGTGCAGGGTTAAACGAGTAGAAGAGATGGAAGTTAGTCAAAAAGAAAGAGAGGAAAAAACATGAAATCAAGCAAAAAAGTGTTAGCTTTTGCTCTCGCTGCAGCTATGGTTGTAACAGCAGTTCCTGCTACAAACGCACAGGCAGCTTCTACAGCAAAGCTTAGCGCAAAAAAAGCCACAGTTTATTCTGAGGGCTACAAGACAGTTACAGTTAAAACTCCAAAGTCTTGGAAGTCTGTTAAAGTAACTGCAACAAGCAACAAGAAGTCTGTTGCAAAAGTTAAGAAGACAGCAGCAAAGAAGATCAAGGTTACAGGTGTTAAGCCAGGTACCGCTAAAGTTACGGTTAAGGTAACTTACAAGACTTCTACAAAGAAAAATGCTAAGGCAAAGACAAAGAAGCTTACTTACACCATGAAGGTTGCTAAGGCAAGCGTTGCTTTATCTGGAGATTCAGCAGTAGCAGTTGGAAGCACAACTAAGTTAACAACAACTAAGAAGGCTTCTTCAAGAGCTAAGATCACTTATACATCCAGTGATGATACAATCGCAACAGTTTCTGAAGACGGAACTGTAAAGGGTGTTAAGGCTGGTAAGGCTACAATCAAAGCTACACTTAAAATTGGTAAAGATACAGCTACCGCTACTCAGGAAGTAGAAGTTAAGAATTATGTTCTTTCTACCGTAGCACAGAACAAGTTAACAGAGCTTAAAGCTACTGTTACTGGCGATACAAAGAACCTGAAACCAACTGACTTCACAGTAAAGAATGAGACAACAAACGTTGTTTATCCTGTATCTAAGGTGGCAGTTGATTCTAAGGATGCTTCTCAGGTTACATTAACTCTGTTCAGCGAAGCAAAAGATGCAGCTACTTATGATGTGACTCTTGATGGAATTACAAAGACATTCGTAGCTTCTGATGGAAAGGTAGCTTCTGTTGCACTTAACACTCTGACAGTTCCTTATGCAACTGAGACAGAAATCGGTTTAGTTTCTAAGGATGCCAATGGTGTTATTATTAATGAGTCTGCTTATGGAAAGCAGGATGCTTCCAAGTATGATTTCACTCTTACAACAAATAATGGATATGTAAACGGAACTAAATTATATCTGAATAAGATTGGTGATACAGCTACAGCTGAGATTACATACAAGTCTGGTAAGTATGATCAGAATGGTAAGGCAGAAGGAAATGTTACTTCTGGTAAGCTTACAATTACTGCTGTAGATCAGTCTGCTATCAATAACTTTGATGTAAGAATTGATGATAGTAACAAGTCTTATGACAAGGCTAAGGATGAGAAGAAGATTGCTGCTAAAGATACAAAGGTAGCTTACTTCATGATTAAGAATGCTGATGGAAAAGAAATTTCTGATTACAGTAAGTATTCTGTAGTATCTTCTGATCCTACAACATTAATGGTAGGTACTAACAGCAATATCAATGCAAAATCTGTTACTGTTACTGGTGTAAAAGAAGGTACCGCATATCTTCTTATCAAGAAAGATGACAAAGTAGTCGGATCTGTTGCTATTACAGTTGTTGCAGAGAAGGCTGTTGCTACATTGGAATTAGACAAATATAGTGTTACTATTTCTAAAGTACTTGGTAGATCTGCAGATGTTAACGTTACATTAAAAGATCAGTATGGTAATGATGTGACAGATAAAGAAAAAGCAGGAATCAATGTAGAGTGTTTAACAAAACCTGATAAAGCAGTTGGATCAGACTTCGTTAAGAATGGTAAGAAAATTACTTTTAACACTAATGATGTAGCTGGTGATTACACATTTAAAATTTCTTATAAGAAAGATGGAAAAGAAGTTGTTGCTAGAACAATTTCTGTATCTGTTAAGAATACTACAACTGCAAATGCTAATTCTTGGAAGTTAAATATCACAAATGATAATGTTGATATCAAGGCTGATAAGGATAACAAGGATGATAAAGTTGTAACTGCTGAAATTATTGGATCTGCAGATTATACTGATCTTTATAGCCTTACAAATGTAAACTATGTTGTAAAGAAAGCAGACGGAACTGTTCTTTTCAGCACTGTTGCTGGAACAACTCCTGCAAAAGCTCCAAAGGCTGGAGTATTCACTGTTTCAAACGGTGCATTGAGCATTAAAGTTTCAGAACAGTCTGATACTTGGACAGATAATGGAAAAACCAATTATGAAGTTACTAAAAATCTTGAGGCAGGTACTTACACTGTATATGCTGAAGGTGTAGATAACAATAATCCTAAATTTACACCAAAGATTACAACAACGTTTACTGTAAAGGATTCACAGGCTAAGGCTACAGCAGAAGTTAAAACTAATAGTGTTGATGCAAGAGCAACTACTGGTTCTGCAGTAGAAGCTGTTTTAGCCGATTCTGTAGTTGCAAAATATGGTGATTACACCTATACTAACTTTAAAGATTATACAGATGCACATGATACATTTGAAGTTTGCACTGTTGAAGGAAAAAAGAATGATGGTACTGACATTTCATGGGATACAGTAATTGGTAAGGGTGAAGGATTCACCGTTACAAAGGTTACTGTTTGGGTAAATGTTGGTACAGATGATGTACCAGTATGGCTCGCAGTAGAAGATTCTGACATTACCGGATACTTCTCAGTAAAATAATCCGTATTGATTATTTGAAAAGTTTATTTTAAAAAGGGGCTGTCGCACTAACCTAGTTAGTGCGATGCCCTTTTCTTTTGAAAAAATTTATAATCCAATTATAATTTTACTCGTTCACCGGAAATCTCAATATTCGTATTTCTTAAATCCGCCTTTCCACCAGAAATAGAATTTTTCTTAATGGTAATTGAATATTCTTTTACAGAGTGTTTTGGAACATTTACTTTAAAAGAATTATTGGAATAAGAAGCTATTCCTTTATTTTTTTGATTGATTACAGAAACATGAAATTTCGGAATAGCGGTGATTTTTTTATTCGTACCGTTGGCAATTCTAAATTTTATAATCATATTTCCATTTGCTTGATAAGCTGCATGATATGCACGAATTGTATATTCATTGATTCCGGAATCCTCTATGGTAATTTTCTTACCTGAGTACTCATTTGCTTTGATTGTGACTTTACATTTTAAGGATTTTCCGTCACTTAAGTGTGCAGTAACCGTTGTTGTTCCAATTTTTTTACCAGTAATTTTTCCTTTCCTATTTACAGAAGCAACTGAAGAATTGCTTGAAGTCCAGGAGGTAGCAACTCCATTGTTTACTTTAAGTGTTTTAACAAATCCTTTAGTGATGGATAATTTATTGCTGCTTAAACTGACATTATTCGAAAGTTGTACAATTTTGGCATCAAATTTAGTTTCCTGATCAAATACATACTCAACAGAGTAACTTCCTTTTTTTAATTGATTAACGACGTACTTGTATGTATACCATCCACGTCCATCTAATATCCATGAGTCATCATAATTTGTTAAAACCATAGGGTTTCCAACTACTTTTCCGGAGCTGTTTTTTACAGTGTAGGTAACCCCAACCGGCGATGGAACATAAAGATTAATTTCAAGATCGGAAGTTGTATTAATTTTAAATTTATATTTATATGCATCAAAAGCGTTTGCCGTGATGGATTGTTCATGAACCAGTGTTTTTGCAGACACATTAATTGGAAATATTATTGTAAAAATTAATATAACTCCAAGGACAAAAGCAAGGGCTATGCCTGCAGATTTTTCATAGTTTTTTTTACTCATAGTATTCTACTCCCTAAAAAACAAGACCGGAACATAAGTCCCGGTCCTGTGTGAAATTTACTTGTTAAGGACAAATAAATTATTTTGTAAATGCTGTGTTAATATCACAATCAACAGTAAGTAATGTGCCAACATTATTAATCTTTACATTAACTTTTGCAGACTTGATATAAATAACATTACCATTTTCCTTGGAATCAACACTTACAATATCAAGATTCTGCTTAACACCCTCATAGCTGTATTCTAATACAGATGTAAGAATATCTTTAGCGGTGCTGCCAGACTGATTCTTCTTATCAATCTTGGCAATAGCTTTACTCTGAGTATTCTCAACAACAAATGTAGTACTGAAAGTTACATCCTTGCCGTTATTGTTGATGATAGTAGCCTCAACTTTATAAGTTCCTGTCTTGATATTATCTGCAAGTGTGATTGCACTGCCACTTGTTGCTGTATAGAAGTTAATCGCACCATTAGTACTTACGGTTGTACCGTCTGGATTCTTAATTGTAATCTCATCCTGAATATCAGCCTGAACCTTAGCACCCTTAATATACTTATCAACAGTAGCAGTTACCTGCTTACCAAGAATATCAGATTCAGATGTTCCGTATGCAACAGCAATATCTGTCTTAGCAGTTGAAACATTAAGCTTGTATGAAGCAGCATCTTTAGTTGTGTCTACAGATACAACTTTGATATTTACGATACGTGAAACCTTGACATTCTTATCGCAGTTAGAATCAACTGTAGAAGCTTCGATCTTAACAGAGTATGTTCCCTCTTTTAAATTAGAAGCATCTACTTGGTATTTATCATGTCCAACAAGAGTTACGAAAGCATTTGCTGACTTACCCTTAGTATTTGTTGTATCCTTGCTTGGAGCACTTACGATTGTTGTATCAATAGAAGAAATATCGGTTTTCTTTCCATACTGATCATATGCTTCAAACTTTGCAGAATCTTCATTGTTAACACCTACTGTATTTGTTACAGTGATGTCATCACACTTAACAGTTGTAAGTTTTCTGATATCCTGAACAACAACTGGTAAAGATTTAATAACTTTTCCATCTGCATTTAATACATTGATGTAAGCGCTTCCTGCCTTCACGCCAGTAACTTCTACACCAGTAGATCCCTTGAAATCGCCAGATGACTGAAGATCCTGTTTTGCAAGAAGTAATACACTGTTATCGCTTGATTCAACCTTATACTGAGAAGTTACATCATCTCCATTAGAATTCTTGATGTAAATGAACGCGTATGCAGTATCACCATATGCAAGTTTATTGTTTGTCTTAACTTCATTGTTCCAGTTAACAAGTGTAGCTTTGTCGTTAATGGTATAATTGAAGTCAGATAATGTTGCATCGTCTTCAACTGCTGTAACTGTAATTTTCTTTGTGATCTTACCAGTTTCAGCACCTGTTGTCTGATCATACTTCAATGTGTGATATGTTACTTCCGCAGTAGCAGTATCGCCAGTATTTAATAACACAAGCTTATCACCGTCTGTATAACCTTTGTTTTCAGTAAAGCTGTAATCAACACTTCCCTCACTCTTAGCATCTGAAAGAGTAAATTCTTTAACAACAATATTGTTTTTGTCTAAGAACTGAGCCTTAACAACAGAACCAGCAGATCCCTTAACAATTGTTATTTTATCAAGGGCTACATCAGCAACAACGCCATCTGTAGCAGTAAATTTAACTTCCGTTCCGTCATACTTTACAGAATATTCCTTGGCATCATTCATTTCAGAGAAAGTGTCAATAGTTACAGTCTTCTTGTCAGCAGCAACGCTGATTGCCTTTACAGGATATACAACATTGTTAGCTGTATTTGTAATAGTGATATCCTTCTTATCAAGTTTAGAAGTATCACCAGCGAATGTTGCTACAATCTGTGAAGCCTTCTTCTGAGCAGCGGACTTTAAAATAACATTCTTTACTTCTACATCCTTAGTAGTTTCAGCAGAATCCTTACCAACGGCAATCTTAGCTGTGATTGTTACCTTACCAGCCTTAACACCAGTTACTGTACCGTCAGCTGCTACTGTTGCGATAGA
>OFME01001060.1_pt1 | contig 17401 bp, 14 predicted proteins | sample 1541381 | NCBI WGS metagenome assembly OFME01 (sample SAMN04209243, study PRJEB22552) | human gut metagenome | biome: gut; material: feces | host: Homo sapiens | place: USA: Oklahoma
GTGGTCATTGAGGAAAAAGACCTGACCGGCGAAAAGCTGGTGCAGACCGTTTCCGGGATGCTGGCCCAGCCCGGCAAGCTGGCTGAGATGGGCCGCAATGCCCGGAGCCTGTCGGTGGACGACAGCCTGGACCGCATTGCGGATGCCCTGCTCAAGCTGGTCAAGACCCCGTAACGGAAGGAAAAAACAGAGGAAAGGAGGTGCAGCCGGATGCCGCAGAATGACCGGAACAGCCGGAACCGCAAGCGCCGCCGGGCCTACGATCAGGCCCGGGATGACCGGCGCGGCGGGCAGAGCACCCAGCGCCGCAGCAGCGCGGGTGCAGGCAGTGACCTGGGGTACAGCGGGTACGCAGGATATTCCTCCGGCGGCCACCCCATTACGAACCCCAATTATGACCCCGATGCGCCCCGCCCCAGCCGGTACACGGAGCGCACGGTGAACTACGGCCCCTACCCGGACAACAGCATCACCTTTCCAACCGGCGGGCGGAGCAGCCAGAGTGGCGCACAGCGCCCCCGCAGCGGGCAGAGCGGCCAGCGGCGCACCTCCGGGGGCAATCAGCGGAACCGCCGCCCGGCCAGCGGCCAGAACCGGAACGCCCAGCGCCGCCCGCAGAACGCCCAGAGCCGTAGCGGCCAGCGGATGCGGCCGGTGCAGGGGCAGAACGCCCGGCGTGACCCCGTCCGGCGGGAGGGCAGGAAAAAGCGGAAGCTGACCCGGGCCGCCATCCGGCGGCGCAGGCTCATGCGGCGGCTCACGGCTCTTGTCATGCTGCTCTGCGTCATCGGCGCGGGGGTCTACCTCACCGTGACGATGCTGTTCAAGATCAGCTCTATTCAGGTGCAGACAGCGGACGGTGTGGTGCAGGAGGCCGGCGGCTATACCAGCGACCAGATCCTGCAGGCGCTGGATGTCCATCTGGAAGAGAATATCTTCAGTTTTGACCCCGGCAGCAAGGCCGCCGCGCTGGAAAAAGTGTTCCCCATGCTGGAGGATATCCGGGTGGAGCGGGATTACCCCGGCACCGTGGTGGTGCGGGTAACAGAAGCCCGGCCTGCCTGGGCCATGCAGACCTCCTCCGGCTGGCTGACCCTCTCGGGCGGCCTGAAGATCCTGGAAAAGGATTCTGCCCAGCCTGCCGGTCTGCCCACTCTGTACGGCGGCGAACCGGTCTCTGCCGAGCCCGGCGAACAGCTGACCTTTGCGGCGGAGCCCAAGGCCGACAGCACCCCGGACAGCGCCGCCGACAGCAGTGCCTCCGGCACTGTTGAGGAGGAGGCGGACCAGCGGCTGGAAAGCCTGAACACCCTGCTGGCTGCGCTGGATGCCGCAGGCATGAGCGCCGACGTGACCCGCATCGAGTTTGCGGATGTGGACGAGATGGCCTTCCTCTATCAGGACCGCATCAGCGTCTGGCTGGGCACCCTGAACGAGCTGGAATATAAGCTCAAGCTGGCAAAGCACGTCCTGCTGAATGAGGACGGCAAGGGCTGTGCCGCGACCGACACCGGAAAGCTGGACTTCACCCATATCAGTATGTCCAGCACCCGCAAGTTCACCTTTGCACAGGGCGAGCCGGAGCTGCCCTCCGGCTACATCCTGCCTGAACCGGTGGAGGAAACACCCGCCGAAGAAGGTGTGACCGGTGAAACGGCAGAAGGCACGGCAACAGACGGCACTGCCCCGGCAGAGGGCGAAACCGCCGCAGATGCCGCTGCCGAAACACCAACGGATACCGCCGCGGTCCCGGCAGGCCCCGAAGCCGGACAGACGGCACAGCCGACCCCCGCCGAAGGAACGACCCCGGCGGCGGGCGATGCAAACCAACCCCAAACGACCCAATGAGGAGCGTGTAATGTTATGAAGCTGGAACAATTACTGGAAGGCGTGCCCTTTACGCTGGTGCAGGGCAGCCTGGATACCGAAGTGCAGGATATCATCTACGACAGCCGGAAGGCGGCCCCGGGCCTTGCCTTTGTCTGCATCGTGGGCACCCAGCGTGACAGCCACGAGTTTGCCGCGGACTGCGCCGCCAAGGGCGTGAGCGTGCTGGTCATCCAGCACGACATCGACCTTTCTGCCATGCCCGGTGTGACCGTGGTCAAGGTGGAGAGCAGCCGCTATGCCATGGCGCTGATGAGCGGCAACCTCTTTGGCAACCCCTCCCGCCAGATGACCATGATCGGCGTGACCGGTACCAAGGGCAAGACCACCACCACCCACATGATCAAGAGCGTGCTGGAAGCTGCCGGGAAAAAGGTCGGCATGATCGGCACCAACGGCATCTATTTCATGGGCCGTCATCAGGAGACCGCCAACACCACCCCTGAGAGCTACGAGCTGCAAAAGACCTTCCGCCAGTTTCTGGACGCAGGCTGCGATGTGGCCCTGATGGAGGTGTCCAGCCAGGGCCTGATGATGGACCGTGTGGCGGGGGTGCACTATGATATCGGCGTGTTCACCAACCTTTCCCCCGACCACATCGGCCCCGGTGAGCACAAGACCTTTGAGGAATACCGCAGCTGGAAGGGGCAGCTCTTCCGGCGGTGTGATGTGGGTGTGGTGAACATCGATGACGAGAACACCGAAGCCCTGCTGGAAGGCCACACCTGCAAGCTGGTGACCTATGGCCGCAGTGAAAAGGCCGACTACCGCGCCGAGGGCTGTGAGCTGCTGCGCACCCACGATTTTCTGGGCGTGGCGTTCCATGTTTCCGGCAGGGACAATATGGATGTCAGGGTGAACATGCCCGGCGAGTTCAGCGTCTACAACGCGCTGGCCGCCCTGGCCGTGGGCAAGGTGCTGGGCCTGCCCGATGCCGCCATCCATGAGGGTCTGGGCAAGTGCGTGGTCAAGGGCCGCGTGGAGCTGGTGCCCATCAGCAAAAAGTTTACCATCCTGCTGGACTACGCCCACAACGAGGTCTCCACCGAGAGCCTGCTCACCACCCTGCGGGCTTATCACCCCCACCGGCTGGTGGTGGTGTTCGGCTGCGGCGGCAACCGCTCCAAGCTGCGCCGCTACGGCATGGGCGAGACCTGTGCAAAAATGGCGGATTTCTCCATCCTGACCGAGGACAACAACCGATTTGAGAAGATCGAAGACATCCTCGCCGATATCCGGGTGGGCATGAACAAGGGCAACCCCGATGCCAAGTTTGTGGAGATCCCCGACCGTCTGGACGCGCTCCACTACGCCGTGGATCACGCCCAGGAGGGCGACCTGATCGCCGTCATCGGCAAGGGCCACGAGACCTACCGCGACCGTGAGGGCGTGAAAACCCCCTTCCTGGAGCGGGAGCTGCTGGAAGAATACGCCCAGCAGATCGGGTTGGAATAAGCAACAAAAACGCGCTGTGTCGTTTGACACGGCGCGTTTTTTGCTTCTGCTTTGGCACGCAGGACTTCGGCTCAGCAGGATCGAATTTGCAGGCGGCCGGCACTCGCACGGCCATGGCAGCACTTACGCGCCCCACACCAGCCAGAGATACACATAGCCCGTCAGGACGGCTGCCAGCGTGAACGGGATGCCGATGCGCAGGAAATCACGGGTGCGCACCTGCTCACCATGCTTGCGCAGGATGCCGATGGCTGCAATGTTGGCCGAAGCGCCAATGGGGGTCAGGTTGCCGCCCAGAGTTGCGCCCGTGAGCAGGCCGAAATAAAACAGCTCAGGCGGGAAGCCTGCACCGCCGTTCATCAGCCCGGCAATGCCCTGCACCACCGGCAGCATGGTGGCCACATAGGGGATGTTGTCGATGAAAGCAGAAAGGCCCACCGAGACGAATACCAGCAGGGTATAGAGACGGAAGGAATCATCACCGGAGAGGGTGTAGAACAGCTGGGCGGCGGCATCGATGACTCCGGCCTTGCGGATGCCCTCGATCAGGACGAACAGCCCGAACAACAGCAGCAGGGTGTCACAGTCCAGCTCCCGGGCCGCCAGCCGGAACGGCGCGAACGAGCGGCGGCGCAGGCAGGCGCGCAGGATGCCGAACAGGCAGACCCCTACACAGATCAGACCGCTGCGCAGGCCGTAGAGCGCCAGCGGCAGCCCGCCCGCAGGCTGGGGCAGGAAGGATGCCGCGATGAGCAGGCCCACCGTCAGCAGCATCAGGGCGGAGGGAACCGTGTCGGTGACCTCGGTCTCCACCGTGGCCGAGATGGGCTGGGTCTCGTGCCGGAAGGTGAACAGCAGCACGCCCAGAGAGGCCAGCGCCCCCAGCTCCACCCCGAAGAAGATGCCGGGCCTGCCCTCCATCCAGAAGAAATGGAAGAAGTTCATCCCCGCAAAGCCGCCCAGCAGGATGCTGGTGGTGTCGCCCACAAGGGTGGCGGCTCCCTGCAGGTTGGAGGAGACCGCAATGGAGATGAGGACGGGCACGGGGGAGATCTTGAGCTTGCGGGCAATGGCAAGGCCCACAGGGGCCACCATGAGCACCGTGGCAACATTGTCCACAAAGGCGCTGATGACCCCGGCAAAAAGGGCCAGCATACACACGGCCCATTTCACATTGGGCACCCGCACGATGAGCAGCTCGGCCAGCCGGGCGGGCATCCTGCTCTCAATAAAGAGGGAGACCGTGCCCATGGTGCCCGCCATCATCAGCAGGACATTGAAGTCCACAGCCCGGGCGGCATCCATCAGGGTAAAATCCCACAGGCCCGCCGCACCCAGAGCCAGAAACAGAGCGGCCCCGCCCAGCGCGGCAAAAGGCCGGTACTGTGGCAGGGCCAGCATCAGAAGATAGGTCAGCAGAAAAATGATCAGTGCAGGAAGCATACGCAGTCCTCAGCTTTCGGGCCTGGCATCGGTGTCCTCGTCGATCATCCGGTATCCCACGCCCAGTTCGTTCAGAATATAGGTATTGCGGCCGGGCACGCTGCCCAGCTTTTTGCGGATGTTTGCCATGTTGACCTGCAGCTTTTTGGTGCTGCCGCAGTCGGTATCGCCCCAGATGGCCCGCACGATGGCGGCATAGGTCATCACCCGGCCTGCATGTTCCGAGAGGAAGGCCACGATGTTATATTCGGTCTGGGTCAGCTTGATCTCGGCACCGTCCACAAAGACCTTGCGGCGCTCATAGTTGATCTCAAGCCCCTGTGCCCGGAACACGCCGCCGGGCATCCCGCCCAGCACGCCGAAGCGGTTGGTGCGCAGGGCGGCGCGCACCCGGGCCAGCAGCTCGCCGGTGCCAAAGGGTTTGGTGATGTAATCGTTGGCTCCCAGATCCAGCGCTTCGATCTTGTCCTGCTCGGTGGTGCGGGCCGAGAGCACGACGATGGGGGTCAGGAACTTCTGCCGCACAAAACGGATGAGCTCCAGACCGTCCCGGTCAGGCAGGCCCAGATCCAGGATGATAAGGTCCGGATTGTGGGAGGTGAACAGGGTCTGGCCCATGGCGCAGGTGTTGGCAACAAGGGCCTGATAGCCGTTGGTCTCCAGCAGCGTCTCAATAAAGCTGCAGATGTTGGCCTCATCTTCCACGACCAGAACCTTGAATTTGTTATTGCTCATCTTCGTTTTCCTCCGTCTCGATCGATTCGGTCTCCAGCCAGAAGCGGATGCTGGTGCCCTCGCCCACCTTACTCTCGGCCTGGATCTCGCCGCCGTGTGCCTTGACGATGGCGGCACAGACCGAAAGGCCGATGCCCATGCCGTGCTTGCCGCTGTCGGCCGCGGCATCGGCGGGCAGCACACCGGTGAACAGGGTGCGCAGGCGCTCCTTCGGAATGCCGCAGCCGTTGTCCGATACCTCAAACACCGCCCGGCTGCCCAGCGTGAACACCCGCAGGGTCAGCTGGGTCATCCCCTCGGCGTGGACGGCGGCATTTTCCAAAAGGTTCGTCAGCACCTGCGAAATCAGCATCGAGTCCATGGGGATCACGATGAAGCTGTCGGGCAGGTAGGTGGTAACGGGCACCTTGGGGTAGCGCTTCTGGAACCGCACCAGCACGGTGTCGATCAGCTCGTCCAGCACGGTGGGGGTCTTTTGCACGGCCACCTGCCCGCCGTCAAAGCGGGTGACGGACAGCAGGTTCTCCACCATCCGGTTCAGCCACTGGGCATCGGAACAGGCTTCGCCAAGAAGTTTTAATTTTTGCTCTTTTTCCAGGCTGTCATAATTTTCGATGACCGTGGAACAGGCCCCGTAAATGGAAGTAAGGGGCGTGCGCAGATCGTGGGAGACGGCCCGCAGCAGGGTGGCCCGCATCTTTTCGGTCTCGCTCTCCATCCGCAGCTGTTCCTGCTTTTTGATGCGGGTGGTCAGGGTGCTGGTCATAATGGACACCACCAGCATTGCCATGCCCGAGAACAGGTTTTCCGGCAGGGTGAAGTTGAAGGCAAAGTAAGGGGAGCGGAACGCAAAATTCACGGCCAGCACGCCGATCAGGGAAGCCACCACGCCCCACACATAACCATCCGTATAGACCGAGATCAAAAAAACTGCCAGAACAAACACCATCGATGCAACGCCATCGATCCGGCCGGTGATCTGCTGTGTGCCGGTCACGATGAGAAAGGCGGCGCACAGCACAGCGGCCAGGACCAGCGCGTCGTGCCAGCGGGTCTTCTGCTTCATGGGGATCCCTCCATATCTATTCTACTCCAGATGAAAAGTATACCATACTTTTCCTAAAGATGCAGTAAAGGCTGAAAAAAGAGCTGTTGTTCCGGGGCGAAAAACGCCGGAGGGAGCGTAAAAAATGAAGGAGAAACCACAAAAGGCCCCGGAATGCGTTTCCGAGGCCTTTTGTGGTTTTGGGATATTCAGAACTTCTGCCAAGATGCGGAACTCGGCAGAAGGGGGTTGGCGCTTACTGCAGCAGCAGGCTGTCAGCGTTCTGGCCGTCGATGGTCAGGTGGACTTCCGTGCCGTTGTGGGTCAGCAGCAGGGTCTCGCCGCCGTGCTGCAGCAGGGCATCGACCGAGACACGGCTCACCGCGCCGGGGGTGTTGGTGCCGATGGTCTGGAACACGATGGTCTTTACGCCATCCTCAGCCATGGCCTCCAGTGCCTCAAAGGAGCCGGTCAGGCTGGCACCGTCCTGCTTTGTGGTGTAGGTCACGGTGTCGTCCTGACGGGTCTCATCAAACAGCACCTGCGTGTTGGCAAGGTCGATGACGTAGAGCTTGGGGGTGCTTTGGGTGTCAGCGGGCGTGTCGGGCTGCACGGGGGCAGGTTCCGGCTGCACGGGGGCAGGTTCCGGCTGCACGGGGGTGGGTTCCGGAGTAGGCACCGGGGTAGGTTCCGGCTGCACAGGGGTGGGGTCCGGAGTAGGTTCCGGAGTGGGTTTCGGTTCCAGTTTGGGCAGCACCTCATCGTGCACGGCCTTGCAGCCAGGCACACTGCACTTATAGTAAACGTGGCCCTCCTGCTCCGGCGTGGGCTCTACCCGCTCGTCCACCTTCCATGCATGGTTGGTGTCGGTGGCAAGTTCACTGGTGTAGCCGTTGTCTTTCAGCCACTGGGCATTGTGCAGGGTGTCGTACAGTTCGCCCTTGGTGATATCGATCTCATGCAATGGGTATTTGGCGCCGCCCCAATTCTCGATTTGATTATTGCTTTTGTTTGCGATGGCCTTCTTGAACAAATGCAAAATAACAGAACCGGTTTCGCCAAATTTGGAGCTTCCATCTGCATTGTACTGGATCTGTTCGTCATCTTTTATAAGAGCTTGTCCTTTTCCGATGGTTGCCGCATTGCTGTCGGTGGTATAAGCGTTGATGACAGTATTGCCAGTGCTTGCGTTGATGTTAAGAACAAGATCCGCGTTTGTGTTTGCACCATCGGCACTTTCATTGCCAATAGCAGGAACTTTAGAGGAAGAGTATTGGAGGTTACCTTTATTGATGACATTCAGGGTGCCGCCCAGGATATTGATGGTGGTGGTAAAAGGATGGCTGACACCATCAAGGGAAGGAACGTAACCCCGAGAACCGATTGCAGGATGGTAACCGGAACCAACTGCGGTAACATTTGCTCTGTCGCGGATGGTAATGTTCGTGTTGAGTCTGTTATAGTTATCAGAATTGCCGCTGGTGGAAAGAAGCTGTCCGCCGCTGCCAATTGCGACGCTATCATTGTGGGCCTCTGCTGCAACGGTGGCATCCCCTGAAATTGTGATATCACCACCGGCGTTTCGTCCGCCGCCAATGCCTGAACCAAATTCGGACCAGGCCTTAACATTTGCGTGGTCGGTAATGGTAACTTTACCATAACCCTTTGTGTAGTTGCCTCCGTCACCACCGCCGCCGATGCCAGCACCGGCGTCGCCGCTTGCAATTACAGTGGCATCTCCTTTGATGGTAATGTCTGTACCATTAGAACAGTTACCGCCGCCAATGCCGGCAGCAAACCTCCCGCTGACCGCTGTGATTTCTCCGCCAGTGACTGTGATATGAGAGGTGTCCTGGCATTCTCCACCACCAATACCGGCACCCTTTTCTTTACCCTTTGCAAGGAGACTGGCTTTGCTGCCGTCCGCAGCTTTGTTATCGTCTTTGATGGTAAGTGTGCCCGTTCCGTCACTGTCGTTTTTCTCAAGGCCGGCATGACTGTCACCACCCTTCAGGATGTTGTCTCCATCCAGTTCAATTTCCGTGTCGCCATTGCCCTTTACCGTGAGAGCAGCTTTGTGGTCTCTATAGCCATCTTGACTGCGGTCAATATTCACATTGTCCAGCACAAACGAAAAAACCTGCTCGGCCTTCTTGGCAAAGTTGTTGACAATGGTGATGACATTATCGGTCGGCTCTGCGGAGGTGCTGGTGCTGCTGTTGTCAGCCTGTGCTGCGGGGGCAGAGGCCAGCGGGGCGGCAGAGGGAACGGTCGGCTCATCTTCCTCCTCCTGCTGCTCCTCTTCCTGCTCTTCGGTGAGCTTCGGCTCCGGGGTCACGTTCTCTTCGGTTTTCTCTTCGGTGAGCTCCTGCTGCGGGGTGTCCTCTTTGCGCTCCTCGGTGGGTGTGGTTACCGGCTTCGGTGCAGTGTCCCCGGCGGTATTCTCACTCTTGGGCGCTTCCGTCTCGTTCACTGCGGGGGCGTTGCTCCCGTCTGCTTCCTGCGTGGCGGGGGAAGCATCGGCTTTGGTGCGGTCGTCATCCTTTCCGCCGCGGGTTCCGCCCCGGATGACGACGCTGTCAAGGCCGTCTTTGTAGGTCACGCCGCTTTGTTCGACGGTGACTACACCGGCATCGCTGACCTTAACATCCACACTGCCATCATTGATGTAGTAGGTGGCCGCGAATGCGGGGGCCGCAATGGATGTCACAATGGACAACATCGCTGCTGTAGAAAGCACCCGCAATGCAAGATTCTTCGCTCTCATAAACAGTCCTCCCAAAAATTACACGGTGTCGATCCATGACAGAAAATGTCATAAAAAAATCGCAGCTTCAATATAGTTCGGGGGGGGGGAGGTCAAGAGAAAAAATGTGATTTTGTGCAGAGCGACGAACAATTTTGTTAAAAACGACAAGAAAAATTTTCAGAAAACGAGACCGTTCCCGCAAAAACCGGGAGCGTTACCGGAATCGATACCGAATATCCGAAACAGAACAGGGCGGCGGCACGGGAGAGGAAAAGGCGCTGCACCGGCACAGAAAAGTGTGCGCAGAGCATCCCGGAATGCCCAAACCCATGGATTCTTTTCCGATTTTATGCTATTATAAAGAGTAAGAGCAAGGAGAGAGCGCTCTCAGGGATAAGAGAAAACGTAACGTTGCAATAGAAGGAGAAGAGAATCATGGGAAAATATTTTGGAACCGACGGCTTCCGTGGTGAGGCCGGTGTGAACCTGACCGCCGACCACGCCTACAAGGTGGGCCGTTTTCTGGGCTGGTATTATAATGCACTGCGGGAGCGCAGCGGCAACAACGAGCCTGCCCGCATCGTCATTGGCAAGGACACCCGCCGCTCCAGCTATATGTTCGAGTACAGCCTGGTGGCGGGCCTGACCGCTTCCGGCGCGGATGCCTACCTGCTGCACGTCACCACCACCCCCAGCGTGGCCTACATTGCCCGCGTGGATGATTTTGACTGCGGCATTATGATCTCCGCCAGCCATAACCCGTTCTACGACAACGGCATCAAGCTGATCGATTGCTACGGCGAAAAGATGCCCGAGGAGACCCTGCTGCTGGTGGAGGACTACATCGACGGCAAGCTCCATGTTTTCGATCAGTACTGGCCGGAGCTGCCCTTTGCCCACCGGGAGCACATCGGCTGCACCGTGGACTATGTGGCGGGCCGCAACCGCTACATGGGCTACCTGATCAGCCTGGGTATCTACTCCTTCAAGGGCATCAAGGTGGGTCTGGACTGCGCCAACGGTGCCAGCTGGAACATTGCCAAGAGCGTGTTCGATGCGCTGGGCGCAGACACCTATGTCATCAACAACCAGCCCAACGGCCTGAACATCAACCTGAACGCAGGCTCCACCCACATCGAGAGCCTGCAGAAGTTCGTGGTGGAAAAGGGTCTGGACGTGGGCTTTGCTTATGACGGCGATGCAGACCGCTGCCTCTGCGTGGATGAAAAGGGCAATGTGATCACAGGTGACCACATCCTGTACATCTACGGCTGCTACATGAAGGAGCGCGGCAAGCTGCTGACCAACACCGTGGTCACCACGGTCATGTCCAACTTTGGCCTGTACAAGGCCTTTGATGAGCAGGGCATCGGCTACGCCAAGACTGCCGTGGGTGACAAGTATGTCTACGAGTATATGGCCAAGAACGGCTGCCGCATCGGCGGTGAGCAGAGCGGCCACATCATCTTCTCCAAGTATGCCAGCACCGGTGACGGCATCCTGACCAGCCTGAAGATGATGGAGGTCATGCTGGCCAAGAAGAAGCCTCTGAGTGCGCTGGCCGCCCCGCTGAAGATCTACCCGCAGGTGCTGGAAAATGTCCGTGTGACCGATAAGAAGGCCGCGCAGGATGATGCCGCCGTGCAGGCCGCTGTCAAGGCGGTGGCCGAGGCACTGGGCGATACTGGCCGCATCCTTGTCCGGGAGTCCGGTACCGAGCCGGTGGTCCGCGTGATGGTGGAGGCCCCCGACCACGACACCTGCCAGAAGTACGTTTCTCAGGTGGTGGATGTCATCAAGGCACAGGGCTACAGCGTCTGACGCTGAGCCGGAAAGAGAGCGCAGGATGAAGAAGTTCAAACGGATGCTGGCGGGGCTGCTGTGTGCTTTGGTGCTCTGCACCATGGCCCCGGCGGCTTTCGCGGCAAAGGTCATCGTCTATTTTGATGCCAACGGCGGTATCTGTACCTCTGCTGCGGAGCGCACCAATGCCGACGGCCAGCTGACGAGCCTGCCCACCGCCACCATGGAGGGCTATACCTTCGATGGCTGGTACACCTCTGGCACAGATGATGTTACCGGTTTTCCCATTGATGTGCAGGTCAAAGCCAACGATACGGCGTTTGGTGCGGATACCACCGTCTATGCCCATTGGTCGGCCAACGGCGGCAGCGCGGAAGTGGTGGAGGAAAAAGAGGTAGACCCGAACACCCTTCTTACAACGATGGGGCTGGCGGCCGGAAGCGTCGTTCTGGTGCTGCTGGCAAGCCTGGCACTTTGAGAGGAGCGGACATGCAGCAGAACTTAAAATTTCCGGCGCAGTGCACCGTCATTCCCGCTGAGGAGCTGGAGCAGGTTTCCGGCGGCGCTCCTGCCTGGGTAGGAGAGCTGAAGGATCAGATCCGCCCCTACTGGCAGAAGGCAAAGCCCTATCTGGCCTTTGGCATCGAGTGCGGCAAGGTCTTTGTGCAGGTCATTGCGGCGGCATACAGCATCTACATCTATGGCCGGATCATTCAGGACTCCATGCACGGCATCAAGGACAGCCTGAACTGGTTCAAGGGCCTGAACTGAATAGATCAAGATACAAAATGTCCCCCTGCGCCATTCGTGGTTTGAACGGTGCAGGGGGACGTTTGTTTGTATCGCTGTCAGGCAGGTTTCTTATCTGCAAGCGCTTTTACTTCGTCGAGAGAAAGCTCTGTACACTCAGCAATCGTTTCCAGATTCAGCTGCCCCAAAGCCAGCATCTTCTTTGCTGTTCGTACAGCCTTTTGATACTCGGCATCTCTTGCGGATTCTCGCGCAACCTCTTCAAATGCTCTGCACATCTGTGATCTCCCTCCTTCGGTTTCTTTCAGATAGCGTACCTCTTTGGCAAGAAGCGGGTTTAACATTTTGTTCGGGTCGGTACAGTTCATGTCATGCATCAAACGTCCAACGGGATGCTCCAAATCACGGAATGCGCCATTCACATAAATGATATGAGCTCCATCACCGAACGTGGTGTGCTGCAGCTCTGTGACGGTTCTCTCTACATGATATAACGGCAGGCCTGCACCATATTTGTCATGCTCAGTGATGAAGATGACATAGGTGTCCACCAATGCGTCAAAATCTTCACCTTTTTCCAGTAACGTCCGGTCGATGACACTGCTGTGGAAGCGCGCCCGGCGGACGCTGGCACCCTTGTCTGCCCGCTGGACCTCGATGTCCAGTACGCGGCCCTCGGCATCCACAGCCCGGATGTCCAATTTGATGGAGCGCTTGGTTGCGCTTTTGTATTCCACCTGAGCCTCGGTGCACTGAACCTTGATGTCGTTGCGCTCAAGAATCGTGCGCAGGATATATTCCACAGGCTCGATTTTTTCATCCAATGCTTCTGAAAAGAAATCATCGTCCATCAGCCGCAGTCCCTTCAGGAGCTCGAGATAATGCTGATACTGGTCCTTCATGGCAGGATACCTCTCTTTATAAGGTGTGCGGCTGTTTCTGATTCTAAATTATCATAATCCTGTTGAAAATGCAAGTAGCAAACCCCTTAGTCATCCGTGCTGTCCAGCTTCAGCACGGCGGTAAAGGCCTCACTGGGCAGGGAGACGCTGCCGAGCTGGCGCATCTTCTTCTTGCCTTCCTTCTGCTTTTCCAGCAGCTTCTTCTTGCGGGAGATATCGCCGCCGTAGCACTTGGCCAGCACGTCCTTGCGCATAGCCTTGACGGTCTCACGGGCGATGATCTTGCCGCCGATGGCGGCCTGCACCGGGATCTCAAACAGGGTGCGGGGAATGTTGTCCCGCAGCTTTTCGCAGATGCGGCGGCCCTTGGCGTAGGCATTGTCCCGGAACACGATCATGGAGAGTGCGTCCACGGGGTCGCCGTTCAGCAGGAAGTCCAGCTTGACCAGATCGCTCTCGCGGTACTCCTTGAACTCGTAGTCGTAGCTGGCGTAACCACGGCTGCGGCTCTTGATGGCATCGAAGAAGTCGTAGACGATCTCGCCCAGAGGCAGGGCGTAGTGCAGGTCCACGCGGACATCGTCCAGATACTTCATGTCGATGAGCACGCCGCGCTTCTGCTGGCACAGATCCATCAGGGCACCCACGTAATCGTTGGGGGTGTAGAGGTGGACATCCACAAAAGGCTCCTCCTGCTTGACGATGTTGGAGGGGTCCGGGTAGCTGGATGGGTTGTCGATCATCTCCACAGTGCCGTCCGTCATGGTCAGGCGGTAGCGGACGCTGGGGGTCGTGGTGATGATGTCCAGGTCGAACTCCCGCTCGAGACGCTCGGTGATGATCTCCATGTGGAGCAGGCCCAGGAAGCCGCAGCGGAAGCCAAAGCCCAGCGCGGCACTGGTCTCAAGTTCGAAGGTCAGGGAAGCGTCGTTCAGCTGCAGCTTTTCCAGCGCGTCTTTCAGGTCGGGGTACTTGGCACCGTCGGCGGGGTAGATGCCGCAGAACACCATGGGCTTGACCTGACGGTAGCCGGGCAGGGCCTCGGAGGTGGGGCGGTCTGCCAGTGTGACGGTATCGCCCACGCGGGTGTCCTGCACGGTCTTGATGCTGGCGGTCAGGTAGCCGACCTCGCCGGCCTGCAGCTGGCTGCAGGGGGTCAGGCTGGTGGCACCCATGTGGCCCACCTCCACCAGCGTGAACTCGGCCCCTGTGGCCATCATCTTGATGGTGTCGCCGGGCTTGACGGTGCCATCGAACACGCGGATGTAGACGATAACGCCCTTGTAGCTGTCGTAGATGCTGTCGAAAATCAGCGCCTTGAGGGGAGCGTCCGGGTCGCCGGTGGGTGCGGGGATATCGCTGACCACCCGCTCCAGCACCTGATCGACGTTCAGGCCGGTCTTGGCAGAGACGCGGGGCGCATCCATGCAGGGCAGGCCGATCACATCCTCCACCTCCTGGGCCACCTCGTCCGGGTGGGCGCTGGGCAGGTCGATCTTGTTCAGGATGGGCACCAGCTCCAGATCGTGCTCCAGCGCCATGTAGGTGTTGGCCAGCGTCTGGGCCTCCACACCCTGGGTGGCATCCACCACCAGAATGGCACCCTCACAGGCGGCCAGACTGCGGCTGACCTCATAGGCAAAGTCCACATGGCCCGGGGTGTCGATGAGGTTGAACTCGTAGGTCTTGCCGTCCTTGGCAGTGTAGTTCAGGGTAACGGCGCGGGCTTTGATGGTGATGCCGCGCTCCCGCTCGATGTCCATGTTATCGAGGATCTGATCCTCCATGATGCGCTCGTCCACGCTCTTGGTCAGCTCCAGAATGCGGTCCGACAGGGTGGACTTGCCGTGGTCGATGTGTGCAATGATGCAGAAATTTCGGATGTTGTCTCTTGCCATGTAATTCCTCCGGGAGAGTGTGTTAGTCGTTCAGGATCCAGTCCTCCACGGCAGCGGTCGTGCCGTGTTCCAGATAAACACGGGGCACCCGGCGGGAAACGCCGCAGAGCACCTCGTAGGTGATGGTATCGGTCTTGCGGGCAATGTCCTCCGCACTGTCGCTGACAGTGCCGCCCCACAGGATGGCTTCGTCCCCCTCCTGCACCGTGCCCGGCACAGCAGAGACATCCACCATCATCTGATCCATGCAGACCCGGCCCAGCACCGGGCAGGGCGTGCCGTGGATCTCCACGATGCCCTTGCCGCAGCTGAGCTGGCGGGGGTAGCCATCGGCGTAGCCGGTGCAGAGGGTGGCCACCGGCGTGGGCCGCTCTGCTGTGAACCGGCGGCCATAGCTGGTGGACTGGCCCGGCTGCAGCACCTTGACCATGCTGACCACGGTCTTGAGCTTCATCACCGGGCGGAACAGCCCGAAGCGGACTTCATCGCTGGGGTCAAAGCCGTACAGGATGATGCCGGGGCGGGCCATGCAGTGTGCCCGGGGCAGGCCCTCGGGCCAGTCCGGGTGGAGCATCACACCGGCCGAGTTGTCGCAGTGGACGCTGCCGGGCTCGTGCCCGGCTGCCGTCAGGGCGCTGCAGGCCTGCACAAAGAGCCGGTGCTGCTCGGCGGTGTAGGCAATGTTTTCCTCAGCGGTGTCATCGGCCACCGAGAAGTGCTGGAACAGGCCGGTCATTTCCAGGCCGGGCAGGGTGCAGGCGGCGATGGCCTCGGCAATGGCGGCATCAAAATCGGTGCGCAGAGCAAAGCCGATGCGGCCCATGCCGGTATCCACAGCCAGATGCACTTTGACCCGGCCCCCGGCGGCCTGTGCGGCCTCGCTCAGGGCTTTGGCCTGGGGCAGGGAGTAGCAGGCCGCGGTGATATCGTTACGGATGAGGGCGGCAGCGTATGCGGGCTGTACATGGCCCAGAATGAGGATGGGCAGGGTCTGGCCGCTCCTGCGCAGCTGCAGGGCCTCGGCCAGGCAGCTGACAGCCAGCCAGGAAGCGCCCTCCTGCGCAAAGACCCGGGCGCACTGGACGGCACCGTGGCCGTAGCTGTCGGCCTTGACCACGGCACACAGGGGCAGGCTGCCTGCCCGCTGCTTTACGGTGCGGAAGTTGGCCCGCAGGGCATCGAGGTCGATCTCAGCCCAGACGTGTTTTTCAAAGTTCTGCATCTGCATGATGCATTCCCTCCTTTGGGGATGGATTGGATGTGCGTCCTGTATGGACCGGCCGCCAGCCGTCGATGCCGCTCTCCTGCAGAGCATGGAGCGTTTTCTGCCGGAAGGCGTGGTCGGTGCGGCAGCGCTCCCGGACAAAATCCTTGGTCTGTTCCCGCACGGTCACACCGTCGGCGGGACAGCGGCTCTTGACGATGGGAAAGTCCTCCTCCTTTACCGCACAGCGCACCTCGTGCTCGGTGGCCAGCAGCATGGGACGGATCAGGGTCAGGCCCCGGCGGTCCAGCTGGGTGACCGGGGAGAAGCAGCCAATGCGGCCCTCCCGCCAGAGATTCATGTAAAAGGTCTCGACAGCATCATCGAGGTGGTGGCCCAGCGCCACTTTATTGCAGCCCAGCTCCTGCGCCGCCGTGTGCAGCGCGCCCCGGCGCAGCCTGGCGCAGAGGGAACAGGGGTTCTTTTCCTGCCGGTATTCAAACACGATGGGGCCGATCTCGGTGCGGCGCACCTCGTAGGGGACCCCATACCGGGCGAACAGCGCCGCCAGCGGGCTGTAATCCACAGCCTGGTGGTCAAACTGCGGGTCAAGGGTGACGGCCACGACCTCATAATCAAAGCCGAGGTACCGGCGCAGCAGGGCCAACCCGATGGTCAGAGCCACGCTGTCCTTGCCGCCCGAAACGCCCACCATGATCTTATCACCGGGGGAGATCATCTCATAATCCTGCACGGCCTTACGCATCAGGCCGCAGAGCCGCTGCATGGCGTGTGGATCGCTCATGTCAGGCTCACGCTTTCCACCAGATTGACGATATCGCTGATGGAGGCCCGCTGCTGGGAGGAATCCTGCGTGTGAATGTCTTTCGGCATGGAAAAAAACTCCTTTTTACAATATCCTATATAGTATAACACACTCGGCGGCAAAATTGTAGCGCCGCCGGGACAAATTTGCCCCCCGGAGGCCGAAAAACTTTTTGAAAATGCGATTTTAGAAAACACGAGATTTAGAGAGGATTCAAGAGATTTTGAGAGGTATAAAAATTTCCACTGAAAAAATCGCAAAAAGATGTTGACAGGCGCTTTTTTGTGTTGTATACTGACACTCGCGCCCCAAAGGCGCCTGAATCGTACCAAACACTTATCAGGAGGAAATAGATATGAGCACTACTCTCGTAAAGCCCGCTGAAGTCGAGCGCAAGTGGTATCTGCTCGACGCAACCGGCAAGAGCCTGGGTCACGTCGCTGCTGAGGCCGCTGTTCTGCTGCGCGGCAAGCAGAAGGTCAACTACACCCCCAATGTCGATTGCGGCGATTACGTCGTTGTCGTCAACTGCGACAAGGCAGTTCTGACCGGCAAGAAGGCTGAGCAGAAGTTCCACATCACCCACAGCAAGTACATTGGCGGCCTGAAGAAGGTCCAGTACAGCAAGCTGATGGCTGAGAACAGCGACCTGGCTATGACCTACGCTATCAAGGGCATGATCCCTTCCAACACCATCGGTGCTA
>OFME01001061.1_pt1 | contig 17394 bp, 18 predicted proteins | sample 1541381 | NCBI WGS metagenome assembly OFME01 (sample SAMN04209243, study PRJEB22552) | human gut metagenome | biome: gut; material: feces | host: Homo sapiens | place: USA: Oklahoma
CATTCGAGCACTGGTGGCGAAAATATCCGTTCTACCGCAGCTATTATGAGGACACACCGGCCAGCTATGACGATCTGTTCAGCGTGGCGAAAGCATTCGGCGTAACCGCTGATGAAGTGCAGGCACTCTTGGATTACGGCTGCTCCGAGGAAGAAATCGAAGAAATGCTGTACGACCCTGAACTCTTTCACGAGATGACCGGTGAGCTGCTTTATGCGTACTGAGGGAAGAAGGTGAATTCATGGACGTAACTAAAGTCGTTCTCAGTGTGATGACGGTAATCGGCCTGCTGGCTGATCTGCTGTCAGATGATGATTGAACGCAAAAATACCGACTCTTCCGAGCCGGTATTTTTTGAGCATGTCAATAGGGTATACCCATCTGAAACAACGAAAAACTATGTCAATAGGGTCGCTTTCGGACTTTTGCAATATGTCAGAATGTGCGGCGATCCTATTGACATAAATGAGTTTCAAAGGTATTTCGCATTGATCTTATGCAGGCAATCCTGTAAAGTTGTGCTGCCGTTATAGATAGCAAGGCACATTGCCCGTATTTCATCGGTCATCTCCAGTCCTTCCATGCGGCAGGACATGGCAATGTTATTAAGAATTTCGGTAATCTTAGTCTGTTGTATATTCGGCATAGTAAGCAATTCTCAAATTAACCACGCTTCAACTGCTCGATAAGTTTATCAAACAGCGACACAAACTCGCTCTCAATCTGAGAGTAGATTTCCTGCGCGGTTGCATCATCATAAATGTGCGAGGTCTGGTTGCGGGCATTCAGCAGTGCAATCCACGCCTGTTCATCGTCAATTAGACCGTACGAGAACGCCTTGCGCATCGTTGCTTTCGGGCTGTTCAACTCTGTAAAACCTTGGTCAAGTAAGAACTCACGAGTGGTTTTCCACGCCAGTTCGCAGGTGAATTCAAAGCGCTGGATTACACCGTCGCGGATGATTTTAGCCGGGTTCTCTTGATACGCCTGCACGCCTTCGCGCAGACGCTCAACAGCATTGGTGAGATTTTCGAATTTCGTATTGTAACGGTCCAGCAAGCAAATCCCGTCCTTCTCTATATTTTGAAGCAATGCGGCATCGGTGTGTTCGCTGACAAACACCAGATCAACCGAATACAGCGAGTCCAAATCGTTTTCAACAGCATCGTTGAATTGCGCACGCTGCTGCGCTGTGCAGCCCCAGACCGCAAAATCGTAGTCACTGCGGGCGTGATGATCGCCGCGGGCACGCGAACCGAATAATACCAGTTTCGGCACTCCATAACGGTGCGCTAATTGTTTTACCTGTTCGATTGTCTTATCCATCAGCGTCACCGTCCTTATTATTTTCATTATACCATACTTAAAGGAGAGATACACCATGAAAATTGGCTACATCCGCGTCAGCACCGAGGAGCAGAACACCGCCCGACAAGAGGTCCTGCTGTGCGAACTCGGTGTTGACGAGGTTTTCATCGACAAGGCAAGCGGTAAAAACGCCGACCGCCCGGAGCTTACCCGTATGATGAATTACGTTCGGCGCGGCGATACCGTGATTGTTGAGTCAATCAGCCGCTTTGCCCGCAACACGCGAGACCTGCTTGACCTTGTGGAACGGTTGACCGAGAAACAAGTGGAATTCGTCAGCCGCAAAGAGGCTATCGACACGACTACGCCTACCGGCAAATTCATGCTCACTGTCTTTGCAGCAGTCGCGGAGCTTGAACGTGAGTATATCTTGCAGCGCCAGCGCGAGGGCATTGCCATCGCTAAAGGGCAGGGCAAGTACACCGGCCGCAAGCCAATGCCCCTGCCGGACAACTTCGAACGGGTGGTTGCTCGCTGGCGGGCAGGAGAGATTACGGCAGCCGAGGCTATGCGGCAGACAGGACTGAAGGCAAACACATTTTACCGCAGATGCTCCAAGGCTTCTTCTGCATCTAAACATATCTAAATACGAGTGAATTCTATAGAACGAGCGCAGACATTTCTGCCTGCGCTCGTCAGATGTTGTATTGGAATTTTACTGAATCAGCCATTGATAATCCTGCCGTCCATCAATCACGTATTCAACAAAAACTCGTTCGCCTTTAATTTGATAAATGAGTAGATACAATTTACCAAACACCATTTTGCGATACTTTTCTGTTACGAAAACACTCGAACGCAAGATTGGGTTTCGATATGGAAATCTTTGCAGAGAATCTGCCGCTTTCCAGAAGTCAGCTGCCAATTGGCGTGCCAACCGTTCTTCTAACCGTGCCATGAATACCGCATACTCAACCAGCTGCTGCGCTGCTCGCTTGGATACGATAACCTGGAATTTGTTTTCAAGCTCCGGCATGGCAGGTCTCCCGAATTGCCTGATCCATCATGGAAGCGACTTCATCCACCGAGTAGTCCGGTGCACCGTGTAAGCGGTCTTCCTCAACAGCAAGCAGTTCCTCGCGTAGCTTTAGCATTTTTTCGCGTTTTGTAAATGAATTGATATCCATTACAACGAGATCACCTTCGCCGTTCTTGGTCAGATAAACCGGCTCTCCGGTGGATCTGCACAGCTCGGCAATATCATTGTAATTCTGACGAATACTTGCACTCGGCTTGATATTCATAAAAGCACCTCCATATAGTAATATCATAATTATATTATACTCTAATAATGCTATGATGCAATAGCTGTTATCTCGAATCTCAGGATAAAATACCGCCGGGTCTCCCAAATACGGGGAACCCGGCGGCTGCATGTTACTGATTTACTTTTTCAGTTTTTATTTGCCCATCTCGCAGAAGCGCATGAGGATTGCGGCAACCTCTGCGCGGGTTGCGTTATTCTGCGGGTTCAGCTTGCCGTTGGAGCCGTTGACAATGCCGTTAGCTACTGCCCACTGCATTGCGTTTGCAGCGTAGCTGCTTACGCTTGCAGCGTCGGAGAAATCGCTCAGCGAACCGTTTGCAGCCGGAGTGCCTGCGTAGCGATACAGCATGGTAACAAGCTGCTCACGGGTGATGTCGGCGTTCGGGTTGGTGCCGTCGGACACGCCCTTAGCCTTCGCCCAATTCATGCCCTTCTCGTACCAGGCAGCGCCGCCGGTGGTGTCCTCGCCTGCGTAGCGCGCGAGAACCGTCATCAGCATACCGCGGGTGGTGGACGCATTCGGCGAGAACTGGTTATCGTCGGTACCGTTCATCAGACCCTTGTCGGCAACATACTTAACAGCGTCAGCGAACCAATCGGAGGAAGCAACGTCATCAAAGCCGTTCTTCGAGGGCTTGACGTCCTCAATTTTGCTGCAGGTCGGCGTGATCGTTACCTTGCTGTCCGGCATGGTGAAGGTGTACTTGCCGTCGCCCTTGTCCGTCACGTCAACGGTTTTGCCCTTTGCGTCGGTAACGGTCAGCTTGTCGAGCTGATAGCCTGCATCCGGGGTGACGGTTACGGTAACCGTATCGCCCTTTTTCGCCGTGCTCTTGTCCAGAGAAACCTTGCCGTTCGATGCAGTGGATGCAGAAACGGTGTTGGAGGTGCTGGAAGAATGGTGAGAGCTGCCCTTGTAGGTTACGGAAACGACGCAGGTGTCCGAAGCCTTTTCGTGGTTCGCGTCACCATCGTAGCTGGCCGTAAAGGTATAGGTCTTGGTCTCGTTGGGGAGCGCTGCGGAGAATGTACCGTCTTCGTTCTTGGTGACGGTGATGCCGTTGTCGCAGGTCACCTCAATTTTGCCCTCAGTGGGAACGCCATTGGGGGTGACGGTCAGCTTCACGGTGCCGGAGCCGACGAGGGAGGTCTGGTCGGCGGTGATCTTGACGGTGGGCTTGGCCTTGACGATATTAAAGGTGGCTGTGCCGATGACCGTATCGCCAACCTTAACGGTAGCGGTAGCCGTACCGACGTTGGTGTTGGCACTGTATTCGACAGAATATCCCGTTTCAATTACTTCGCCGTTCTTGGTGACCTTAACAGCAGGCTTCAATTCAGTACCGGTATAGGTCTGGTCGGCGATAACAGGATCAATCGAATAGAAATCTTCGCCAGCCGATGTGCCAATGGTCACATCGACTTTTGCAAATGTTGTGCCATCATACTGGGCCTTGATCGTTGCTTTCTGTCCAACGGAGCCAACTGCTTTGATCTTACCGTTCGCATCGACCGTAACGGCGCTCTCATTGGTACTGAGATAGGTGACAGCCGGGCAGGTCTTACCTTCCGGCGTTTCGAATGTCAGCATGGCTTGTTCAGTGTTCTGTCCCATGCTTCCATTCGCCGCCACTGTATATTTTGTACCCACATCTATGAGTTTTTGATTACTCTTCTCTTCATTATCAATAACAAGATCACTCGGATACAGTGCACTTTCAAGTGAAGTGGAGTTTTGGAATGCGTAGTTATTGATTTCGGAAACGCCAGTACCGATCACAATCGTTTTCAGCCCGGCTAAGGAATTTGCAAACAAGCTCATGCTGTTTTCCTTGGGGGCTGTACCTACCACGATCGTTTCCAGCTTGTTCTCCTTATACTGTGTAAAGATCCAATATCCTCCATTATTCAGTTTGTCAAACTGAATCTCGGAAAGAGGAATTTTAATCTTCTGGACACCGGTATCTCCAGTGAACGCTGCGTATTCGATCGTTGCATTTCCTTCAGGAAAATCAATCTCCGTGATGCCTAAACAGTTTGAAAATGCATAATCTTTAATTCTCTTCAGAGAATCCGGGAATATTAGCTTACCGCTGATGCCTGACCCTTCAAAAGCGAAACTACCGATTGTTTCCAAGCCTTGTCCAAAAGTCACGGTTGTCAACAGCTTGCAATTCTCAAATGCGTGGTCGCCGATTGTCTTCACACTGTCTGAAAAAGAAACAGAAGTAAAGTTCAGTTCCTTGAATATAGCAGCCGGGAACTCCTCGATCTGCGCTTGGAAGTCCAGTTTCCCATTAAAGCCCGTTTTTGCAAAGGCATTCTCGCCAATCGTCGTTACAGACGCAGGAATAACAAGATTGCCCGTCATTGTAGCGCAATTATAAAAAGCAGATACACCAATCTCTTTTACACTGTTTCCAAGGTTCAGCGAAGTGAAACCGGTTCCCTCAAATGCAGACCGCCCAATGGTCTGCACACTATCCGGAATCACTAATTCGCCGGTGACCTTAGCACAGCCATTCATCGCGAAGTCATTGATAGTCGTGACCGTGCTCGGAATGGTAAAATTACCAGTGCGGTCCTGCGACACCTGATAGAGTGTGGTCTTGTCCTTGTTGTAAAGGATTTTGCCATCTTCCTCGCTGCAAAAATACGGGCTGTTTGCGTCAATGTTGACAACAAATGTACCATAAAAAGCAGTTGCGCCAAGCTCCTGCACGCTGGCCGGAATCGTTGTCTGAATGGTATTACAATTCCAGAATGCGTTTGTACCAATGGAAATGACCGTATCGGGGATTTCAACATCAGTAACACTTGCCTGTAAAAACGCATTATCACCGATGTGCGTTAACCCACTCGAAAGCTCAATTTGGTTGATCTGTTTGCGATTTGCTGCCTCACTGAGCGCCACATGCCAAGGCGCTTTGCCGACGGCATAATCCGCCATAGCGCCATTGCCGCTGATGGTCAGGGTATATGTAGGATTTTCACTGCCCTCATTGTTTTGCGTCAAATTCCACGTGACATTATCACCCTCTGCGCCGCAAGTGCCGGATGTTTCAGTCGCATCGGCTAACGATATGGTGTTAGCGGCTTCATCATCCCCATCTGCCGCAAATGCGACCGTCGGCGCTATTGTCAACAGCATGCAAAATGACAATATTGCCGATAACAATCGTTTTTTCATAACTTTTCCTCCTTATTTTATCAGCCTTAACGGCATCAATATAAAAAAACGCTTTCAAGACATGGCTACCCATGATTTAAAAGCGTTTTCATATCTTTTTGGAACAGCACAAAAGGGTAGAGTTTTACTTGCTCTGTGCTGTGAGCAGTGTATTGCACCGCGAATCGGTCTGTCAAGTTCTTTTTCACGGTGTACACCTCCTTCTGCCAAATAAAACGCAGAAGAGGTTAACAGCGTCCTCGTTGATGCTTGCAACCGGCTGTCATTGCAGCTTTCGCCGCTTTAGACCCTTCAGGCTTTGCGCCCCCATCTTTCGACAGGTTTGCCTATTTCTCAGGCACCGTGCTTAAGTTCTTAATTATTGTACCATAAGCTGTATAGGTGTGCAACTGGTCTGACATACAATTCGTGCCATAAAAATGATATTATATGCAGCAATATGATGAATATCGCCGTTTTTATTCGTACGTTTCGTGAACACATGCGCTAATTCTGTGCAAATTTATATATTGTACGTTTCGGCTAAAATGACAGGAAAGTCCATATGAAGCTGCGGTGCTCTTGTGAAATAACATAGGTGGACAATCTCTGTCCACCTTATTTGCTATAGTATACCTGTAAATTACTTTTCAATCGCCAGAATATTCCGCACGATCACGTTGATGCGCTCGATGCTTTCGAGCGGGAGGTCGCGTATCTGGTCGCACACCTGTGCGATGACGGCATCTTTCGCATTATCCACAGGTTGTGGATCGGCGAACAGCTCCGCCAGTGAAATGTCGAGCGCCCGCACGATTTTCTCCAGCGTCTTGATGGTCGGACTTTTGAGACCGCGCTCCAGATGCCCGAGAAAAGCCGGGTTGATCTCTGCCTGCAAGGCCAGCGTTTCCTGGCTCCAGCCGCGCAAATTTCGGAAATATCGGATTCGCTCGCCTACATTAACCTCGCAATACATCATCGTCACCTACCCTTTGATACTAGGTTATCTTGACAATTAGTATTGCGCAAAATGCTATAGGTATTGTATAATAATACCTATGGATATCTTCACTTCATGAATATAGGTACGCATCATCATAGGGGGATAACAAGATGAAGAAATACACACTATTCGGTAAGAACATTGTATTCGATGACGCAGCCGAGCATGCTTACGAGGTGCAGGCAGATTACGAGTTCGCCAAGCTGCGGATACGCGATCTGTTCCGTAAGTGGTACAAGGAGCAAAGCTCCATCCAGAATGTGCTGAACCACTTTCACGATTTTGTAAACTCCGTTTATGCGGAGCTTTTGGTTGAGACCACCTTTGAAAAAATCCAGAAATACGGCATTTATGATATGACCGCCGATATGTATGGGCGCAGATGCGTCAGTTTCGAGGGCGCACAGGATGCGTTTGACGAGATCGAGGCGCAATACGACGCGATCACCGAAAAACAGCACGCCGAAGAGCAGTACCGTGCGGCGCGCAAGGCATCGCGCGGGCGCTGGCAGGGCGGCGGCTTCGGCCTGAGCGGCGCGCTCAAGGGCGCGGCGACCGCGGGCGCACTCAACGCCGTCTCCGGGCTGGGACACGATCTGGCGAACTCGGCGGGCAATCTGTCCTCCGCGCTGGATGCCTCGAACGCAAAAAGCGATCTGTATAACGCTTCCGCGACCGCCAACCGGCTGCTGACCGGCCTGTATGAGGACATCCGCACCTTTTTTGACAACCATATTCAGCTGATGAGCACCTCCAAGCCCGGCTTTTTCAAGTTCTGCTTTGATGAGGAGCGCGCAAAGGCGCTGCTCGGCAACGCAAAGCAGCTGCCGGATAAGCGCACCGAGCTGCTGAGTCAGGCGTTCACGCTCTGCCCATGGGATGAGGACTTGCAGCGGTATATTTTCCAGCGGTATCCGGCAGACCGGAAAGAGATCTTCCGCGCGTCTACCGAGTGGGGACTCGGCATTTATGACTGCGTTGAGGAGGTCTTATCGGCAGAGTACACGGAAAAAGCGAAGCAAAACGAAGCGGATGCACAGCAGGCGAAAAAGCGGATTTTAGATATTATGCACGAATACGGTTTGGAGGAAAGCCGGGCGCTGGATCAACTGGAAGCCGACTGTCTGAACCGTTTGTGCCCGAACATCGAAACCACAGATGAGGAAACCTGCGACGCCTATATCGCAGCGATCGCGGACTACGACGCGCAGGAGACGATCAAAGAACAGTTTATCAAGCGGATCGAGGAACGTGTCTCCGCCATCTGGTCCACCGAGGACGCGGCAATATGCAGAAATATCTACATGAACACCGACTTGACCTCGCCGGACGCCGTGAAAAAATCCTTGCAGAAGATCAAGGAAAAGGCGCGCACCGCGGCGCATGAACCGTATAGCAAGGCGCTGGAAGCCTGCTCAGAGGCGAACATCGGCGCTGCGCGGAAATATTACCACGGCGTGTGGCCGCAGGTATGTGGTACCCTAGGGTGGAGCGGTCTGGCCGCTTTCCTGCTCATCTTGTTCGTTTGGCAGCTGGGCGCGGCGTGGAGTATTCTGGCCGCGGCGGTGTCTATCATCTTTACTGTGCTGTATTTCAGCATGAAAAGCGCGTATAACACGCTGACGCTGAATGGCGAAGTGTTCCATATCGCCATCACGCGCAATAACAGCGCGGTAGCTGTGCAGGTACCGGGCATCCTGTGGACGATTCCCGTTGTGTTCCTGATGCTGGTGGCAGTGTACTTCGTCCACCCGGCGACGGACGAAATACCGGCGATGCCTGACAGCGATACGGAAACGGATTATGCGGATTCCGCTATGGACGGCAGCGCCGATGAGCCGGCCGCCGATACAGACGGCATTGGCTATATCACCGCGTCATATATCTATGACTATCTCGGCCATTGGACAGTGGATATGACCAACTCGGCCTTGGATGCTTCGGTCAGCTTTGATCTGGAGAGCAATAATGATATTCTGTGCTTTTCCGCCGAGGCTGTCTGGGGACAGGGCGACCGCGTGACCAAGATCGGCACGACCTCGCTCGATATGAACGAGGCCAATACGCAGGCCTACGGGACCTATTGCGACAATTTGAGCAACACTGGGACGGTCGTTCTGGATTTCGAGAACGGCGAGCTGTATCTGACACTCGTCGGCAATGTCGATCACGCCTGGGATATTTCCATGCAGCATGAGCATTGCTCGCGCGGACAGACCGATGCGCCCGGCGCGCTTACGGATGGTGTCACGCAATCCATTGAACAGCGCCTCAATGATGAAGCGGAATTTGCCAGCATGCTGCAAGGACAGATCATCGATCGCGAAAATTGGCGAAGCTATGAGTATCTGCTGCTCGATACCATGGCAGACCGCAATGACGATTCTTCGCTGTCCTCTGTCGGCACCTTTGAAGGAACCGACTCGATGACCGGCGTTTCCGTCTACCAGATCACACAGGCCGAAATGGAGCAGTGGATGCAGGAAAACTACGGCGCGGATGTGGCTGATACGCAGCCGGATGTTGCGATATATGCAAACGGATATTATACGGCCTACGGCAGTCAGGGTTTTATCGGAGATACTGTCAGCCTGCTGGCTGCATGCGAGCTGCAAAGCGACACCTACTATGTGCAGTTCAGTAAGCAAAACGAAGCAACGATGGATGATGATGGCCGCGGATACGCGGTGGTCCATTTTTCGGATGAATACGGCGTTTGGCAGGTCTGGGAGCTTGGCTGGGATACAGAGGAAGCATCCGAGCAAGCACTGGCAGCCTATAAAAATTAAAGGAGTGTAAAATGATGAAAAAGAAACTAATCGCCACATTACTGGCCGCAACGGTCGCTGTGGGTACTATGCCCTCTGCAGGTGCCATGCTGGATGGTTTTACTGCCTCTCGTACGTACAGCAACCAGTTTACCGATGTGCCGACGAATGCCTGGTACTACAATTCGGTCAAGTCAGCTTATAACCTTGGCTTGGTAAATGGTTCGAGTGCAACCACATATTCTCCTAATAAAGAAGTTACCATTGCGGAGTTGTACGCTATGGCTTCTCGTATTCATGCGGCATACTACGGCAATGAAATTCAACCGGTAGACGGCGCCTGGTTTGCGCCGTATGTGGAATATAGCCAGGAATATCTGGACACCGGTTCTCATGATAACGCATACTCGTACAGCGATGGCGTTCTTGTTGCAAACCTTCCCGCAGCGCGCTGGTACTTTGCGTGCATCCTGTATGCTGCGGTCGATCCCGGTGAATTCAATCAGTTGAATCATGTTTTATCCGGTTCTATCGAAGATATTGACGCGATGGAAGACGAAGAGGTTCGCGATTGCATTTACACGCTATATAACGCCGGTATTCTGACTGGAAGCGATGCATACGGTACGTTCCATCCGGATGACGGCATTACCCGTGCAGAAGTAGCTGCGATCATGGCGCGTATCATCGACCCGTCTCAGCGTAAAACCTTTACATTAAAGGATAAGCCAAAATTTGCACTGAATGGCTACGCCGGTTCGTATTTTACTTCGCTCGGCGACCCAAATCGCTCGTGGATGGGCTATACGCTTAATATTTCGAGTATCAATTCCAACGGTATTTACTTTACTTTCCAGTATGATAAATCAGGTCACGCAGTAGGCTTTACCACGCAGAAGGCAACCTTTACCTCTGCGACAACCGCAACAGCAAACGGTACAACGTATTATGCCGATCAGCCTGCGAAAAAGATTGCCGTAAAGTATTATTTCACCTTCTCCGATTACAATATTAACCTCAAGATTTACCAGAACGGCAGTGTTATGTACAATATCGACTTTGATTGCAACGGAACTGTAGGTTAACAAAATCTACAGATTCATCTCAAAAAATTCCATAATCCCCGCTTTGAGCACTCTCCACTCCCTGCCAACTTTCACGGCAGGGAGTTCTTCGTTTGCGATCATCTTGCGGATCTGCTGGCGCGTTGTTTTGAGCAGGGCAGCCGTTTCCTTGACGGTCAGAATTTCGTCATTTTTCATGCCCACGGGTCCTTCCTCGAATCAAACTGCGACGAAGTACGAGGCTGATTATACTGCTCCTTGTAGATGAAATTGTGCAGTTTGCGCACCAGAACCTTGCGGAAACCCCAGTTTCCGTACTGGTCCTCCTGCGGCTGAATGCTGTACTTGTCCGCGTAGTGGCGGAGCTCCTGCTTGCTGATTTCAAACTGTCGGCAGACCTCGTCGATGGTATAAAACTCTTTCATTCCGCGATAATCCAGATACTTCATAAAAATCATCCTTTTACATATAAGATTTGACAGCACAGATCACAGTTCACCGCAATTCATGCCATCTTATAGCTATGTTAGTGATTTCATTTCAAAAATGATAATCAAAACCCATGCCAATTCCATTGAAAAGGCATGGGTTTCGCAATTTACAGAACAAATTTCAATTCTTCGATTTCTGATTTATCCTTCAACGTAATCGGTTGAATGCCGAGTTTTTCAAACTGCTTGCGCACAGTGCGGAGCTGACTCTCGGACAGCTCGCTGTTTTTCACAGCCTGTGCATAACATTTGCAGTCGGACAGCTTTTTGACAAGCAGACGCATATTTTTGCGAGTTGAAGCATGTTTCACGGCCTTAATCTTCGCCATGCAGTCCGAATACCGTACAAACGGCAGGTCTGCGTGCAGCATTTCCATATAAGAATGAATGGTGTCCTCGGACTCGTCCATGACAGTTTTCAGGATTTTCTTATTACTGCCCTTAACCTGCTCAGACAGTCCCTGCTTGAACTTCGCGCCCGAGCGGGAGACCTCAAACCGCAGCATTGGTGCATCGTAGTTCTCGAGCAACTCCTCCTCCATCAGCTGAAACGTCTTATCATAGACCGTCAATGTGGTCGTCTTGCAGCAAATACGCCACGAATGTGCGTTCTTTTCCTTGCGATTTGAGAATCCTTTACCGAATGTGCACAGCTTGTACTGTTTCATGTACGGACTGCGGCGAACGACGCGCAGCGCCTCGTCAACCCAGTCCTGCGAGTTGGGGAAGTAGTCCAGACAGCAGTCAATACGCGAAAGCGTCAGTTGCTCAAAGTCACAGTTCAGACCGATTTTATGCAGCAGCTTGGTCATTTCCTTGTCAAGCGATTTCAACTGTTTATCTTCCGCGTGGAATACCTTCTTGGGCGAATATTCTCCGTACAGCAAAGTGTGCGGATTGAGACGGAAATGTATAAAGGGGGCGTGATTTTTCTTCGTTTTGTTCTTGCTGCGCACCTGCTGGTACAGATAAAGCACCACGCCCTGATTGCAGTAAGAGGTGCAGATATACTTCGTCAGACCTTTCTCAGAATGATATGTCGTGTCCGGATAAAAACTGCCGGAATTCACACTTTTTAGATGCTGAAACACCTTGTTGAAGTCCTTCTTAGACACTCTGTGAAATAATTCGATCGTGTGGATACCATAGCGAAAGTCCATTTCACTCACCATCCTTCGCAAAGCACTCGATGACCGCATCGTGTAAATCGTCCGACGACTCGCAGATTGCATACAGCTCATTTACGGCATCGATCGCGCGTTCATCCGTATTTGAGATGATGTCAAGGTTCATCTGAAAATCAGCGTCATTCCAGAGCAGCAGCGCCTTTGCACGTTTTCCGTCGCGCCCGGCTCTGCCTGCCATCTGATAGAATGCCGCTGCGCTGAATGGAAGCTGAGAGACGATAATCAGACGAATATCCGGGATATTCACGCCCATACCGAACGCAGAAGTTGCAATCATAATACGCGCCTTGCCGGAACGAAAGCGCTGCTCCTGCTTTGCTCGGTCTGACAGTTTACTGTGGCAGATGGCAATCTCATCAGCCTCGATATCACAATCTTCAATTAAGTAATCGCGCATCTCTTCCACATCACAGACACGGGTGCAGTAGATAACGATTTTGCCCTTATCAGCATATTTTAGAATTGCTTTCTTGACTTTCCCATAACGAATTGCCTCCGTTTTCACGAACACTTTTCCCAGAGAAAGGTTAGAACGCTTGAGTTTGCCGATATGTACCGTCGGATTCTTCATACGCAGACTTTTTATGATATACGGAATATCCTCCTGCATAACAGTCGCGCTGAACGCAGCAACAACAGGGGACGAGGGCAAATCCTTGATAAATCTACCGATATTGCGGTACATTGGACGAAATTCATTACCCCATTCGGTCAGACAATGAACCTCATCCACAACGACCGTGTGCACCTTGTTCTTCTGAATTGCCTTCCACAGATGCGGATCATTCAGCCGTTCCGGTGCAACAAAGAGCGCCTGGAGTTTACCATGCTTCAATCTTTCGATAATATTGGTATTATCCGCATTGCCGCTGTACAGGCAGCCCGCTCGGATTTTGCTGTCCTCGCAGCGCTGCACTAAGTCCCGCATCAATGCAACCGTCGGGAGAATACCAATCAGCAGATCGTTTGGGTGCATGGCAACCATAGAAAGAAAGCAGATCGACTTGCCTTCCGAAGTCCGTGCTAATCCAAGAACATCTTTACCATCGAGCAAATCTGTAATTACGTTCTTCTGAAACGCTTTCAGCTTCGATATACCAAAGCTATTGCATATCATCTTTTCCTGTTTGTTTGTCATAATTTTCACTCCTGAACATAGAATTCTCGTTCAAAACTGAAATTTGGAAATTTCATCTGAACTGCCTTTATTCCAGTGTTAGGATTGAATTCAAATTATAATTTCACAGAAAAAACATGATATATAATAATAATAATCATGGCGAATAAATGATGCTGTAAACGTGGCAATGGTCAAAAGATTGACCTTGCAAAAGTCTGAATCTCGTCCTATTCTATCAATCACACGGATAGAACGGACTTGAGAGGAGGACTTCATGCAGGCAATAAAAATGGCCGCATTACAAGAGGCAGAGAACACCAGCAGACGAATTCGAGAGCAGGCGGCGTGGTTTTATCTCCGGCATATGAACATCGACGAAGAGACAAAAGCGCATGCGGTATTTAACGGTCTTCTGACTCGCAAAGAACGCGAAATGCTGCCCACGCCGCAAGGCGAAAAGGAAAAAGCGGTACGGAGCCAGCTTTGCACTCGTTCGGCCTTGTTAGAAGCACAGCTTTATGATACGATAAACGCATACACAAAGCTTTTTATCATGAACGATGCCAGTCTGCCAGATGATCTGCGTAAAAAGCTGAATGCTGAGCTGGAGCAGTTTAATGCACAGACAACGCAGATGCTGACCGACAAATCAGCCGATTGTGTGCGCCGAAATGCGTCGGCCGATCAGATGGCTGAAGAGCTGCTTGAGGTGTTCAATAAAGCGGCGAAAAAGCTGGCCGGGGACATCGACGGAGCCTATATGCAGGCGAGCTGGTATTATCTTCTGCATCAGTTCGCTAAGGCAGGATACCGTGAATTTCGGCACGTTGTCGAACATAAAGCTGGACTTTGTAAAACCTGTCTGAGCCTGAGCGAAAAAACATTTACTCTGGAGGAACTGGTGCAGCAGGAGCTTTTGCCGCCGCTGCATCCCAATTGCCGCTGCGCTGTCGTGCCGGTTTATGAAATCGGGATGGTTGAAAGTCGAACCTCGGGCGGCTTCGGCACTGAAACAACAAATTGGTATGACGGACTCCTGCAAATCCCGACCGAAGCGAAGGCTCTTTTGAACGGTATTGCATCCGCACAGCAAGAGCGTATCGGCCGCGGAACGCTTGGCGGATTTCTTGATTGGCTCACGATGGGTACGATCAGCGGGTTTTATAACGGCTTAAAAACACGCGCAAGTGCTGTTGCCGAAAGTCCATCTCTGTATAACATTGCAAACTGGCTGACTTTGGGTATGGCCGATACTGTAAAGGGTGCGTTCGCGCCGGAAAAGCCACTATCGCTTGAGCATTGGCTGGATTCGATAGGCGTTGTCTCCATTGCGCTTGGCGCATATGAATTGGCGCAGAAATATGCACCGGCAGCGATCGATGATGTTGCGGCGTTTGAAAATGCAGCGGCTCAAAACGCTGCGGAAATCAACCTGCCGGAAGATGCTCTTATTGTCCGTGATACCAAATATCTTGATGAAAGCGGTCATGTTGACTACCTTAAATACGCATTAGATGATGGATTTGTGGCAGGGACAAAGCATATAGAAACACTTGATACTGGTGTTTTAATTGACCGCTATGGCGGACCAGGCGGTGATTTTACCGCGCCGAAAGGCACACCATATAAAATGCGATCATTGCCCTATTACAAAAATCAAAATGTATATCACATTTATCGAGTAATTAAACCCATTGAAAATGTAGAAGCAGGGACAATCGCTCCGGCGTTTGGCGAACCGGGCGGCGGAATTCAATATAAATTGCCTGCACCGATTGAAAAGTTACTTGGCGAATATTTGGAGGAGGTTACTCAATGATTACAATGAACCGAAAACAGCTGCTTGCAATTTTCCGCTATCTGAAAGTACCATGCGACACTTATGACCTTGGGACAAGTATGAGAATCGAGGCCTGCTATGATGTGGAGTATACAGAGCAGGGTTGGGAAATGTGCCGCTTTGACCGCGGCAAAAAATACAGCGTTAAAATCTTTGACAACGAAACCGATGCATGTTTTGCGCTCCTTAACCATGTAATGCATATGCGTGGGCTTTCCGTAAGACTTTCCCTGAGCATCCATCAGCTTCATTCCATTCTGGTCTATCTGAAAGTGCCCGAAGACCTGTATGATTTCAGTGCCGGATATTTCGGTACGAACTGCTATTCCATGGAATGGACAGCACAGGGCTGGGAGGTATTCTTCGCCGTGAACGGCGAAAAGTGTGATGTTGCCGTCTTTGACAGCGAAACCGATGCCTGCCTCGACCTGCTGTATAAGGTGATGCACCGGTAAGGACAGCCACTCAGACCTGCAAGGTGATCCAAATGAAAAAAACACTCAAGCTCATGCCCGAATACCAATGCTATCCGCTGTGGCTGTACGATTCCGATGGCACATTAATTGACAATATTATTCCCGAAAGCCTGCAAGCCAACAAGGAATTGATGGACGCGCTGACTTCTGTACAGCAGCAGTTCGATGCGTTATACACGAATGCACCGCAGACATACCCCTACGTAGGTTTTCTCGACGAGAAATCCAAAGAACGTTTTATTCACGACTCATGGCGTGCCTACGAGCTGCTGTGCAACGCCGCACGGAACGAATACGAAGTCTTTTATGCCATTGATTATGAAGCGCTTTAAGTAAAACATCTCTGTTTCAGAAAAGGAGGCCCCGTCATGACTGCATTCACCGTAAAATACTACATGTACACCATTGGTACCGCGGATTTTCTCACGGTATTTTCCGCTGCGCTGGACAAGGCACGTGAGCTCAATGTGCCGCTGACAATCCGGGCGCTCTAATACGACTGTAGAGGTGATTGTGTCATGACCACAATGAACCAAGATCAGCTTCGTGCGATCTTCCACTATTTGAAAGTCCCTACAAGGGCTTATGACTTGGGCAATAATACGCGTCTGGACGCCTGCGCAACGATAGAACATACATCGCAGGGCTGGGAAGTATATGGCATTGAACGCAACAGCAAATATGATATTGAGGTATTCTCCAATGAAACCGATGCCTGTTATAATCTGCTTTATCGCATGACATACTATAGCGATGTTAATAAAACCCTGCCGAAATTAACTATCCATCAGCTGCATTCTATTCTGGTCTATCTGAAAGTTCCCGAAGAATTGTATGATTTCAGCGCCGGATATTTCGGTACGAACTGCTATTCCATGGAGTGGACCGAACAGGGCTGGGAGGTATTCTTCGCCGTGAACGGTGAAAAGCACGACGTCACTGTCTTCGGCAACGAAACCGACGCCTGCCTTGACCTGCTGTATAAGGTGATGCACCGGTAAACACCTTGCGCAGCAGCAACAGATTGGGTATAATAAAAGCAGATATCTGGCACAGCAGGAGAGCTAACTATGGCAGAAAGTTTTACCACTCGGCTTACCCAGCGTCTTCAAATCGAGCAGAAGAAAAATGACCACGGCGGCGTATACGCGTTCGCACAGAGAACGCTCGCCTACCATTCCAACCGAATTGAAGGCAGTACATTAACGGAAAAGCAGACGGCATCTCTGTTCGATACCGGCACCTTGACTTCGGAAGATGCGCTGATTCGCGCAAAAGACGTGGAGGAAATGACCGGTCACTTCCTGATGTTCAATGAAATGCTGAAAACCTATCAAGAGCCGCTTTCGCATGAACTGATTAAACGATATCATTACAAGCTGAAAAGCGGCGTGTTTGAGGACATTGCGAACGGTTATCCGATCGGAGAATACAAGAATTGCCGGAATATCGTATCGGATATTACAACTGCGCTGCCGGAGGATGTCCACGCACGCATGACGACACTTCTGGACGAATACAATGCAGCAGACAAACATGATCTGCACGGATTGGCAAAGTTTCATGCAGATTATGAGGCCATTCACCCATTTCAGGACGGAAATGGACGAACCGGACGGCTGATCCTGTTTAAGGAATGTC
>OFME01001103.1_pt1 | contig 16941 bp, 22 predicted proteins | sample 1541381 | NCBI WGS metagenome assembly OFME01 (sample SAMN04209243, study PRJEB22552) | human gut metagenome | biome: gut; material: feces | host: Homo sapiens | place: USA: Oklahoma
GCCCCATTAAAGTTTAAACCCTATTGTCATTAGTACATACCTTTTGCAATCCTATTACCTCGAACTAATCAAAAAAAAGAGGGATATACATTGTATAACCCTCATTCAAAATTAACACATATCTGATGATAGTTCAGCGGTAAAAGCTGGTATAACTACATTCTCTAAACCGCTTGTTGGATAATTAGTTCCATCTAAGCACACAAATGATAATATTATTTTTCTGTTAATAACGTTAAACCTTACGCTCATAGCTCTGTTTTGACCGTCAGTGAAATGTCCAAAACACATTGTTGTAAATCGGCAACCATTATAACTATCATCACCACAAATATAACCTTTATTAAATGTAAAAGCTTCTAAATCAGCACCGCCATAAATATTTAACGTTATAGGTGTTTTAATGTTAAACTTTAAAGTATCAAACCCCCAATGTTTAACATTGTTATACATCCACTGTATCCCTGTGTATTTTGTACCATCAAAAGGTGTGATTTTATTTGTACCTTCAAATTCAAAGCCATAATACTTTTTAACTACAGACACATTACCACCGTAAATAACTGAAAGTAAGTAACTAGCTAATAAGTTTTGTGCTGTTTGTGTGATGTGAATATTGTCACTTGCAAATAAAGATAAGTCGTGTAATATGAAATTGCAATTATCAATGAATCTTGCACCATAGTTTCCACATCTACTATAAGCATCTTTTACGCCACTTATAATATATGGTTTACCGTTCATTTTGCAACCAATCATGCCAATTGACAATTGAGCGTTAGGAAATCTACCTTTGCAATAATCACAAAATATCTCAATCTGTGCTAATAGCGGGTTTATGTTATTGTAATCAAAATTACCATGTGCATCGTTATCGCCACCAAACACATAAATATCTGTAATAGAGTTGTCGTCAGGTGTAGTCAATTTTTTCATTGCTTCAATCCATCTAAATTGTTTTTCTGGCACATTAAACCCAAAGTTATTTCCGCCACAGATGAAGAAATTAGTATCTGTTGTTAGTCCCATTTTCTGCCTAATGATTTCAGTGAATCCTGTCACATGTCCGTCTGGGTTTGTTCCAATACCAATACTATCACATGCAATAATAATTTTGCGATTAGCTCGAATACCCTCAATTCCTTTAATTTTTTCAATTTCTTTGTTGATATTTGTAATGTTACTGCCAACTGTTGTAAAATTATCATTTGTTTGTTTTTTAAAATCTGTAAGAGCTTTGTTTGTTTTCGTAATTTCATTAGAATTTGTACTGATATTGTTAGTATTAGTTGTGATATTTTTTTCAGCTTCTGAAATTCTAGTTGGAATTGTATCTGTTGTTTCATTTTCCACCATAATTTTATACAAGTTATCTGTATTAATTGTTTTCATTGTAACGGTGTCATAGAAACTATCACCGGTTGCAGGTGTCGAATAAACTAAGTTAGCATCTACAACAAAATCAGTACCATGAAAAATTTTCTTATCCGCTTTACTTTCTTCGTATTTGCGATAAATTTTTACATTATTATTGTCGTAAACCTGTTTACTATTGTAAGGGTAATTATACATTACATTTACAACATTATTTTTACCGCTAATAATCAAAGGATCTTTTACTTCTTTATCGAGAATACAGTTGTCAATGATAGAATTATCACACCCTACATTTAAGAATGTTTTTCCTTTAACATCTGATATAGACTTAAACATAGAGTTAGTAAGTCTAACACCAGTACCGGTTAAGTTAGCTGATTCTACAACTGCACTTTCAAAATAACAATTAGAAATGTCAGACTGTACTTTAGAATTTAATTTTAGTAATGTATAACCATCAGTAAAGAAACAGTTACTAATAGAACAGCTATCACAAGTAACATCGATAATATCAACGTTGTTAACTTGTATATCACCATTACCGTCAAACCCTAACCCTGTTAATGAAAGATTAGTTAATGTACCACTAATGATAGCTTTTTTAGCCCCACCTCTAATTACCAATCTAGTATTATATCTATCCTGTCCGTACATTGATAAAGTATCGTATAAAGTTAATTCACTAACTAAGTATGAACCATTCGGAAAGAATAGAGTCATACCCTCATGTTGTGAAGCATAATCAACACAAGCCTGAATAGCTTGAGTGTCATCTGATGTCCCATCACCGCTTGCAGGTTTTAACCCACTAGGAGGAAATTTAACGTTAAGGTTATAATTAGCTAAAATTTGTGCGATAATAGCGTTAATATCACCACTTTCAATGTATTCCTTAATCTTTTTTTCAATATATTCTGGTATACCGTTTTGTGCTGTAATAACTTCATTAAGTTTGTTACAAACTTTACATAATAGTTCGTAGTAACTTAAACTATCATCATAAACCAATGGTAGTACCTTTTGGCAATAAAAACGTAATGTTTTTATAGTTTCATTCATGTTAAATTCCTCCTTTTACCATAATCCAAAAAATAGTTCATCAAATTCCTTAATAACCTGCATGTCAATATTTAGGAAAGTTTCTCTGTATTTCATAATTAACGAACTGTAGTTTTCTGAATTTTGCTTACCTACAATGGTTTCAATATAATCTTCTGTAGTGTCAACATTACCGCTACTTTGTTCACTATCTTTATAAGTGCTTCCGCTTTTTTCAGTAGAATTACTGCTTATACTCTCATTACCAGTATTTCTAGTGTTAATTTTTCTAGCATCTGTTAAATAGGTTTCGTTATCAACACCAACTAAACCGCCTTGAGGTGTATCGCTGAATAAGTTTTTTTCTTCGCCATTTGCATTACTATTTTTGTTACTACTTGTGTTTTGTGTACTGTTATTATCTCTACTTCCATTACTACTTCTATTGTCTGTACTTTTTTCGTTTTCAGTTCTGTTATGTTTTCTGGTTAAGTCAACATCATGGAACGGATCAAACTTTAACTTAGCACTCTCATATAACTGATTATAGTAAGGCATTATTTCTTCAAGCTTTGTATTGACCCAAAGTTTCCAGATACCAACAGTTTCACACCCTATCTCTCTTAAATAATAGTGCTTTAAGATTTTGCAACATAGTATCTTTCTATAATCTTCATCAAAGAAAGGTACTTTACTTGTAAAAATCTTATCCCATGATTTTGATATAACATCATCTACTGAGTTAAATCCAACACTTTCATCTAACCCACTATCAGTTTCACAAATGTACCTAACTTCTGTTGTGTATTTACTCATTTCCTACACCACCTATCGTATTAGCACCCGGGTCTTCTGGTTGATTATCGTCACCAACCTGTTGAAAATCTTCACGATAATTGACTTCGATATTTGTTCCGAACATATCATTTATTTTTTCAACAGCTTGCCTACGTGATTCTAGCCTGCTATACCTGCTAGCAATAGTACCGCCTTGGTTACGTGTAACTTCATCAGTAATCAATCTTTCTTTCTTCTGAATATTGATATTACTTATACCTAGATAAGTTAAAGCTTCATTCCATATCTGTGTTTTTAACTGGTACAGTTTATCACACACATATGGAGCATTAGTGCTAAATGCTTTCAATGAGTTAATATCAAGATTCTTGTCGCCAAAAATAAAAGGTGCATTTCCGTCATACTCTTTATATAAATTCAAAAGAGTAAGTCTTTGTTTTTCAGTACCTTGTAACAGCACTGGTGTTTTCTGTGCATTTGCATTAACGTCAATAATTCTATCAATATTGTACAATCTTCTAGCAAACATTTTAACATCAAGAATACTGTTACCATGTAGATAATTATTCCAGATAATAACACTGTTATTATATTTTAGTAACTTCTGATAATTGTTGTACCCACTGTACGCACGCCTAAGCAAAGGGTTTCCGTACACATCAAGTCTATCTTGAACGATGCAGTCTAAGCACAAGTCCCCTATTACTTCGTCTTTGAAATAGACCATACAACCAGTTTCAAATAAATGTAATTCCAGATATCTTGCGTCAACTGTATCTGGCAGGTTCTTCCATTCAAACATGGATATAGCAAGTTCTGTTAACCTGTTTAAATACTGCCGATAAGTAAGGTTATTCAACACCATACTTTCGTCAAAAATGTTATGATTTCTTCGTCCCAATTTATCACCACCTTATTATACTGGACTATTGTCTAAGTCGTATCTACCAACTTCATACCCATGTTTCCAGAATGTCACACCGTTATCATAGATACTACAAATTTTTTTCATGTCATCAGATGGGACACTCCCTGTTATTGTAGCACTAACAGTTTTTACATAATTCCAGTGTGGTCTACTGTTACGGTTAGGAATTTTTACTTTCTTAGTTGCATACCCAAACTTAGTAAAGAAATCGTCAATCATTCTTGCATACTGATGACTTACACTGATTCTACCGCCCCAAAAAGTTTTCTTTCCACTTGCAACATCAACGTTACCACTATGGATATTCCCTCTTGCCACGTCAGTCGCAATAGACGCTTTATACCCCTGCGATAAAAGATTCATTACAGTTCCAACTCCTGCTAGTACCCCTAGTGGTGGAAAACTTACACCTAAAGCAGACAATCCTAGAGCAGATGCACCTGCCGTAGCTGTGGTTGCTAATGGGAGTGCGTTCTGTGCTAGCCATGCTTTGAAAGAATCAGTAGACCAACTGCACATTGGATAATCGTCAAGTATCAATGATTCACCGTTAAGAGTTGTACCAACCTTACTGCCCTTGTACCCGTTTGGTCTTAATGCTACTTGTACTGGCATTGTAACTGGGACATCAACGTGAAGTGCTACAGTTAAATTGTTAAAAAATTCATATCTAAAACTGGCTGTAGATTTTCCGTTTTCTACTGATAAATAGTTATACGGATAAGTGTAAAGTTTATTGTTTTTAGGCTTGTACCCGTCAAGAGTATCATTTGTTGTTAAGGCAGGAACAGAAATGTCAAACCCATAAGCACCTTTTGAAAACAGTAATTGCACCCCGTCATCTGGAATAGCTTCACCCGTAGCTATAACAGGACACATATAAAGTCCAACAATTGCATCTGGCTTTTGGTTATAGCTTTGCAATTTTTTGGTCAACGCGGTAACGCCTTTCTTATCTACGTTATATGCAAATAATGTACACCCACCGTAAATACCGTCATATAGTGTACCGTCTGGGTCTTCTGCCGTGTCACATACCATGCATATAATACACAATGGGTCAAGAACTTTAGTTAATTTACCATACCCATTATATACATACTCACCAGTGTCAAGGTTCTCTGGTATAATGTTAGCACCTATCTGGTCACTTTCTGAGTGTTCTCTTTCAACAAAACAATAATCTGGTGAACAGTCAAATAGCCATGTTTGCATGACATCAATTTCAAAACTGATGTTAGATGTTACGTCATTCACATATTCAACACTTGTGATAAAAGCATAAAACCACTTATTACCATAAGCTGAATTTTGAAACATCATGTAGTTGCAATCATAAAGACTGTCAGCTTTAATGGCGACTCTTGTTACCCCTTTTTGTACCCTTTGATAACTGTAGTTATTCATATTGTACTTTGTCAACGCACTGAAATATTCGAACTGCGCGCTTGCATTGTCAAACCATAATGTGTGGTCATATGTTGTATCTAGTGGCACATCTTTTAGTAACTTTATATTAGTCTGAGGATATATATACATAATAAATTCCTTTCTAACTGATGTGTGGCAGTAACTTAATACCACCACACACCCTTATCATAACTCTTTTTCTAATGTAATAGGTGTACCAACATTTGTAGTACCAGTAATAGTTGTAGTGGTTGTGTACTTAGTACCGTTAATCTCTGCCGTAAGCGTAATGTCTGTAGTAATCTGATTGTTAGGAATCAGAACGCCACCATAAGGCTGAACTGCGATACCTGCTTTGGTCAAGTTTTCGGTCTGAATAAAGTTGACATTGTGTGGCTCAAGACTATTACCGTCTAAGTCTGGACTGATTGTAAATACCGTAGCAATGTCACTTTCGTCCTTAGCAGTCACATGTGCTGTGATTGAATCAGGTAATGTGATTGTAGCATCATCTGTTACAAATACACAAGCGTTTGCAAACGGAGAATTGGAAACTGTTTTCCATGTATGATAGAAATAATTCCAGTACAAACCAGATGCCACATACTTCTCTGTAAATTTGTTATTGTTGTCATAAACCTGAAACCAGTTTTCGTCCAGAATAACAGCTTTTACATTTTTCAACAGTGCAAGTTCTTCCGTGGTAACATTTTCGATACCATCAGAATTATTTCTGATAATGTCAAAACGTTCATTGTCGAACTCTGACCAGTTGTCAATGAGGAACAACCTGCCCATAAAATCTGCTTTGTCCATATTGAAAGCACTTGCAAGTACATTTACATCGTACTGTGCGTTGAACATAGCGTCCATGAAAATAACCTGTCTTTCTTTAGGTGTGTTTGTTTTAACGCCTGCTTCATTGAACTCACTTGACATAAATGGTAATAAGTTAGAAGTACCTCTAAACTGAACTGCACTTTCTGTAAGTTCTTTACCAGTACCGATTGACTTTGGATACATTCTACCATGACTGATAGCTTTAATCAACAGGTACTTAAAGAGCAGGAACTCATCATACTCTGCACCTGTGTAAACGGCATCAACAATCTTAGCAATAAGGTTCTGTACACCGTCGATACTAAGAAATGCCTGTCTTAAATCTTCGTCCTGAATGGTTACTGGGTACATTACACGCCAGTTCATTACGTGGAAAGCTGAACGCACATCTGGAATACTTCTCTGGAACTCCCTCTTCGGTGCTTTTTCTGCACTAAAGTCTACAGCTTTTGCAATTGAAACAAAAATATCTTCTACAGTTTCACCGTACTCAAGATATCCTTTTTTAAGAATTGAATACGGGTTGTTAAAGTTTGCAGACTGTACACGTACAATAGCAATCCTGTTAACAAGTGCATTGATAAACTGGTTTGCAAAAGCAGGTGTTCCGTAGATAACTTCTCCGACTTTAGGAATGTCACTTGCCTTTGCAACAGCAGGTACGTTCTGCTGATAATCATATGAAGCGTTCTGTCGGATAACGTTCATAATGTCGATTGTAGACGCATTAAGCGTACTGTTAGCAATTCTTCTAGCCATCTTTTAAATCTCCTTAAATAAATCTGAAAATGTCCTCGGGGTATTATCTGGTTCTGGTTCTGGTTCTGGTTCTGGTTCATCTGAGAAAAATCTGTCTGCGTATTTCTTTCGCCAATTTGCATCGTTTTCTTCATACTTGCTTTTCCAGTCAGTACCGTCACCATTTGCTCTTTTTTCAAAGTCGTCCAGTGTGTCGGTAACGTCCTCTAAAAAAGCAATCGAGTCGTCATCGGGATTTTCTCCTAGTCTTGTTTTGAAACTTTCCAAAATTTCTTCTCTAGTTTTTACTGCCATTTAATCACCACCTTTCAATTTAATAATGATATTTTAGCATCATCCAAACTGGCATTGATTTCTTTTTTGTAGTGTGTGTACCACCACCTCCGCCACCTGCCGATAAGAATCTGTAGATAAGAACAGCATTGTTGAGTCTTTCGTCGACTGATAAGAACTCATTTTTTGAAAACCATTTGTTGATTGAGGTGTCATTAGCGTGTTTCGTAATAAAGTCATAACATTTTTCTGCATAGGTTACACGGAAATCCCATGTGTGGTCGTGTATTCCTTCCCAACCTACGTTAAAAGCATGAGTTAATTCAGCTAAATCTGTACTACTGGAAGTAAGAAAATCTGTTAACGTAGCATATTGACTAGCTTCATCTCTGGAATACCATACATTTTCATGAATTAAATAATTTAACTGTCCAACACCATCATCGTCGTTATATCCATTTGATTGAAGCCATTCATGTAGCTGATAAAGTCTACCCTGTGTGTTGCCACCAGTGTTTGTCCATTGTCCTAGTCCAAAACCAATATTTAAAGCGGTAAATGGACTGACATTCTGTCCTTCCCACATACCAGGGTTTACACCACTTTCCTGCCACATATTGCCACATATTGCTGATACAACGTATGCACTACATCCGTAACCAGATGCACCACCATCGCCGTATCTAAACAACTGTGGGAATGATGTTTCATAATTTTGATTTCCAGTTGTTGAACCTATGCTAACTTGATGTGCTAATGGTGCGTTGTCTGTGTGCGCTCCCATGAACACACCTTTTCCCTTACCACCTTTATAGCACATTTCTGTATGGGAAACTGAAAGACCAATGTCACCCGCTAAGTATTCGCCGCTAGCATCAACTTCCTTGAAACCTAGTGAAAGTAAAACGTCTGCTTCGGTATAAGTTGTAAAAGCGTTATATTTTGGTGCGTAATTAGGTGTTGTAAATCCACCTGCTAAGAGTGCATAGTTGATAAAAGAACTGCAATCGTAATATGTAATACCACCTACGGTCTGGGCGTTTCTATATGTCTGACTATATCCCACGTTAGGGGCATTACACGTTTCGATTGCCCATGAATAAGCTTTGTTTATGTCTGGCATTGTATTAACCTAACATCTGATTAACGAGTTTTTGAATCTCGTTATAATCATAACCCGCTTTTTCAAGTCTGTTTTTTCTTTCTGTTCCTACCCCCCACACACCTTTGATAACTTCTCTTGCAACTTCACCGTTCGACTTGTAACCACCTTTTGTAAAGAGTCCATTTACATAGCTTTGTACTTCATCATAATTATAACCTGCTTTTTCTAAGAGTCTTTTTCTCTCGTTACCAACACCCCATTTACCTGCAATAACTTGTCTAGCTATTTCTTCAACCGTATAAGCTTTATTGGTGTTATTGTTTGCACCAGTAAATCTCAAGTGTAAATCCCAACCGAGATAATAATTATAATAGGAAGTAATCTGAATTTCTTTACCTGTCTGGTCACCAGTTTTACCGCCTGTGGCTGTTCCTTTTTCGTTAATTGACGCTTCAACTATCTGGCTTTCATTGATACTCATACATACGTGGTTTCCTCTGTTTAAATGAATGTCACCTGCTTTCCATGGTGCTTTGCAATCAACAAACCCTGCTTTTCTTAACTGTGATTCTAAGTTACCTGTCCATGAATAAGGCGAAACATCAAAACCTGCATAGTATAATGCTGTCCCTACCAGTGAACTACAGTCATAATCTGGACCGTTTCTGTGCTGTTGGTCATAACCATGAATATTGTCCTTTGCTGTGTTAATCATGAAAGAAACAGCTTTGTTAATGTCACCCATATGTTACTCCTTTTCTAATTCTTCAATTCTGTACAGCATATACTCTACTGCACACTCATGTTCAATCCTGCAACCTCTAGCGTTTTCCCAACCTTTAGCAAAGTATACTAGATCTGCCGATGATAATAATTCAATAGATTTACCTAAAAACCATAATGGTTTTGCGCCAATGGGAGCTGATTCAAAAAAAGAATCAATAATTTCAAATGGTTCGGATACTGTTTGACTAATCATTGAAACAATTCTTAATCGCTCTTCTTTGATTTCTTTATCTGTTTTTCCGTTCATCGGTTGTGAAATAAATACTTGTAACATTTTTTAATCTTCCTTTCCGTTTTCTGAAATGTGAAAAAGTTCCATAAGTTTGCTCGGTAAAAGGTCTGAGTTAATTTTGGATATGTTTTCTAGTATTGAAACTAGCTCGGTTGTACAAGTGTATAGTACAATAACTGGTAATATTGAAACGCCTAGTTTGAACCCTATAACACCGCCGTATCCATCAACTAACCATGCCGTAAAATAACAGAAAATAAAACCAACTTTTTTGAAAAGACCATCACGTAGTTTTGAGGATTTAATGTCTTTAATTTTTACGGCAGATACAATACCGGTTAGTACGTCTAGGGCGTTAAACCCTAACGCTACAAAGATTGGATATAATTTTTCCATGGGATCTCCTTTCTTATTTAATTCAATTTTATTATATCACAATACTTGCGAAAAATCAATGGGTGTGTTATAATTAAGTATGGAAAGGAGTTTTTTGATATGCCAAAATATTATGACGGTACTAAATTATTGTCAATGTTAGATATCAACGGTAACAAACCAGAAATCTATATGGTTACTTCAAACCGGTCTGCGGGAAAGACAACTTATTTCAGCAGACTGTGCATAAACAGATTTCTTGATAAAGGCGAAAAGTTTGGACTTATTTACCGTTATAATTATGAGCTTGATAACGTGGTAGATAAATTCTATAAAGATATAGGAAGTTTGTTCTTCACAGATCATACTATGACATCAAAAAGACGGGCAAGTGGAATTTTCCATGAGTTATTCTTAGACGAAAAAAGCTGTGGGTATGCTTTAAGTTTAAACAGTTCCGACCAGTTGAAAAAATATAGCCATTTATTTGCTGATATTTCTAGGCTAGAGTTTGATGAATTTCAAAGCGAATCTAATCACTACTGTCCTGATGAAGTAAGAAAGTTTATTAGTATTCATACGTCTATTGCAAGAGGTCAGGGGAAACAGGTTCGTTATGTGCCTGTGTATATGATAGCAAACCCTGTCAGTCTTATAAATCCATATTACACAAAAATGGAAATAAGTGCTAGACTTCATAAAGATACAAAATTTTTACGTGGCGACGGGTTTGTGTTAGAACAGGGATTCAATAAATCAGCAAGTGAAGCACAGAAAACTAGCGGTTTCAATCGAGCTTTTAAGAAAGACAGTTATGTTGGATATAGTAGTGAATGTGTTTATTTGAATGATAACCAGAGTTTTATTGAAAGACCTACTGGAAAAAATAAATACCTTTGCACTCTTAAATATAAAGGGTGTGAGTTTGGTATAAGAGAATTTACTGAGAATGGCTACTTATACTGTGATGATAGACCAGATCGCACCTTTGGCTTAAAAATCAGTGTAACTACTGACGATCACGAAATCAATTATGTTATGTTAAAACATAACGATTTCTTTTTGAATAATCTTCGATATTTGTTTGAACGCGGTTGCTTTAGGTTTAAAGATTTAAGATGTAAAGAAGCCACATTAAGCGCACTTAGTTATTAGGTATATCTACTCATGCGATTAACATTGAGAACATAGGATAGCACTCTTGAAAGTATAGAGCCTGTGTTACTTGTCGTTTTCGCTGAACGCAATGATTAACACATGAGTTATAGATATAAATAAAACAGAGGGTAAGAACTTAGTTCTCCCTCTGTTTTTTACTATTAAGTATTATGCTATACTCAGTTTTTTCAGTTGGTACTTTGTCACCAGGCGCACACCCTGTTAATGTAAAACAAAATAGCAATAAACATATAATTTTCTTCATGTTTTTTACCTCATTTCATATGATGTATCTATCAATAGAACGCCACCACGTATCCTCTTTGGTCGCAATTTTCCGGGTACTTTTAATCCTATTTTAAATGAACTATAATCACGTTTAATAGGGTTGTTATCTTCGTCAAATAGAAATTCTTTTTCTTCATCACTCCATTCTTTATTTATATCAGCATCACCTGACAGTGATAATTCAAATAAATCTTTGCAACGTTTTGGCATACCTGCACACTTTATATTGTTGTATGGTTTTTCTATTGGGTCTAGGTTTTCTGCAACTACGTGTTCAATGTAGGTTTTCTGTCTTGTAAATATTGCTTTATCCCAACATGATTCCAATTTCCAACAACAAAAGTTTTTATCATGTACTTTGATTCCAACTATTTCTTCTGGTGGTAAATCACAGTGTATGCTGTCTGTATCTGCATAAATAAAACCGGGGTTATCTACACCATGATAATTCGCCTGTGCCGACCTGATAGTAAAATTTCTAGCATAGCTTGTGATAGCTGAACCGACAGGAATATAACCAGGTTTCTTGTTTGATTCTGTAACTGGTAAAAACCCGATAGTTTTATCATCTTTCACATACGCTAGTTTGAATGATGAATCTTTACTTGATGCCATTTTTCCGTACAGATTATTAAGAAAAAGTTTAGCCAACTCACGCAACGCACCTTTACTAACAAGCTTCTGGTGCTTGTACTTTTCTATGTATTCATCAAAGATACCTGTTAAGGCGTAAAACCAACAACCATCAAGTATTTCAAAATCAACTAAATCATAGTGGTCTTTTAATAACTGGTAATCTGTCATTGTTAAGACTAATTCAACCCTTGTATCTCTTAATATACCGTCCTTATCTTTATAGAATGAAAAATAAGAATCTGTTTTACTGTCATAAATATCTGACGATTCCAGTGCTTCTGTACCTTTATATAAGTAAGAACTTTTTATCTGGATAAATGGTAACATATCTCTCTTGATATAAAATCTTGTTTTAACTCTAACAAAATAATACTTATTATCGGCTATAGCTTCGTCTGGAATATAGTTTCCTTTCCAGAAGCAAGGTTTACCAACTGGATACCTGTTTCCAGATTCAGATGACATCATTGATGGATACAGCGAATTTACGTCAGCTGTAGTTCCGTTTGTTTTTATCTGGTTTTCTTTTCCTTTTACTAAATAACACCAACCACCTCTGTATGATTTTCTTATATAATCTCCGGCGTTTTCGTATGTGTATTCTGTTGGATTGATACTCACATTATATACGTCTGGAAACATTTCCTTGTACTCTAACTGGTTCTTGAGTGATTTCTTACATATCTCTTTGTATTCTTCCAAACAACAAGAACCTATTGTCAGCTTATCATGCCCCTCATTGAACATAATTTCAAGTGCTTCTTTAACAACAAGGACATCATTAGCAATGTATTCTTTTTCACTGTCTGATATCTCACACCCTGCATATCGAAAACCTGTGTATTCCATGTCAAGCTTCTTATGCTTTGTACCAAAGTTATCACCAATTCTTTTAACACTAAATGGTAAAAGCTTTAGTGAATCCCTTATTTCAATAAAGTGGTTATTTACTTTTATAATAATGGTATACCACATTCCTTTATCTGAAATACTATATTTAAAGGAATTGTTTTCCATAAATTTTTCCTGTAACCACTCTACCTCATTTATAGCTTCACCTGTTTTTCTATATGCCTGTTTAAACCCTTTATCTATCATCAAATATGATAACCAGAATGATCCGTCAAACTTTAAGTTGTGATAATATGCTACGATATTGCAATCTTGACTTACAAAGTAATTAAACTGTTCATCAATTGAGTGAAATATTTGTACATCTTCTGTGAATAGTTCTACCGAAGCAGACGCCCATACCTCTGTGAACTCTTGTCCTTTGTAAACAGTTGTTTCAAAGTCGCACATAAAATATCTGTACTTTTTAATCTTCAATGGTATAACCTAACTCGTTGAACTCAAAAGCGTCAGCTAAGTCCATTTTATACTGGTCACTTGCATTAGGAAGTGCATTTATAATTCCTGTAGCGTAATCTTCCAACGCTGATTCACTGTCATACTTACTTTTATTAAAATAGTAATGTAAATCTGGTGTTAACATGATAGCTTCTACTACATCATCTATGCCCTGCTGAGTGATTAACTGGTCAATTAAAGAAGTAACTTTATCAGCTATCTCTTTAGGATAATGTGATATGTTATTTTTTATTTCTGCTATTACTGTCCTATTAAACATTCCGTCGTCACCGACTTTTAAATCACCATTTTCGTTAAAGTTCTGAGGTGTTTTTGGAATTGGAATGGCTTCACCTTTTAAGAAATCCGATGTTACCTTTTTCAACTCATTGGTGTAACGAGTTAACTCTGCACCTTTTATTCCTTGCAATTTTAGCTCTCTTTCTGTCGGGAAATACAGTTCGATTATAAGTCCTTTTTTGTTTAATCGTCTTATGTAGCTGTTGATACGGTTTCTGTTACGTGTATAAGCTGATACTTTCTTTTTTCTTTTTGCCATGAAAAAATCACCCTCTTGTCTAAAAAAGCGTGTACCGATTAAAGTACACGCTGTTAATATTTATAGGTTACTTAATACTTTCTACATCTAACACACAGTTGATAAAGTCACGTCCTGCTTTTGTCTTTCCAGATGTCTTAATGATTGCAAACTGCTTATTCTTCATGATATTTGAAATATCTCTGATTGAACGTTTAACCGTTGATGATTGGCACGAATATACTTTCTTTTCTGGTGTAATAATTGAAAGAATATCAACAATTTCACCAGTAGACTCTTTCGTGTCCTCGAATGTAAGAATACCATCAACGACAATGTGCGTATCGTCTGGTATGTCTTTCATTGAAATAATCGATGGTGCAATCGTCATAAGATACTGCTCAACTTCTGAAAACTCTCTGCTACATTCTTTTATTTCTACCATAATCTTTTACCTCTTTATTTTTCTGTTATTCTGTTACGTTTTCTGCTGATGCTGTTCTCGGTGGTAGGACTTCGGAGTGTTCAATGAACTCCTGCTCTGGCATACCGTAAAGTGTTTCAATCTCTTCCTTGTCAACAATGTGTACTGGCTTCAATTTTTCCGTTTCAAGAACTTCTTTCACTTTCTTGAGAAGCTTTTCATCGTCCTTGTAAGTACGTGGGACTACTACAGACTTGTTACAAGGTTCTCCTATCTCGATGTCTAAGCACATTACGTTGGCTTTTGTTGTGATGATTGTACGTGTTACCATTGGTACTCTTGCCATGTTTTTCTTCCTCTCTTTCTTTATTTTTTTTAAAACGTCAAGATATAGTTTAGTACTATAAAGCACTAGAGCAGGTGACAGGGATTGAACCTGTTTCACGTGAATGAGCTATGATAGGGTTTATTTAAGATTCACGCATTTTACCAATAAACTACACCTACTAAGGGGGTAGGTGGCATAGTGGGCTTGAAGTCTACACCACCTATGGCAAACGTAACTTGGATTTTTATTTATTACCTTGCTACAATTATATAATAGCATATGGCGATCTAAATGTCAAGCGTTATTTGAATTTTTTTCGAACAAAATACTTATCCAAAATGAACTGCTTATATTGATTTTTGACCGTGTCTGCTACGATTTTCGCTGTCATATATGAACTAGCTCGCAATTCGATACGCGGTATAGCTGTGTGCCAGCATAAACAGTGATTTACATAGATGTCTACCACAAGAGTGCCGTTTACCACTGTTATTGATACATCATCCTTGATGTCCTCTTTAATCATTTCCTTTACTAACTTTACATAGTGTTTACTCATTTTTGTTCCCTCTTTCTTTCTAGTTTTATTTTGATTAGTTACCGCACCATGATGGTGCTAAAGGGTGTACAGTGTTGAAACTGTAACCGTGCCAACCACGCACCCTTGTTAGTTTTGACTAACTTTGTGTATTCTTAGAATATGTAAATTGACTTGATGTAGTCTAATCGTAATGTGTGCTTGACAGAATCTTGTTTGATTGCCAATATACCTGAATCAAGCGAAAATGAATCTGTTACAAAACGCTCTGAATCAGAATCTTTAAATTCTACCATTATACGCACCGTGTTTGACTTTTTCATGCTAACTCTCCTCACTTTCTTTTTTAGCATTTCTAGGTGGAAGAACTGTAGCGTATCTGATGAAGTCCTCTTCTGTCATTCCGAGAAGTAAATCTTCTTCCGTGGTACTGTTGATATTTACAAGTTTAAATGTATCGGTCTGGAAAAGCTTCTGAAGCTTTTTAAGTAATAGTTCGTTGGTGTCATAAGTACCACCGATAGTGTACTCACGTATCTGTACTTCTGCCGTTGTGACATCAATCGTCATAACTTCTGCCGTTGTCTGGGTTAGTGTCCTTGTTACCATTTTTTCCCTTGCCATAGTAATACCTCTTCTTTCTACTGTGATGTTTTTGGTTACAGCACCTTGTTGGTGCTAAAGGGTGTACAGCGTTGAAACTGTAATCGTGCCAACCACGCACCCTAGTTGTTTACATTACATAGCCCTCGTCTATGGCATATGAAAGTGTGTACTCATTCACAAAGATTATTTCTTTGACTTCGGCTTCATCATACTCGTAGCACTTACGATCTTCATATATTCTAACTAACCCTAAAGTAAAGTCAATACCGTCACATTCATCAAATTGTGAATATCTACCATCCCAAAAAGTTATAAGTAATTTCATATTTACACCCCCCTTATACTTCACGATAGGTTACGCGTTCCTTGCAACCCCATTTACCACGACCGTAGTCTTGATCAAATTTTGAAATATGCTGTGCTGATGTATTAGTATAACCGTAAACAGCTCTGAGAAAGTCGTAACAAATATCACTACTTTTATCAATAATCGCTACTACTGTATTGTAGCTTCTCAACACGTAGAAACTAGTTGTTTCATAGACGTATGCCTGACAGGTTCGCAAGCGTTTACCTTGTTGCAAAACATTTTGCTTTTCTTCATTATACTTGTTTACCATTGCAATTACTTCATCGTTGATTAAAGCTTGCTCTCTTTTAGTCATAGTTATACCCCCTTATAATGAATTTACATAATCGCTGATTTCCATAATAGTATGCAATCTGTTAAATCCTGTAATATGCATAAGCTCGTCCCATGCTTCGCTGAAATCAGCACCACTTTTAAAGCCCTCTAATGATATCGTTCTAAGTAATGCGTTAGACATTCTAACGAAACACTTCCAATCCTTACCCTCATGATACATTCTTAAAGCGTAATCTACATATAAGCTAATTGAATTGCATAAATTGTCTGTACTTAAAACTGATTTAATGTTCTTCATATTGATTTCTCCTTTCCTTTCTTTGTACCTTTAATATATCATAGGTTTGATCACTTGTCAAGTACTTTTTGTACTTTATTTTATTTTCTTTTTTGGATCCCTTCCTTTCCTTTCTTTGTACCTTTATTATAACACAGGTACAGCTAATTGTCAAGTACCTGTGCACAACTTTTTTAGGGGAACTGGACAGAGGGTTTGAAACTTAATGGG
>OFME01001105.1_pt1 | contig 16934 bp, 16 predicted proteins | sample 1541381 | NCBI WGS metagenome assembly OFME01 (sample SAMN04209243, study PRJEB22552) | human gut metagenome | biome: gut; material: feces | host: Homo sapiens | place: USA: Oklahoma
GTGGGACGGATCAAGGTTCATGCCGATCATCGGGCCGACAGCCTCACGCAGACGGAGCAGCGTTTCCGGGTTGTAAACTAGCTGCATACCGTGGTTTTCGAGCGCAATCCGCTCGATTCCGCAATCCTCTGCCAGCTTAACGAGCTTTTTCCATGCGGGAATCGCAACCTGATTCCACTGGTAATCCAGAATGTCCTGCGTCTCGGGCGGCCACGAGGTCGTGATCCAGACCGGAGTCTTATCGCCCCTGCATCCGGCCGGCAGGCCGCTCATCATGACGATTTTCTTGACGCCGAGCATCTGCGCGAGCTCGAACGTCTTTTTCGTGACGTCCATTTCCTTTTCATAGGCGAGCGGATTTCCCGAGCAGTTAAGCGCACACAGCTCGAGGCCCTTCGCGCGCATCGCGTCATACCATTTTTCCCGCGCGGTCCTGTCGCTCACGAGCAGGTCGAGGTCGCAGTGCGGCGCGCCCGACCAGTTGCCCGTGCCGATCTCGATCGCGGCTATCTTCTGAGATACGCAGAAATCAAGCATCTCCTCATACGGCATATCCAATGTGCAGGTCTTAATGGCCAGTTTCATTTTGAATTTCCTTCTCTCGTTCTTTGCAGTTTGGATCTTCAAAGGAAGATGCGCGTTTTTCGCAGGACTTCCTTCACAAAAAAACGCAGACTACCCCCTATATCATCAAGGCAATTTTACCATACTGTAACCTGAATATGCAAGAGACAATCTCATAATATGCCCAAATTCTTCCCTCTCCTGCCTCGAAAAACTGCGAATTATGTCCAGAAAAGCATCAATTTGCACAATGCACAGAAAGCAGTTTTTATATCCTCGACACGTTATTGTCAACCTGCACAAAGCGTCAGGGGCATTCCTCGCCATTACCGACAAAATTGTCAACACCCCCTTGTCAAACAGTATTCTTTGCATTAAAATATTACCAGAACGTTGGAGCGTTCGTTGTACCGCATCAGGCGGTGAAACCGAATGACAGACTGACCGGCCCTTTTCGGTGTGGACAGACTGTACGAAAAAGGAGAGAGGTTTTTATTATGAAGAAGAGATTACTTGCTATGCTGATGACCGGCGCTATGGTTGCAAGCCTCGCAGCTTGCGGTGGCGGTTCCACTGGCGGCGACACCAAGACCGGCGGCGACACCAAGACCGGCGGCGATACCGCTTCTGGCTGCTCTGTTGACGTCATCCTCAAGACCACCGCTTCCGAGTACTGGAGCTACGTCAAGGCTGGCGCTGAGGCATATGCAAAGGATAACAGCGACGTAAAGGTCGAGGTTAAGGGCGCTACCTCCGAGACCGCTTACGACGAGCAGCAGAACATGATCGAGACCGACCTGAACTCCGGCGCATACGACGCATTCGTAATCGCTCCGCTGCAGGCTGATCTGGTTAAGACCCTGATCGCCGGCAAGAGCGATCCGATCATCGCTGTTGACACCAACATCGACGCTCCCGAGGTACTTTCCTTCGTAGGTACCGGCAACGAGGACGCAGCTGCACTGGGCGGCAAGGAAGCTGTCAAGGCTGCACAGGACGCTGGCTGGTCCGAAATTAAGGCTATCGCAATTTCCGGCGTACAGGGCGACGGCACCGCTACCGCTCGTCTGACCGGTTACGAGAAGGGCATCACCGAGGCTGGCGGCGAGTTCCTGAAGGGCGAGATCCAGTACGCTGACGCTGTTGCTGATAAGGCTGCAACCTCCATGGAAGCTATCATGCAGAACCATCCGGAAGGCGTCGCTATCATCGTCTGCAACAACGACGATATGGCAATGGCAGCAGCTCGTGCTGCAAAGGGCAACGCAGCTTACGCGAAGACCATCTTCGTTGGCTTCGACGGCATCCAGTCCGCATGCAACGCTATCCTCGCCGGCGAGGAGACCATGTCCGTTGCACAGGAAGCTTACGACATGGGCTACAAGGCTGTTGAGGCTGCTGTAAAGGCTGTTAACGGCGAGACCCTGGATAAGTTCATCGACTCCGGCTGCTCTGTTGTTACCAAGGACAACGCTCAGGAGCGTCTGGACACCCTGAAGGGCTACATCGGCTAATCAGTTTAGCACTTTTTAGTACGCGAGTGGTTTTCCATTTGTTCTTAGCATTTAAGTGAACGAGAAGAAACCCCTGCAAAGATTTGAACAGGATCGCTTGCAGGGGTTGTCTTTTCGAAGAAAGTTTGAAATCGTCAAACTTTTATCAGTCATTCTCCCGCGAGACGAGATCGGCAGGAGCTATTGTTGCGGCAAACCTCCTCCTTTTGCAACTGAACCGAGAACAGTTTCTTTTTGTCCCGCACTTCATCTCGGAGAAGAAAAGGTGATATGCAAATGAGTGAATACGTAGTAGAACTGAAAAACGCGACCAAGCGTTTTCCGGGCGTAGTGGCTCTGCGAAACATGCAGCTGGCAGTCAAGCCGGGCGAGATCCTCGGCCTGATCGGCGAGAACGGCGCAGGCAAGTCTACGCTGATCAAGGTGCTGACTGGTGTACATCAGGCAGACGAGGGTCAGATCTTCGTAGACGGCGTAGAGCAGCACTTCAAGGACCCGAATGAGTCCGCTGCTGCGGGCATCGCCTGCGTTTATCAGGAGCTGAATATCGAAAAGCTGCTGAGCATTACGGACAACATTTTTATCAACAAGTGGCTCAAGAAGGGCAATCTGCTCGACTACCCGACCATGCACAAGAAGGCAAAGGAAGTTATGGCGTCGCTCGGTCAGGACGTAGACCCGACCAAGCCGGCCGGCAACTTCGGCATGGGCGTTCAGCAGATGATCGAGATCGCCAAGGCGGTTCTCATCAACGCAAAAATGATCATTATGGACGAGCCGACCTCCTCTCTGGGCGAGAAGGAAGTCGAGCAGCTGATGAAGACCTGCCGTGAACTGAAGGCACGCGGCATCGGCATCGTCTTTGTATCCCATAAACTCGAAGAGCTGTTCGAGCTCTGCGACCGCGTTACGGTTATCCGTGACGGCGAGTACATCGAGACGCGCGACATCAGCGGCTGGGACAACGACTCCCTGATCACCGCGATGGTAGGCCGTTCTCTGGACAACCAGTTCCCGAAGGAAATCGGCGTAAAGAGCGCTGAGCCGATGCTCAAGGTCGAGCATCTGAAGGAGACCGGCGTACTGAAGGACGTATCCTTCGAAGCATACGGCGGACAGATCCTCGGCTTTGCAGGTCTGGTCGGCGCAGGCCGTACCGAGACCATGCGCGCGATCTTTGGCGCAGACCCGATCGACGGCGGCACCATCGAGATCAAGGGCAAGCAGGTACACATCAAGACCCCGCGTCAGGCGATCCAGCACGGCATCGCGTTCCTGACCGAGGACCGCAAGGGTCAGGGTCTGGTTCTTGCGCAGTCCATCCGCACCAACCTCATCCTCGCCAATATGAAGGGCTTCTCGACCGGCATGTTCCTGAACGAGAAGAGGATCGAGGACGCAGGTCAGAAGAACATCGCGTCTCTGCGCATCAAGACCCCGTCTATCGACGAGATCGTCGGTCAGCTGTCCGGCGGCAACCAGCAGAAGGTTGTTATCGGCAAGTGGGTCAACACGGACGCAGACATCTTTATCTTCGACGAGCCGACCCGTGGTATCGACGTCGGCGCAAAGGTCGAGGTTTACAACGTAATGAACAGCCTGGTAAAGCAGGGCAAGTGCGTTATCATGGTCTCCTCGGAAATGCCTGAGATCCTTGGTATGTCCGACCGCGTTATCGTTATGCGCGGCGGCGAGGTAATGGCAACCGTCGATCGCGACAGCGAACATTTCAATCAGGAAGACCTTATGAAGGCAGCTTGGGGAGGTAAATTAGATGACTAAGAAGAAATCCAGCAATTTGATGAACTATGCCGGTACGTTTGGCGCACTGGTTATCCTTTGTGTTGTACTGGCGATCGCATCGCCCAACTTCTTTAAGTATTCGAACATGATGTCCATTCTCAAGCAGACGTCGTTCAATGCACTGGTTTCCACCGGCATGCTGCTCTGCCTGATCACCGCCGGCATCGACCTTTCTGTAGGCGCTAATGCAACGTTCGCAGCCTGCCTTGCAGGTATGCTGATGAACAAGGGCATGTCCAATCCGGTCGTTCTCCTGCTCGTCGCTATCGTCGGCGGCACCCTGATCGGCTGGGTCAACGGTATGCTCCTCACCCGTCTGCACCTCCCCCATCCGTTCGTATCTACCCTCGGTATGAAGAACGTACTCTGGGGCGGCGCGCTGATCGTTACCAACTCTCAGATGGTATCCTTCTCCGGCAATGACGCTGTTATGTGGCTCGGCTCCGCTACCCTGGGCGGCTTCCCGATCTCCTTCATCGTTGTTATCGCGATCTACATCGTAATGCACGTCCTGCTGACCAAGACCGCTCTTGGCCGCTCGATCTACTGCGTAGGCGGCAACCCGGAAGCAGCTCGTCTGTCCGGTATCAACTCCGCTAACGTACTCACCTTCTGCTACACCCTGTCCGGCTTCATGGCTGCTCTGGCAGGCATCGTATCCATCGGTCGTTCCGGTATCTGCAACGGCGTTAACGCTATCCAGCCGTACGATACCGACGCTATCGCAGCCTGCATCATCGGCGGCGCATCCTTCATGGGCGGCAAGGGCACCATGGTTGGTACCATGCTCGGCGCTCTGATCATCGCAGTTCTGCGTAACGGCTTCTCGCTGCTGTCCGTTTCGTCCGCAGTTCAGAACCTCGTTCTCGGCCTCGTTATCATCGGCGCCGTACTGCTCGACGTTACCCGTGAGCGCATGGAAGCTAAGGCTCGCCGTCTGGCTACCAAGTAAAACGCAAGAAAAAAATCGCTGCTTCGGCAGCGATTTTTTCTTGCTTATTTCCAAGGGAGACGCTGTCCCCCTTAGATACGCTTGTGGTTCCGGAGAAACCACAAGCGATAACCCCCTCTCGTCCGCACAAGGTGAATTGCCCTGAAAGGGCAAGAGAAGGTGCCCTGGGGTGCGGCGGACGAGGCCGCGCCGCCGCGGCGCGGGCAGAGGTAGAAAAGTCAGGTACACGCCCCGACTTTTCTGGGGAATTTTACGCGGCCTGCTGCGGCAGGCCTGTCCTGACTGTTCCGGCTTTGCCGGAATATGTCAGGAAAATCACATAAGAAAATCCGGGACTTTCGTCCCGGATTTTTTTCTTTTCGTCGACGATTTACAGCATTTCCTTGCAGACCAGTGTCAGGTCGGTATAATAGGCGGTTTCCTTTGGGGTGATGTTACGGGCAAGGAGCTGATACATGGCGATAACGGCGCGAAAGGACTCCTGCCAGAAGGACTGGCCGATAACGAAATCCACCGTGCCCTCCTTGAGGTAGCGCTTCGCGGCCGGGGTAAGGTCGTTGCAAACGACATGCACGCCCGAGCCGACGCCCGCGCGGCGCAGGCCTGCGATGCAGCCGGAAACCGGCTGCGTGGACATATATACCGCGCGGATCTGACGGTCCTCCGAGATCGCCTGCGCGACAAGCTCCTCGGTCAGCGAGTGCATCTCGTTGGTCTCGATGATATGGTAGGCGTCCGAGGGAAAGCCAAGCTCACACAGATGGCTGCAAAAACCGTCCACACGGCCCTTGTGCGCCTCCATTCGCATGTTTCCGGTCACGACCAGCACGTGCTCGGAGTAACGGATGAGCCGCGCCATGACCCCGGCGGCGATCGCGCCGGCGCGCATCAGATCCTGTCCGACAAAGCACGCGCGGCCGCTGTCCGGAATATCTCCGTCATAGGTGATGACGCGGATGCCGCTCTCGAGCGCCTGCCGGATGGCCAGATAGACCTCAGGCGTGTTCTCCGCGCGGACGATCAGCCCGTCCACGCCGTTCTCTACCTGCTGCCCGATCGCGCCGACAAGCTCCTGACTCGTCATCGTGCGCAGCGGCACCTCGAGCAGCTCGAACGAATCGTCCGCGATATAGCGCAGCGCTCGGCGGATGCCGCTGATGACCTGCCGGTTGAAATAGGTATCCGTCCACTGCGGAATCAGGATGGCGGCGCGGTGCCGCGGCGCGGACGCGGTCTTTTTGCAGCTGTATCCCAGCTTTTCCGCTGCACGGAGCACTTTTTCGCGCACGACTGCATCGACGTTCGGTCTGCCGTGCAGGACACGGTCCACCGTGCCGCGCGATACGCCCGCAAGCTCCGCCACCTGCTGCATTGTTACTGCCATCTGCTGACTCTCCTTCCGTCTATCCGGCGGCAAAACCGCCTTGCGCTGTCATCTCTCCGCCGCTGCAAATCCCTGCTGCGGCTGAACAGAAATCATTATACCCGCAAATGCTTTTTCCGTCAAGAATTTCCGTGCACAGCGCACAATCATGCGTTCGCATCCGTCCCCTCTGTTCCCTCTCATTCTGCGCAAAACCAAAGCCATTTTTTAGGCAGGATAACAATGTTGCGCAGCGGATATTGACCTTGTGGCCACGGCAGAGTATGATTAACTCATAACAGAAAACAGGCTGCGGACACCGCTTCGCAGTTCATAATACGATCCAAAAGGAGAATACGCTATGCTGAACATTGGTGTGATCGGCTGCGGCGCCATCGGCCGCGACCATATCCGTCGTCTGACCGACATCGTTCCGGGCTGCCAGGTCGTTGCCTGCGCAGACTACTTCGAAGAATCCGCAAACAAGGTTGCTGCACAGTACGAGGGCATGAAGGCCTATAAGACCGGCGAGGAGCTCATCCACGCCCCCGAGGTACAGGCTGTCGTCATCACCTCGTCCGACCCGAGCCACGCAGGCTACGTTCTCGAGGCGCTGAAGGCAGGCAAATTCATTTTCTGCGAAAAGCCGCTCGCACAGAACGCAGGTGACTGCGAGAAGATCATCGCAGCCGAGACTGCTCATGGCAGGCGTCTGCTTCAGGTCGGCTTCATGCGCCGCTATGACCGCGGCTATGCGGAGATGAAGCGCATCATCGACTCCGGCGAGCTTGGCGCGCCGCTCATGATCCATGCCTGCCACCGCAATGTTTCCCAGCCGGATGGCTTCCAGACCGAAATGGGTGTTTCCAACGTTGCTATCCACGAGCTCGACATCTGCCGCTGGCTACTCGGTGACGAGTACGAGAGCGCTCAGGTGCTCAAGGTCCGTCAGTCCGCCTGCTCGACCAAGGACTATGACAATCCGCAGATCGTTCTGCTCGAGACCAAGTCCGGCGCACGCATCGACGTCGAGGTACAGGTCGCTGACGCCTACGGCTACGACATCCAGTGCCAGGTCGTCTGCGAAAAGGGCACGGTCAACCTGCCCGATCCCTATGCCGTTGTCAAGCGCGCGAACGCAAGCCGTTCCTTCCCCATCCTCACCGACTGGAAGGACCGCTTTATCGAGGCATATGACATCGAGCTGACCCACTGGGTCAAGACCCTTGAGGAAAAGGGCGAGCCGGACGGCCCGTCCGCATGGGACGGCTATGCAGCCTGCGTTGCCGCCGACGCCCTCAATCGCTCCCGCGGCACGGGCAGATTTCTGCCGGTCGAGACCATGGAGAAGCCGGAGCTGTACAGATAAACCGGTCTCTCGCTAACCCTTGTCCTCTCTTTTTTTCATAGAATGTCCCTGACATGCGAGTCGAGGGGAACCTCCATATCGCAGTTCTCCCAATTTGCGGTACGGAAAGGAAAGTCCTCCGCACGCCGTGTTTCTCACAGATCACGGTGTGCCGGAGGGCTTTTTTTATGTTACTCTCGGAAGCGCAGCGGCGTATATTCCTCGTGCTCCCGCACGCAGCGGTATGCCGGACGGATGATCTTGTCCGTATTGACCAGCTCCTCCAGACGGTGTGCGCTCCAGCCGACGATACGCGCGATGGCGAACACCGGCGTATACAGCTCGGGCGGCAGACCGAGCATGGAATACACGAAGCCCGAATAGAAATCCACGTTGACCGAAACGCCCTTGTAGATGCGGCGCTCCTCGGCGATCGCGGCCGGCGCGAGGCGCTCAACCATCTGGTAGAGCGCGAAATCCGCGTCTCTGCCCTTTTCGTGCGCCAGCTGACCGACAAACGACTTGAACACCTGTGCGCGCGGATCGGAGACCGAGTAGACCGCATGGCCGACGCCGTAGATCAGACCCTTGCGGTCGAAGGCCTCTCTGCGCAGCAGCTTTTTGAGGTATTCCGTGACCTCCGCCTCATCGGTCGGGTCGCTGACCTCGCGCTTCATATCCTCGAACATCTGCACGACCTTGTAGTTCGCGCCGCCATGCTTGGGGCCCTTGAGCGAGCCGAGCGCAGCCGAGATGACCGAATAGGTATCCGTGCCCGAGGAGGTCACGACATGCGTCGTAAACGAGGAATTGTTGCCGCCGCCGTGCTCCATATGCAGCACGAGCGCCAGATCGAGCACACTCGCCTCGAGCGGCGTATACTGCATATCCGGGCGCAGCATCCGCAGCAGATTGGAGGCGGTAGACAGGCTGTCCGAGGGGTAATGAATGTACATGCTCGCGCCGCACTCATAGTGGTTGTAGGCATGGTAGGAGTAGACCGCGAGCATGGGGAACACCGCAATGAGCATGAGGCACTGCCGCAGCACGTTCGGCAGGCTGATGTCGTCCGCGCTCTCGTCATAGGAGGCGAGCGTCAGCACGCTGCGGGACAGGCTGTTCATCATGTCGTGCGTCGGCGCCTTCATGATAACGTCGCGCGTGAAATTGGTCGGCAGCGTGCGCCCCTGCGCGAGCAGGCTCTTGAAGCTGCCGAGCTCCTTTGCGTCGGGCAGTCTGCCGAACAGCAGCAGATATGCGACTTCCTCGTAGCCCTTGCGTCCCTCGCGCACAAAGCCCTGCACGAGCTCCTCGATGCGTATGCCGCGGTAGTACAGCTCGCCCGGGCACGGCTGCAAAATGCCATCCACCTCGCGCTGTGCGATAATGTCCGAGATGTTGGTCAGTCCGGCCAGCACGCCCTTGCCGTTTACGTCGCGCAGGCCGCGCTTTACGTCATATTCCCGATAAAGTCCCGCCTCGATGAGGGTATTGCTGCGGCAGAGCGCTGCCAGCTCCTCCATGCGCGGCGTGACGATCAAAATGTTGTTTTCCGGCGTCATCCTCTCGCCTTCCTTCCTTTGATTTAGATATTTTATTCTACCAGATCAGAACGGGCCATTCTGCACAAATTCGGAAACATTCTGTGAATTTTTCATGAACAAAAAAGAGCCTGTACGCTGTGTACAGACTCTTTTCATGATTGACTTTACTGAGCGGACTGCTCGGTCGCAGACTGCTCTGCGTCGGACGGCTGTGCGTCGGACTGCTGTGCGTCGGACTGCTCGCTCTCCTCACCCGGACGGGTTACGAGGGTCTGAACGTCCTGCGGCAGATAATCGTAGACATTTTCATAGGTGATGGTGCTGTACAGATCGGTGGTCTCGACCTGCGCCTCATCCATCCACTGCTGGAGCAGCTCGTCCATCGAGCCGGAGATCGCGGAGATGATGTCGCTCTTGAAGTTGTCGAGCTGGCTGTCGTCCAGCTTAACGCGCTTGATGATGTGGTAGCCGTAGCTGCTCTTGACGAGCTCGGAAACCTCGTCCTCAGCCAGAGCCTTCGCGCCGTCGTAGAACTCGGTGACCATCTGACCCTCGGTGAAGGTGTAGCCGTTCGGGTTGTTGGACAGGCCGGTATCCTCGCTGTACTGGTTCATCAGCGTGTCGAAGTCCTCGCCTGCGTTGATGCGGTCGAGGATGGACTGCGCTTCCTTCTTCGCTTCCTCATCGGTGCGCTTGGTCTCGCCGGAAGCCGGGTCAACGGTCGTGATGAGGATGTGCTTTGCGGTGATGTAGTTATCCTCGTAGTACTTCTGAATGTCCTCATCAGACGGGGTATTGACGCCGTTCTCGCCGAAATAGTAATCGTTCAGCGCCTGATAGCACTGGCTGATATACATGAAGTTCTGGTAGGTCTGGTCAGAAAAACCGAACTGCGCGATCTGGTTCAGATAAGCGTCCTTGGTGGTGTTCGCGATGCTGTTGCGGCGAACGGACGCCATCTCCTTCTGCTCGTTGTAGCTGAGCTTGAGGCCGAGCTCGTTGAACTTCTGCATGACGACGCGCGCATAGATCGCCTGCTGCTCCGCCGCCTCCGGCATGGAAGCGCCGAGCGACTTGGCCATGTCCTTGTTCGACCACAGGTCGGTCAGACCCATCTGCGCATACATGCTCGCGTAATACTGCATGTTGTAGAGCATGTAGCCCGAGTATTCGTCGGCAGTTACTGCATCGCCGTTTACGGTCAGCACGGTCTCCGCGCCTTCGTTCAGCGGCTTATAGTGGATCATCATGCTCGACACGCCGCCGATGGTCGCGCCCAGTACAACGGCGGTCATGGCAACCATTGCAGCAAGACGCTGTACTAATTTGCTCATGTTACTCCTATCTCCTTACATTTAACAGACTTCAATCAGTATAACACCATTTGTCCTCGGTGACAAGAAAAATCACAGAATCGACACAAAAACAGCGGTGCGGTCTGCGTGCGCGTCAGCTTTTCGAGGAAGCCGCGGCGGAATTTGCCAGCGCGATGCCGCCGCTGACGAGCAGGAGCGACAGCAGATTGCGCACGGTCATGATATTCTCCCCGAGCACGAGCGCGGAAAAGACCGCGCCGAAAACCGGGATGAGGAAGCCGAACAGGCTGACCCGGCCGACCGGGAACCGGCCGAGCAGCGCGGTCCAGATCGTGAAGGCTGCCGCCGAAAGCACGATCATGTAGCCGAGCAGCGCCGCGCCGCCGGCGGTCACGCTGCCGAGGGCGCCGCCGCCGACCCTGCCGAGCAGGCCGAGGAACGTGCCGCCGAGGGCGAGCTGCCAGCCGGTGAGCAGCATCGGGTCGCGGCCGGGCGTATAGATGCGCGAGACGAGCGCCCCGGCGCCTGCCGAGACCGCAGAGAGCAGAATCAGGCCGTCGCCGTGCAGACGGAAGCCGTCCAGACCGCCGAGGCCGAGCACGAGCACGCCGGCAAAGCCCAGCACGCAGCCGAACGTTTTCCGTCTCGTGAGCCGGTCATTTTTCAGCAGAGCGTGCGCGAGCAGCAGCGCAAAGAAGGTCTGCGTGCCCGAGAGCACCGAAGCCTTCGTACCGGTCGTACCGGCGAGACCGATATAGTAGCAGACGTACTGGAGCATGCTCTGGAACAGGCTGATCATAAAGATCGCCCTGTATTCGCCGCGCTTCGGACGAATGCGGTGTCCCATGCAGGCCGCGACGAGCAGCACGAGCACGCCTGCGAGCGTGAAGCGCCATCCGGCGAACACCAGCTGCGAGAACGAGTCCCCTGCCGCGATCTCGAACAGCTCGTATCCCTTTTTGACGCAGGGCGCGGCACTGCCCCAGAGCGCGGTGCACAGAACCGCCGGCAGAACAAGCGAGAGAAGCGTATTGTTTTTCCTTTTCATATCTATATTCCTACCCCTTGAAAATTTATGCAGCAGGTTCAGTATAGCAGTTTTTTCGCCCTTCCGCAACAAATCCGGGCAAAAGAAAGGAACTTCCGATGCTTTTCGCGTTTCGGAAGTTCCTTCACTGTGATTCTTCGGTTGTTGACATCAGACTGATCTGCTCCTTTGAAATTCCCTGTATTCGCTGCCCTTAGCGAGCACGGCGGGAATTTCTCAGAGTCTTAGCATCGATGCGTTCGCTCTCAAGCTCCATGGTACGAGCAGCTACCAGACCGTTAAAGAAACCCTTCATCATGATTCATGCACTCCTTTTCAGTGTTTGTATTTTCCTGAGATCGTCTTTCCTGATCTCTGGTATTATAATACACTGCAGGGCACAGAAAAACAAGAGTGAGTTTTTATGAATGTTGCACATCGTAAGCATCATTTTATTGTGCATATTGACGAGGGTGCTTGCGCAGTTTGCACATAGTTAACATTTTGTTTTTATTCAGTTTACACAATGAAGTGAAAGCAAAATAATTTGAAGGAAAGCGGTAAGCGAAAGAGCGGAAAACACCGTTTTCCGCTCTGAGTCCGCATTATCATCGAATTTTGTACTCTTCCGCGAGCTTTTTGAACAGCGGCAGCGCCTTCTCGACGGTCTCGGTCTTGACGCAGTAGGAGATTCGCATATGTCCGGGAGCGCCGAAGTCCGAGCCGGGAACGAGCAGCAGGTCGTATTTCTTCGCCCGCTCGCAGAACGCGCAGTCATCCGCCTCCAGCGTGCGCGGAAACAGATAGAACGCGCCCTCCGGCTTGACGCAGGTATAGCCCATTTCCGTCAGACCGCTGTACAGCAGGTCGCGGTTGGTCCTGTACACCGCAATATCGCTCGTCAGGTCTGCGCAGCGGGCCGCGACGCGCTGGAACAGGCTCGGCGCACAGACATAGCCAAGCGCACGGCCTGCGCCGCAGACCGCCGCATACAGGTCAGCGCTGTCCGCAGCCTTCGGCGGCACCAGCACATAGCCGATGCGCTCGCCGGGGAGCGAGAGCGACTTGGAGTAGGAGTAGCAGACGATGGTGTCGTCATAATAGTTCGGCACGAACGGGATGGTCACGTTATCGTAAACGATCTCGCGGTACGGCTCGTCCGAGATCAGATAGATCGGATGGCCGTACTCGTTTTCCTTTTCGCGCAGGAACGCCGCAAGGCGGCGGATGGTCTGCTCGGAGTAGACCGCACCGGAGGGGTTGTTCGGGGAGTTGATGACGACCGCCTTGGTGTGCTCGCTGACGCGCTGCGCAAAGGCGTCGAAGTCGATCTGGAAATCCTCGATGGACGGCGGAACGAGCACGCATTTCGCGCCTGCGCCGCTCTCGATGAACATCTTATACTCCGGGAAGAAGGGCGCGAATACGACGAACTCGTCCCCCTCGCACGCGAGCGCACGGAAGGCGCACATGAGCGCGGCAGCCGCGCCTGCGGTCAGATACAGGCTGTCGCCGGTGTAGTCCGTGCCGAAACGGCGGTTAAGGCTGTCCGCGAGCGTTCTGCGCACGTCCGGCGCACCCGGCGCGGAGGTATAGCCGTGGATCGCGACCGGATCGCCTGCGGCCTCCGCGAGAATAGCCTGACGCACCTCATCCGGCGCCGGCACGTTCGGATTGCCGAGCGAAAAGTCGAGGACGTTTTCGCGTCCGACGATCGCGGCGCGCTGATTGCCGTATTCAAAGATCTCACGAATGGTCGAGCGGTGACTTCCCAGCTCGTACATCTGTCTGTTTATCACAGGTATCGCCCCTTTCAGATAGGCTTTATTATAGCACAGCTTTATCTGTCTGTCGATAAAGTCGATTTTTCACGGTCGGCGGAACGTCAGTTTCGCGGCCGGCTTAGAGGATGCGCCTTACCGGCTTCTCCTCGACCGCCTTGACCGGCGCGCACGGGTTGCCGCAGGCGAGCCAGCCGGCCGGAACGTCCTTCGTCACAACGCTGCCGGCGCCGATGACCGCGTTGTCTCCGATCGTGACGCCCGGGCAGATCTGCACGCCCATGCCGATCCAGACATTGCTGCCGATGGTGACCGCCTTCGCGTACTCCAGTCCCTCGCCGCGCAGACGCGCCTCAAAGGGATGACCTGCGGTCGAGATCGTGCAGTTCGGCCCGATGAACACGTTGTTGCCGATGGTGACGGTCGCGCCGTCCAGGATGACAAGGTTATGGTTGGCGTAAAAGCTGCGGCCGATGCAGATATTTTTTCCGTAGTCGACGAAGAACGGCGGCTCGATGACGGCGTCCTCGCCGCAGATGCCGAGCAGCTCCTGCAGCAGCGCCGTGCGCTTCACGCCCTCGTCCCAGCGCAGCTGATTGTAATCCATGCACAGGTTTTTCGCCCATGTGCGCCTGTTCAGCAGCTGCGGATCGTGGTTTGCATTGTAAAGCTGACCCAGCTGAGCCTTTTCACTCTCTGTCATAGTCTGTATCTCTCCTTAGTTCTGATGTCGTACAAGCTCATAGTCGTCGCCCGAGCGGTAATAAGGGCAGGCCCTGCCGCAGGTCTGCACGCGGTAGAACTCGTCCTCGTCGAGATATGCCTCGCAGACATACTCGTCCATCTCGTCGTCGTAAACATTATAAGCGCAGTCCTCACAGGTTCCTGTCATGCGCGCACCTCATTTCTCTCATTGCTGCTATCAGCATAACATATTTTATCCCGCTTGTCGACAAACTGTATTTCTATCTTTTCGCGCGACAGCGCGCACGAAATAGAATTTGCGCAGCGAATTCATCAAAACCGGGGACATGCGCCTCGGTTTTGATACTTCTGGAGGGAGAAAGTTTCCGTATGGGAACTTTCGGACGACTCGTGTTCTGCGTTCGTCAGAACACAGATTGTCGGAAAAACGAAGTTTTTCGACAGTCTCTTTTTATTCCATGCTTTTTATTTTTTGCAGACTGTGCTATGATACAGATAGATAAAACCTACCCCCAGGAGCGTGAACACTATGAAACTGTATACCTTTGATAATGGTGACGGCGTAAAGCGCGTCGGCGTAGAGCTTTCCGGTTTTCCGGGCCTCATCCGTGATGTGCGTGATTTCGGCCTTCCGTACCGCGATATGACCGACCTCATCCGTCACATCACCCCGCTCGAAAAGGAACGCATCTCGGACCCCGAGGCCGCGCTCGACGGCCGTCCGCTGCGCCTGTCCTCCGTCCGCGTCTGCTCGCCTATTCCGCATCCCGAGCAGGACATCATCTGCCTCGGCGTAAACTACGCCGCGCACGCAGACGAAAGCGCCCAGTTCGACCGCAAGGCCTTTCTGCTCGACCGCAAGAAGGCGACCTATTTCAGCAAGCGCGCATATCAGACGAGCGGCCCGGACGACCTCATCCCCTCCTACCCTGAGCTCGTGACCAGTCTCGACTACGAGGCGGAGCTCGCCGTCATCATCGGCCGCGACTGCAAAAACGTCTGCGAGCGCGACGCTGCGGCCTGCATCTTCGGCTACACCGTGCTCAACGATGTCTCCGCACGCAATCTTCAGACCGAGCACAACCAGTGGTACTTCGGCAAGTCGCTCGACGGCTTCACCCCGATGGGTCCGTGCATCGTCACCGAGGACGAGATCCCCTATCCCCCGGCGCTCTCCATCTCCTCTACGGTCAACGGCGAGCTGCGCCAGAACAGCAATACGAAATACCTGCTGCATTCCATCTCCGAGATCATCGCCGAGCTGTCGCAGGGCATGACCCTGCTCGCCGGTACGATCATCGCGACCGGCACCCCCGCCGGTGTCGGCATGGGCTTCGATCCTCCGAAGTTCCTCAAATCCGGCGACGTCGTGACCTGCGAGATCGAGAAGATCGGCAGACTCACCAACATGGTAAAGTAAAGGGGCGCGGCAGAAATGGCAAAGAAATCGGCCTCCGAAAAGACCAACGTCATGCGCGTGCTCGAGCAGCACAAAATCGCCTATACCCCCCACGAATACCCCCACGGCAAGGAAGCGGTGGACGGCGCATCGGTCGCGCACCTGCTTGGCCAGGACCCGGCGCAGGTGTTCAAGACGCTGGTCGCGCGCGGAAAATCCGGCGGCTTCCATGTGTTCGTCATCCCGGTCGAGAAGGAGCTTGACCTCAAAAAAGCCGCCAAAGCCTCGGGCGAAAAATCGGTCGAGATGGTGCATGTCAAGGAGCTGCTCGGCCTGACCGGCTATGTGCGCGGCGGCTGCTCGCCGGTCGGCATGAAAAAAGCCTTTCCGACCGTGTTCGACGAGAGCGTGCTGAACGTTCCGACCGTCATGGTCTCCGCCGGAAAGATCGGCTATCAGGTCGAGTGCGCCCCGGCCGACCTCATCGGCCTTGTCCGCGCCCAGACCGCAGCCATCACGACGGAATAAGCCCGGCCGCGTCCGGATACAGCGCGAACACGGTCTGCACGCCGCAGCCGGTAAGCTGCGCGAGCTTCGCCGCGAGCGTATCCGCGTCGTCGAACAGCACGAAGTGCGCCGCGCCCTCGCGGTCTGTATAGGTAAAGTACCGCGCACACAGCTCGTGCGAGAAAAATACCTGTGCGCCGGTCTCGGCAAGCAGCGCCGCCCGTGCGGCGGCGGAGAGCGGTTTTCCGTCCGGCGAGCCAGAGGGCATGGTAAAATCCTGCGACACCGGCTGGAGGAACGCCGCGACACGGTGCGCCCCGTAAATGCCCTGCAACGAGGAAAAATATGCGGTCAGGCTGCCGCCCGAAAGCGCGGTCGAAACAGTCAGCACCGCATGCTCCAGATCGCGCCCGATGTTCACCGGAACATAGAGCGGGATGCCGTCCTCCGCGAGCGCTTCATCAAAGGCACGCAGCAGCGCGAGGATCTGCGCCGTCTCGCGCTCGAAATCCGCGAACACGCCGGGCGCGTTTACGCGCTTCGCCTCAAAGGCGAGGTCGAGAGCGAGACGCTCGGGATTGCACAGCCGCAGTCCGCGCGGCGGATCGCATAAGCCGAGGAAGCAGCCGCGCTGCATCGCCGGGAGCTGTCTGCGCTCGAGCGCTCCGTTTTCGCTCAGTCCGAGGCACAGATGCAGCACCTGCATTCCCTGCGCGGCGGCGCGCACGGCGTCCCGTCCGGCGCACACAGCTACCAGATTTTTGGTATATACCATGAAAAACGACTCCTTTGCATTATCGTGATGTCACTCTGGACTTTTACGGTAAATTCCTTTACACTATACGCAGGGAGCCGCATTTTCATGAGCCTGTCAGGGCGTTCCCATCCGGACTTTTTATCGACAGACCAAATGACTCCTGCAAAAATCCCGAACGGTTCTTTTCCGTTCGTTCAGAAAGAGTGTACGAATGAGCAAACTCATACCCGATTACGTTTTCGACTCGATATACGACATCACGCCCGAGATCCTGCAAAGCCACGGCATCCGCGCCGTGCTGATCGACCTTGACGGCACGATGGTCTCGCACAAGACCGCCCTGCCCACCGAGGA
>OFME01001106.1_pt1 | contig 16930 bp, 10 predicted proteins | sample 1541381 | NCBI WGS metagenome assembly OFME01 (sample SAMN04209243, study PRJEB22552) | human gut metagenome | biome: gut; material: feces | host: Homo sapiens | place: USA: Oklahoma
CATCAGGCAGAACAGTAGTTATGACCATCGTATCCCCCGGCTTAACATCGTACCTGCCGGGTACTTCAATAGCCTCCCTTTCACCATCGGACTTCTCCCATGTAAAGCTGCCCTCGTAGGTGATATTATTATCACTTACAGACTGGCTTCTCTCACTCGGTAATATGCACTCGGCAATTATAAATCCAACAATCAAAAAGGCCATCATTAAATAAAACAATGACCTCTTTGTCCTACTCACACTGTATCTATCCATAACTTATCCTATTCCGCAAACATAAGGTCTGCTTTATAATAGTCAGGTTTTCTAATGTCGCAGATGGGAATTCAGACACACTATGCAGTCTGCTGTTCAACCATGGTGTTGATTTCCTTGCTGATTTTGTTTACATACATCATGATTGCTACACCTGCAGCAAAAATCACTACCGTGACAATAATTCCAACTGCTGAAAAGCACAGCTGGCTTAAGTATCCTATAAACGGAGTCTTTGCGATAACCTGCCCTTTAACTACCTTATATGATACACCATTTCCATCACGAAGTGCAATCTCTTTTGCAGAAGAATCATTAGAATCTACATAATAAGAATCAACCCTTCTGGCTGATGAATCAGCTGATTCGATGGCTACTATATTGCCATCCTTGTAAGATGCCTCGTCGATAGTCTTTAAATATACCACACTGCCATACTTTGAGATATTTCCTGTGTGATCTGTGCCCGAAAGATATGTATGATAGCCAAATATCGGTGGAAGCACAACCGGAAGCACTGTAAGAAGTGCCACGATCACAAGCACATAGCCCAGTATTGTAAGCCCTGTCCTTTTACCCTTTTTCTCGTCTACTGTCTGATTGTTGTTAGTGTTTTTACTCATATTAAGCTCCTTTCTGTTCATAAACCCTGTATTACTACAAATGGAGTATTTCCATGTAGTCTGTTGCATCAGCCGCTACAGCAGCCTTTTTCTGCATGGCAAGCGCCTCATCAATGAGATGCGGCATAGCCAGTGTCAGGTTGAGTGCCTCCGCCATATCAGCGTACTCGCTCTCCTTAAATGTATTCGTGTCTGCGGTGTAATATGCGTTGTGCATGGTCTCCTCATAGCCCACTATAAGCATGTTGTTTAAGAAAGCTCTGTGAACCGCATCCACTATCTCACCCTCGTGATTGATATCGAGGTAGAAATCACACTTCTCAAAAAGACTATCCAGCACGGACATCTTCACATTAGGGTAGAGTGACACATTGTCATACTGCCCTGCCGACATAAGCTTCGACGACATCTCTGTGATAGCCGCCACATGAAAATGCATCTGCGGCATGAGTGACGCAAGCTCTGTCAGATGCCCCACATTCTCTGAATTGGTACATACGAGTATGTGCGGCCTGTGCTTATTTTCCCTGACGAAGCTGTAGATATATCCAAGCTGCTTCACCTTATCGGAAGGAGCGCCAAGTGCTATAAGCCTGTCGTAGGACTCCCTGCGCGACACAAATACGCGCTTTGCCCTCGTTCCCTGATCATGCAGTATAATCTGCATATTGCCTGGTATCTCATCACCCACCGGCTCGTGCCAGAAGAGTGCGTCGCGAAAGCCGTTTGGCGCAAGCGCCTGTGATGCAAAAAACGGATATGACAGCGAGTTGAAATAAACCGCTGTATCCTCCAGCCCTGCGCACCTGATGAAAAACGCTATAAAGTCTGTCTTACTTCTGAAAATCCAGTCCTTATCCTGCCATCTGACGAGTATATCACCGGTGACAAAGTTTTCCACTATCATCTCCCTGCCCGTCACATCAAAAAACTTCCTGAGTGCCTTCTGCCCCTTTTTATTAAAAACCGTGTGACAGAAAATCGCGCCATACCTGTTATAATGCTCTGAAAGCCTGACCTGACCGGCATCATCGAGCCAGTCAACAATCTTAACCTGCCGCCTGTGCGTAGGCTCCGTGAAAAATATCCTCGCTCGCTCCCTGGTGCGGTCCATGACCTTCGCAGATGAATTATCTCCCTCTATGCGCCAGTAATCAGGAATCTGTATCTGATTGAAATACAGCGGCTTCCCCGGTAAGCTGTCAGCTTTCCTGTAATCGCCTAAGAAAAATCCATACACGCTCATCACATCATCCGGCAGGAAACCGTCATCCTCAATGACTGCTGCATGAAAGGCAGCACCGGCATTCTTAAATGACTCAAGGAGATTCCTGCTCTCGCCTGAAAATGTATCAAAGAGCAGTGTGATACCATCCGCCGTGTGTGTTACTTCAACAGCTCTATCCATCTGTGAACCACCTCCTTAGTCAGATATTCTTTAGCTTTTTCATATGAATGTCCTGAAAATGCATCCATGTCATCCTCTGTAAACATCTTCACTATACGCTCAGAAAGAAGCTTTATCTTCTCCTTCTGATCCATCTCATCGGTGATTGGAATCCTGTAGCCGTTTTGCCCATCATCGATAAAGGTCTGGTTGCCATACCTCACATCAAAGCCCACTATAGGAAGCCCTGAGCCTATGGCCTCCATGAGTGTGAGCCCGAAGCCCTCACTCTGTGAAGCTGCCACATACGCATCATAGTGCTTGTATACATCATCTAATTTCTGCTGTCCCATCAAATGCACATAATCACCGCAGCCCAGCCTGCCGATAAGACCCTTAAGCTTCGCCTCATCTCCACCCTTTCCATATATGTCAAGTGAAATGTCAGGCACGCTTTCTTTTGCCTTTACAACGGCCTCCACCAGCCAGTCACAGTGCTTCTCAGTCGCAAGACGCGACGCAGTGATGAGCGAGTGCCTCTTTCTCGGCTCATCCGGATATTTAAGCTCATCAAGACTGCCCACCGGAATAGTCACCACATGAGGCTCTTTTCCACAATACTTCTTGAACTGCTGCCTCATAAGCTCATTCTGCGCATCCGTAGCTGTAATGTAGAAATCTATGTGCTCAGTCTGTGAAAACGAATACTCATAATAGTTGTTCCACAGTATGTAATCATCATCAGTGCCGCCCTCGCTGAAATGGTCCGCATGCACCACTATTCCTACGCGCGCCGGTCCACAGTTTTCGAGGATTGCCTGACCTATGCCTGTCGTCCTGTCGATGATCACCACATCATCAGCCGTGAGATTAAGCCTCTTTACCATATAGCCGACCAGGTCAGCCTTGGTATAAAGCACCTGCGCTCCGATCCTGTAAAAGGAGCTGTCGTCCTCTATGACCTCCTCGTAGCACACCGAGCCATCCTCATTGAAAAAGGTCCTGCCGTACAGATGAGCCTTGCCGTCAAGCGGAGCATAGTACTCGCTGAAGGTCCTGCAATAAGTGTAATAATCCTTCCTGATCAGGCATCCGTTTGAAACAATCTCGACTCTGTGCACTAGATCACTTGTATCATCGACCATGTAGCAGGTGTAGAACCTGCCGCTCTCCTTAAACTGATACCTGCATGTCTTGCCCTCTCTGGAAAAGGTATAATCCTCCTCTGCCATCGAAGCCTCAAGCTCCTTTAGGGTGAAGGTAACAGGCGATGTCCTCACATCTGTAAAAAATGTGTACAGCCATATCACTTCCTCATCCAAAAAGCCGATATTTCTCGTCATGTGCTCTATATTTTCAGTTGGAAACATATCTGTGAAAACAAACCTTGCCGGAATGTGCGCCCTGCGGAGCAGATTAGCCCTGTAGCTCTGTGCGTACTCCACGCCGCTTGAAGCCCAGCCTATTCCGAGATTGAAGTTATATACCATATGATTCTCCTCGTATCTGTCAAACTATTTATATTATAATAACCTTTAAGGGTAGATGACCTGCAGCCTGCCATCCTTGCCGATTTTCACATCACTAAGCAAAATATTCCTTATGATATTACATTTTACCGCTTTTTCTGTATCCAAAAACGACTCGAAAGCCTCATTTTGGTATTCAAACATAACATTTCTCTGTGCGGATGCTCTTCCCGCTACCGCATACTTGAGCTGCTCAAGGTAGTCAATCAGCTCAACCCAGCCATCATCCACCGCCTTTAGAGTTGCCTCACGGACAAACTGCTCGTAAGCCTCCTCATCGCCTATGCGCTCACGCTGTCTTGAAAGCCCCTGATACACGCGAAGCATCAGGTAATCGCTAACAGTGGCGGCGCTTTGCATGTCAGACTTTGACAGGCCAGCGTCCAGCTTGTAGGAGATGTTGTCAAGAATGTATCTGTTAAGCATGGATGTGTATTGCTGTGTATTGGTATTTTTATCGCTATCTTTCTTTCTGCCACGGCGCCTGCCATGCTTCTTATTATTCTGTATGCAGTCAAAATGATTAACGAAGTCTGAGATATTCTCCTTCGCAATCCCTACTATCTTCTCCTGCTCGACGCTTGCGCCGTCGAGCAGGTTTTTTCTGGTTGCGTAGATTAGGTCTCGCTGGCGCTGGAGGACCTGGTCATACTGCAGTGATTTCTTGCGGTTCATCTCCTCAGACTCCACACTAAGCTTCTGACACTGGTTGACAATACGCTTTATTTTGCGCTTTCCAACGCGCTTTTTGCCATCAATATAGCGCTGCAGCTTGTCATCATCCTCAGCTCCCACTATGTCATCCTCCAGGCTCACATAGTACTGGCTGAAGCCCGGATCACCCTGTCTGCCGGCGCGGCCCCTCGCCTGCCTCTCGGATCTTGAATTGTTCATCCTTCCTATACCTATGACGGCTAAGCCGCCAAGCTCCTTCACTCCGTCTCCGAGCTTTATATCTGTTCCTCTTCCTGCCATCGTTGTAGCAACCGTAACCGCATTCAGCTGGCCTGCGCCTGCGATAATCTGTGCTTCCCAGAAAGCATTGCTTGCGTTTAGTACATTGTGCGGAATATTTTTCTCTATTAAAAGCCTTGAAAAAAGATCTGTATCCGTAACGGAATTAAGCACCACAAGCACAGGCTGGCCTGTCTCGTGAAGCCTTATCACATCATCCACTGCTGTCCAGAACTGGTCATGACCGTTTTTAAAGTATCTGTCCTTCCTGTCAACTCTTTTAAGAGGCCTGTTTGTAGGTATTCTCACCACATGCTTGCCGTAGGTCTCAAAAAGCTCATCCTTTGCATCCATGAGTGTGCCGCTCATGCCTGCCATCTTGTCAAACATCATAAACAGATTCTGGAAGGTAACGGATGCCACAGTTCTGTATTCCTGCGATATCTCTACCTTTTCCTTTGCCTCTATAGCCTGATGCTGACCGCCACGCAGCTTGACACCGTGCATGAGACGGCCTGTCGCTCCATCAAACAGCTCTACCTCCTTCTTATCAGTAACAACATAATCCTTTTTGTTCTTCAAAAGCTTGTGCGCCCGAAGAGAAAGCGTGACATGCCTGTTTATCTCAAAATTTTCTTTACCGTAGAAATTGGATATGCCAAAGAAGCTCTCGGCAAACTTCACACCCTTTGGAGTAAGCCAGACGGCCTTATCCTCCTCTATGTAGTCTATATCCTCCACAAGTGTCGTGACGAAAAAATCACATACATCGTACAGGTTCGACTGCACTCTCGGCACTCCCGATATGACGAGCGGCATAATTGCAGAGTCTAGCAGCACCGAATCAGCCTCGTCAATTATGACATAGTGGAAATCACAGAGAAATCTGTCCTCCTTTTTCTTTACCAGATTGTCAAAAAGGAAATCAAAGCCAAGTGCGCCATTTGTAGTGTATATGATATCAGCCGAATAAAACTGTCTTTTCTCGTCATCATCCTGCTTTTTTGTATCATCCGCATCCGGATATGAGCAGGTGAGACCCATGAAATTATAGACCTCTCCCATCTCTGCACCATCTCGCGATGCCAGATACTCGTTTGTGGTCACGAGCATACAGCTCTTGCCAGTCAGCGCATTCAGATAAAGCGGCATGGTGGCAGATAGAGTCTTTCCCTCACCTGTATTCATCTCGGCGAGATATCCCCCGTGAAGAGCTGCTGCCGCTAAGATTTGCACATCATACGGTCTCTTTCCAAGCACTCTGTAATCCGCCTCGCAGATAGCCGCAAAGGCCTCCGGCATCAGGTTTTCCAAAGACTCTCCCTCTTTGTATCTACCCTTAAACTGCTCTGTCAGTGCAGAAAGCTCTTCATCACTTAGATTTTTTATTTTTTCTTCGCTTTTTCTTACTTTTGTTAGAGTCCTCTTTAAGTCTCTCAATTCTTTCCTGCTCTGCATCAAACTCTTCCTCTGAAACCTCTTTAATCACCAGTGATTTGAATGTAAAATCAGCATTTCCACCATTTATCAGCTCTATCCTGTAGCTGTAGGTCCTGATGGACGGCTTGAAAAACGCCTTTTTATCGCGGACAATAATACTCTGCGCCTGTACATCATACCTGTCAAAAAATATGATACGAAGCATCAGTGCCTCACTCTCACTGTTGTGATAGTCAATATTCACCGCAATGGAATATGCCCGCTCTCCATCGATGAGTGGAAGCGACGGTTCTATCCTATTCCCCTGGAAATTCGTCATAGAATACCATGTGTGAATCACCGTGCCCGGCGGCATGAGGCGGTTTTTATAAGAGACTGAACCATCCTCATTAAATTCAATTTTTGATCCATATACATACGAGTCCGATAGAAATTCTTTCCAGCGGACCTGCCAAGTGTCACCATACATAATACTTACCTGTCTTACTATTGTTCACTTAATGTTTGTTTTCCTGTTACTGTTCACACCTAACTGTGTGACCGGCAACGTTTATTTGCTTATCTTGAAAAATCATCATGCAGCAGATTATTGTACTGGCTCTTGAACCATGCCATAACATTTGCTGAATTGTCAGTATGTCTGCCGTGTGAGCCCTTGCCATACACCTCAACACCGCTCGACTTCAGATGCGACAAAATGCTCGGATAACCATCCGGGTCGTAATCATCCTCATACAGATATGAGATGATGAACTTTGTTTGCGACCAGTCGGCACTGTCGAATCTGTCCCACATCCTGTTGTTTAGCTGCTCTATCGCCTCGTCAGAGAGATTGTCATAATTTTTCATCAGAATATCAAGCGAGGTTGCAAAGCCTCCGGCTCTAAGAATTCGTTCGTTTCGTGCTACATTTCCCATGTTGGCAAGTGGCTTTGCAAGAAGCAGTGCATGTGGTGAAAGCTTTGAGCCATAGTAGAGTGAACCGAAGGTTCCCATTGAAGCTCCTGAGAGCACGAGCTCATCCTTAGTAAGGCCAAGCTCATTGAGCTTATCAGTCACATAATCCGTAATCATCTGCTCGAATTCACTATCTCCCAGATAAAAGGCTCCACCCTCACTTCTTGGGTCTGTCACAAGAATAAACGGACATCCAAAGCCTCGCATCATATAGTAGCCCTCAAAGCCCTCCTGAGTCCTGTAGCCTGAGAAATAGACAGCAAGCGGTGGCTTCATATCACCCTTCTCAAAGTACACAAACACTTCCTCTCCCTTAGAAGAGACAAGCCTCTCACCTCCGGGCAGGAAAAATCCGTGTCCACGGCGCGAATGTCTGTCGTGAAGTGATATGATATTCAGGCTACCGGTGCCCTTTGCAAGGATAGAAACAAAAACAGGGCCATAATCTGATTCATTATCTATTCTGAAAACATCCTGAAGCTGTTCCTCATCAAGCTCCCAGACCTGCTTTATATCACCAATCGAGCCGTTATAGAACTGAAATATTCTCAGCTTAATCTCAACATCACCTGTTTTCTCATACTCAAGATACATATCAATACACTGTCCCTCAAAAACCGGGATATTATATCTCCAGTATGCAATCTGTGAAAAATCCTCTCCAAACTCTCCATCCAGAAACAGGTTATAGTTTCCATCACATGATACCCTTCCTGTAAAGGAATCACTGATAGCAAGCTTGGCCGGATTAAACTTCTCACCATAAGGATTTGGATAGTAATTTCTCACCTCATGAGCCAGAAAATACTGCACATCGCCGGTATACAGATACTGTCCCATTCGTGCCTTGAAATATCTGCTCGTCGCGCTGTTTAGCATCTGCACATTTTCCGTAGCAAAAAGACAGTATCCCCGTGTAAACTTCGTAAATTTCTTTTCCTCTGAGAGCGTTATATCCCTGTCAAGAATAACCAAATCCATGAGCTTTCTCGCAAGTCTGTTTGCCGTTAGTTCACTCTCATCAGACTCGTACACTTCAAACTCTATATTGTCCGGAATGCTGTATTTAGTTGTCCAGTCGTCATCGCCAACATATAAAACATGAATCTTACTCACTGAAATTTAGCACCTTTCTCCACTTCTTAAGCAGCACCGATGTGGTATATTTCTGACCAAGCTCATAGCACTCCACCAATGCCTGATTCCAGTTTTCAAAGCTGTCCAGATAATAGGTCAGGCTCCTTCCGATATCAGAAAAATCATCTATGACCATTCCGTTTTTCCCTGAAACAAGAAACTGGTCTGCACTCAGGCTGATTCTCGGCACGCCCTTGCTGATAGCTGTGACATAGACGAACACATCCATCGTACCTCTCATATCAAGGATGACTCTCTGCTCGTTGATACACTTGCTGATATCACACTCATCCACACATACATCCACGAAAAATCTCTGCTCCACCGGTTTTTCTATATCCCCCAGCTCATTCTCGGCAAATGCATCAGCCCCGCTGCCGCCAAAGCCTAAAGCTGCCTCACCATCGCCTGTTACCCAGCGGAAATCATAGCCCATACTATCAAGAAGCTTTACCGTATCATTCTTTATAGCATCCTCATGCCCCCATGAAGCATCTCTTGTAAAGAAATGAACTCTCGCAAGATCATTAATGGTCAGATAATCCGCAAGCCCCTTTATAATCCGAGCAAATGCATCCTCAGTCAGTCCATCAACCGGCACAAGGATGTTCTGCACACGAAGCTGCGAGCTGATGCCGAAATCCATCCTGGTATCATATGGTGGAATATCTGTGATATGTAATCTGAACGGCTTGTTATTTACTGCACCCAGATTTGCCATAATAAGCTTCGTCGTATAATCAGAATCCGTAATGATATTTTCCGCATGCTCTAAAAAATCCGCTGCCTGTGTTGTCTGCGTGAAATCAAATCTATTCTCAAAAAATGTAGCAATAACCCTTTTTCCCTTAAGCACATGCTCCGCAACACTGATATGAAGCGGATGCATCGCCACGAAAAAGCTGTCACCCTGCCTTGTGAGATTCACATAGCTTGCAAATACCTCTTCAATAACCGCCTCGAGGCTGTCATATTCAGCCTTTGTAAAGCGCATCTCAACCGGCTCACCTGCTTTGCCGCTCTTGGCATCAGGCACCACATCATAGTCAGGGCATGTCTGATTGACAACCACATGACCATCATTTTTATACTCACGTATCTTCCAGATGCCGTTTTCCATCAAAAAATCCTGATACTGCTCTATGCCGTTTTCGTAGATAACAGTACTGGAAACAAAGCCTCTGTCATCATAATAGTTGCGCCTGCAGATTTTGCCATCCTCAAACATATCTATGGATATCGGATTGCCATCCTCACCAAACTCTACCTGTGCATACTTCACATCGCCCTGCAAAGCGATTATAGAAAAAGGCGAATACACAAACTCCAGCCCCTTCGGCCACTTGATATCGTGATATGACAGCACAGCGACCTTCTTTCTCCTGACCTGTGCTATCGCATCAAAGCATGACCAGTACTTTGAGCGGTACATGCCCTGCCTGTGTAGGAAATGTCTGAAATTTGGCGAGTATCCGAGCACAAGAATCCTGTAAGGTCTGTCCACATTTCTATGAAAAAGAGTAATCTGCTTTATAGTCTCGTCAAACTCTGACTTGAGCCTGCGCATATACCACTGCTGCTCGTTTTCGCACCACATATTCTGTTTATACCATGCCGGTATAAAATATAGCATTATGATTCCTCCTAATTTATGATTAATCAGATTACTACATGCTACGCATTCCCGTAATCTGACTACACCTCGAAATCCGCTAATTTTCTGCGTCCCCGCAGCAAATTGCTACTTTCTCGGTGTAGTGCGGGTCAATAAGGTATACATTGAATTGCATTCAAGCATGCATCGATGATACCTTTTGACCCTTTAATCACAAAATCGAAAAATTACTTTAGAAAATTTACACAGAACAGAAGAAATATGTTATTATATACTCTGTAAATCAAAACACGGAGGTTAGTTACATGGCAACGAGGAAGAAATCCTCAGCAAAAAGACAGACAAAAAAGGAGAGAATGGCTCAGATAGAGAGGCAGCAGGCCTTTAAAAAGGAAATATTTCTCTGGATAGTAGTAGCTGTTTCAATCCTTTTATTTATAAGCAATTTTGGAATAGGCGGTCATTTGGGAAACGCAGTAAGCGGTTTCCTTTTTGGTGTATTTGGAATGGTGGCATATATTTTTCCGCTTGTGCTTCTGGTGGGCAGCTTTTTTGCTGTGTCCAATAAGGGCAATTCATATGCTATCATGAAGCTTGTTATGACCATAGTTTTCATATGGTTTATATGTGTGTTTATGTACCTGGCAGTGTATGGTGAATTCGCGGTTTCACCGGTGCAGTCATACATTGACAGTGTTGAAAGGCATTCAGGTGGTGGCTTTATAGGTGCTCTTATAGGCTGCATTTTAGTTCCGGCGGTAGGAATTATAGGTGCATACGTGGTGACAATAGTTGTGATGATTATCTGTCTTGTGCTCATTACCGGTAAATCATTCATGAAGGGCATGAGAAACGGCGGCCGAAAGGTATACGAGTCAGCGCGTGAGAATAATGAGAGATATCAGGAGTATCGGCAGTATAAGTCAAGAGAGCGTCAGACAAGAGAGGGTTTAGCTTCAGATGATACAGACAGTGACATAAAGGAGGCTGCAAAAGGTGGCAGAAGGAGTAAGCGTGCCGGCCGAAGGATGGACAATAAGATAACGGGCGTGTCACTTGATACAAAAATTGATGGCAGTGAAAACGCGCTGGATTCAGGCATGGCAGGTAGTGATACAGCGCATGTGGGGATATTTGGACAAGGTGCAGCTGCTACAGATGCGCTTGGTGAGATAACTATAGAGAATTACCCGAGTTCACCTGCAATAAAGGAGAAAAAGACGACAAGCCTTACATCAGGGAATGCAGGTGAAATAGTGCAAACACCGGACTTTGGTGTGGCATCGGAGCCTGTTTCGGTTTTGGGTGGCACAGCTGCAAGCCATGTGTCTCAGATACCTATATCGGGCTGCGTGGAGCCTGATATATCTGATGATTTTGACATACAAAAAGATAATGAGCTGCAATCAAAATTGTCAGCTCCGGTTGCAGATGCGGTAATGACAAAACCACCAGCAGCAGAGTCAGGTAAGAAAAAGGTCAAATCAGACAAGGATGAGCTCGCCAAAGAGGTTGAAAAAGTCAGCGAACAGATAGCGGTAAATGACGCAGAAAATGCAATCCAGCAGAAGCCGTATGTATTTCCGACTGTTGATCTGCTTAAGGCTCCTGACAGGGGGAAAACCGGTGATTCGCAGGCTCATCTGCGTGAGACGGCGGCAAAGCTTGAACAGACTCTTAATGTGTTTGGGGTGAATGCGAAGGTGAATAATATAAGCTGCGGTCCTGCTGTTACAAGGTTTGAAATCACACCGGAGCTTGGAGTGAAGGTATCAAAGATTGTGAATCTGGCAGATGATATAAAGCTTAATCTGGCAGCCGCGGATATACGAATCGAGGCTCCTATTCCGGGAAAAGCCGCTGTGGGCATCGAAGTGCCAAACAGCCAGAGTGTTGCTGTTTCCTTCAGGGAGCTTGTGGAGTCTGAAGAATTTAAAAATGCCAAATCAAAGATTACCTTTGCAGTGGGAAAAGATATTGCAGGCAAGGTTAAGGTTACGGATATCGCAAAAATGCCACATCTTTTAATTGCAGGTGCTACCGGCTCAGGTAAGTCAGTTTGTATCAATACAATTATCATGAGTATACTATACAAGGCAAAGCCGGATGAGGTAAAGCTGATTATGATTGACCCGAAGGTGGTTGAGCTTAGTGTATACAATGGCATACCTCATCTGATGATTCCGGTTGTTACAGATCCTAAAAAAGCTGCAGGAGCATTAAACTGGGCAGTTTCAGAGATGACAGACCGATACGAGAAGTTTGCAAACAGCGGTGTCAGGGAAATAAACGGTTACAATGCCATGATTGATGCAATGGATGGCAAGGATACAGAAAAACCGCCAAAGATGCCACAAATTGTCATTATAGTGGACGAGCTTGCAGATCTTATGATGGTTGCATCAAAGGATGTAGAGGAGGCAATATGCAGGCTGGCACAGCTTGCGAGAGCAGCCGGTATACATCTGATTATAGCTACACAGAGGCCTTCTGTTAATGTTATTACAGGTCTCATCAAGGCGAATATGCCAAGCCGTATCGCATTTGCGGTTACAAGCGGTGTTGACAGTCGTACCATACTTGATATGAATGGTGCGGAAAAGCTCCTTGGAAAAGGAGATATGTTATTTGACCCACAGGGTGTTCCGAAGCCCCTTCGAGTACAGGGCGCATTCGTTTCAGATAAAGAAGTTTCCGATATTGTGAAATTTATTATTGAAAATAATGAGAATGCACAGTACAGTAATGATGTGGCACAAAAGATGGAGAGCCTGTCGAATGATACGACAAATACAACAGTTACTATTTCAGATGTGGAAAACACGGATGATGGCAGGGACTCTTACTTTGCGGAGGCAGCGTCAATTATCACAGATAAGGAACGGGCTTCAATCGGAATGCTTCAAAGATACCTTAAAATTGGCTTTAATAGGGCTGCCCGCATCATGGATCAGCTCGAAGAAGCCGGTGTAGTGGGACCTGAGGAGGGGACAAAGCCCCGCAAGGTTCTGGTGACTAAAGAGGAATTAGATACTATATTAGAGAATAATTAACACAAAGGAGCAAAGAAAAATGAAAACAGATATTCAGATCGCACAGGAAGCTACAATGCTTCCAATCAAGGATGTAGCAGCATCTATAGGGATTGAAGAGGATGACTTAGAGCTTTATGGAAAGTATAAGGCAAAGATTTCTGATGAGCTTATCAATCGCACAAAGAAAAATCCTGACGGAAAGCTCATACTTGTTACAGCTATAAACCCGACTCCTGCAGGAGAGGGAAAGACAACCACAAGCGTAGGTCTTGGAGAGGCATTTGGACGCCTGGGAAAGAAAGCACTTATCGCACTTCGTGAGCCGTCACTTGGACCTTGCTTTGGTATCAAGGGAGGAGCAGCCGGTGGCGGATATGCACAGGTTGTCCCAATGGAGGATTTAAATCTTCATTTTACAGGAGATTTTCATGCAATTACATCTGCGAACAATCTGCTTGCGGCACTTCTTGACAATCATATCCAGCAGGGAAACGAGCTTGGTATCGACCCACGCCAGATTGTATGGAAGAGATGTATGGATATGAATGACCGTGTCCTTAGAAATATCGTTGTTGGTCTTGGAAGCAAGATGGACGGAATGGTCAGAGAAGATCATTTTGTCATCACTGTAGCATCTGAAATTATGGCAATACTCTGTCTGGCCGATGATATGGCAGATTTAAAGAAGCGCCTTGGCAGAATTATCGTGGCATACACCTTTGACGGAAAGCCTGTCACAGCCGATGATCTTCAGGCTACAGGCTCTATGGCAGCTCTCTTAAAGGATGCCTTAAAGCCGAACCTTATCCAGACACTTGAGCATACACCGGCAATAGTTCACGGTGGACCTTTTGCCAATATAGCACATGGCTGTAACAGTGTCCGTGCCACAAAGACAGCATTAAAGCTTGCAGACTATGTTATCACTGAGGCAGGCTTTGGCGCAGACCTTGGCGCAGAGAAGTTCTTTGATATCAAGTGCCGTATGGCAGGACTTAAGCCGGATGCAGTTGTACTTGTTGCAACAATCAGAGCATTAAAATATAATGGCGGCGTGCCGAAGGATGAGCTTTCATCAGAGAATCTTGATGCACTTAAGGCTGGAATCGTAAATCTTGAGAAGCATATTGAGAATCTTCACAAGTTTGGTGTGCCTGTAGTTGTCACATTAAATTCATTTGTCACAGACACCAAGGCTGAGACTGATTTTGTAGAGCAGTTCTGTAAGGAAAGAGGCTGTGAATTTGCACTCTCAGAGGTATGGGAGAAGGGTGGCGAAGGCGGAATTGACCTTGCCAACAAGGTACTTGAAACAATCGAGCACAAGGAAAGCAATTTTAAGGTGCTCTATGATGATAGCCTGTCACTTAAGGAAAAGATTGAAACTGTTGCAAAAGAAATATATGGAGCAGATGGTGTTACATATTCTCCGGCAGCAGAGAGAGAACTTAAGAGAATTACAGACCTTGGAATGGGAGATTTCCCTGTATGTATGGCAAAGACACAGTATTCGCTTTCTGATGATGCTAAGAAGCTTGGCAGACCGAGCGGCTTTAAAATCAACGTACGTGAGGTTTATGCGTCAGCAGGTGCAGGCTTTGTTGTAGCAGTAAACGGTTCTATTATGACTATGCCGGGACTTTCAAAGAAGCCGGCTGCATACGGCATTGATGTGGATGACAATGGTGTGATCACAGGATTATTCTAGGAGGAAATATGGCTAATCTAATAGACGGAAAATTAATTTCAACACAGATTAAGGATGAGCTTAAGGAAGAAGTGACAGAGCTTAAGAAAAAAGGTATCGAGGGCTGCCTTGCGGTGATTCAGGTCGGAAATGACCCTGCATCATCAGTGTATGTTCGCAACAAGAAAAAGGCGTGTGAGTATGTCGGAATCAAATCGCTTTCGTATGAACTTGCAGAGGAGACTACGGAGGATGAGATATTAAAACTTATCGAAAAGCTCAATGCTGATGCTTCTGTAAATGGTATTCTCTGTCAGCTTCCACTGCCAAAGCATATCGATGAGGACAAGGTTATTGATGCTATTGATCCCAAAAAGGATGTTGATGGCTTCAGTCCACAGAGTGTTGGAGCGATGGTTATAGGAAAGCCTGGTTTTTTGCCGTGTACTCCGGCCGGTATCATTCAGCTTTTAAAGAGAAGCAATATAGATATTGATGGTAAAAGCTGTGTTGTGGTTGGCAGAAGTAATATAGTCGGCAAGCCTATGTCACTTCTCATGCTTAGGGAGAATGCAACTGTTACGGTATGTCATTCACATACAAAGGATTTAAAAGATGTATGTAAAAATGCTGATATACTTATAGTGGCAATAGGAAAGCCTAAGTTTATAGATGCTTCATATGTGAAGGATGGTGCGGTTGTCATTGATGTTGGAATCCACAGAAATGCTGAAAATAAGCTGTGTGGTGATGTGGATTTTGATTCTGTTGTGTCTAAAGCGTCACATATCACACCTGTACCGGGCGGTGTAGGTCCTATGACAATTGCGATGCTCATGAGCAATTGTGTTGAGGCTATGAAGAGATAATTAGACAATAAGTAAGAGGATTAGATGTATGAGATGTGCCAATTGTGGTAATGAATTGAAGGCGGGCAGTCTGTACTGTGATGTCTGTGGGCATCCGGTTCAGATAGTGCCTGATTACAACGAATTTGATGATTATCTTGATAATCTGGTTGGAAATGATGACAGGCGAACTGATGGACAAAAGACTGCAAAGCCTGTGTCTGATAGGACAATCAGGTTTGATGAGCCGGTGAGGGAACAGCTTCATAGTGCCGGTCAGTGGAACGGACAAAAAACGGACAGAATGTCACAGTCTGTAAAGCAGCAAGTGAGACAGGATCAGACAGGTGAGCAGCAGTCTCAGACGAAACAACCGTGTGAGAAGCCGCAGTCTGACGGACAGAGGGCAAAGAGAGCGCAGCAGAAGAAGATAATTATTATCTCAGCTGTAGTGTGCGTTGTAGCAATTGTAATACTTATTGCAGCTATTACACGTAATGTAAGCAGATCACATGACAATTCATTTGATTATCAGGTGAAGCAGGCAAAGGCAGCTTATTCGGCGGGGAATATAAATTCCGCGGTTTCTTATTATGAGAAGGCTTTGTCGATTGATTCGGATAATACAGATGTCAGATTTGCTTTGGCTGATATATATATGTCGAAGAAGGATTATGATGCCGCTCTTGTGCTGTATCAGGAAATTATCAATATTGATCCAAAGAGCAAAGAGGCTTATAAGCAGCTTATCTCGATTTATGAATCAAAAAAGGATTATGATGCAATTGTTGCGCTGCGTGAGAGTGCTAAGGAGGCATCTGTTTTAAAGCTTTTTGCGGATTATACTGTATCTAAACCGCAGTTTAGCAAGAGCAGTGGCAAGTATGGAGAGACTATTGAGCTTTCTATAGATGCAGACAGCGATACCAAAATATACTATTCATATGATTCGGATGATCCTTTGACCAGAGGAGAAAGATATTATAGCCCGATCACCCTGGACAAGGAAGGTACATATGAGATAACAGCTGTTGCGGTTGATGACAGAGGAATCAAAAGCGAGGTGGCATCTGCCAAGTATGAAATCGAGTTTGAGGCACCGGATGCACCGGAGATAGACCCTGACGGAGGTACATTTGGTGCACAGACAGACATTACAATCACAGTACCTGAAAATTGCAAGGTATACTATACCTGGGATTCGTCAGATCCGAGTGCTGCATCAACAGAGTATACAGCTCCAATACCTGTTCCTGAGGGAAATAATGTGCTTTCTGTTATTGCGATAGACCAGAATACCGGAAAGTGCAGTGATATATACAGATCAAGATTTGAATTTTATATGAATTAATAAAAAACACGCATGAGTTGATTAATCATGCGTGTTCTTTTTAATGAAATTATCTGTTATGGCTGTAAAGCCTTTATTGTATCCGGATTCTGTGTGGATGTACAGTACTCT
>OFME01001115.1_pt1 | contig 16712 bp, 15 predicted proteins | sample 1541381 | NCBI WGS metagenome assembly OFME01 (sample SAMN04209243, study PRJEB22552) | human gut metagenome | biome: gut; material: feces | host: Homo sapiens | place: USA: Oklahoma
GCAGAATAAGCATTCCCCCGCTTCAAGTGCGTAGAGCACTAAGCGGTGGGTAAGGAGGATGCTTATTCTGCGTTCATGAGCAAGTAGCGAAAGCGGATTACGAATGTCCGCTTTACACAGTTGAAGTACATAGGATTCTAGAAAGAAGTGGTTAGTATGATTGGATTTAGCATTATGACATGGTTCATTGCGGTAATTATGATAGGTTTGAGTATTTCCCTGCTGAAAGGAAATTATACTTTTGTTCACGGTAACGTGTTCGATAGAACAAAAGATAAGGCAGGGTATGCTAAAAAATTAGGAAAACCTGTCTTGTTACTTGCAGTTGGAATTGCCATTTCCGGAGTGCTTGCTGTTGCATTGCCGCAGGAATATGCTATGACGATTGTGATAATCTTTCTGCTATTCGTGGTTGCAGTAACAATCGGTCTGTTTTACAGAGTGGATAAATGTTTTCGCAAATCCTTGTCTGAATAAAAAGATGTTTGAGAAACGGTTATGAGTAATCCGATTACATGTTTAACAAAAAAACATATATTTCTGCTGACTACCAGTGGAACTCTTGTTACCATAATATTTTTCTTCTTTGATTTATATGGTTTCATCAGTTGGAGAAAGAGAGAGACGACAATGTCGTAAACGTAAATGAAGAGAGCAGGCTATTTTTTTCTGGCAGGCGATTATTAGCCGCCGGAACAAAATAGCCTGCCTCTTTTTGTAAACATACCGTTTAGCCACAAAAGAATGAAAAACATACAAAAGAAGTTGCAGATGCAAAAAAATAAAAATATAAACGATTTTAAGTTCAATTAAGGTTCTCTTTGTAAACTCTCTGTAAAAGGAGGGCAAAACCAAATGGAAGCGCAGAAAATTTTTAAACGATATGAATATAAGTATATGTTGACTTTAGAACAGCTTGCAGCATTAAGAGAACTGATGGAACAGTACATGATCGCAGATGCCTTTGGCAGAAGCACCATCTGCAATCTCTATTTTGATACACCGCAGTATCTGCTGATCCGTCGTTCCATAGAGAATCATGTTTATAAAGAAAAAATAAGGCTTCGCACCTACGGTCAGGCGACACCGGATACAACTGCTTTTATCGAGTTAAAGAAAAAATATAAAAAGGTAGTATACAAACGCAGGATCAGCGCCAGATACGAAGATGCCATGCAGTATCTGTGTCAGCGGGCGGATGTGATTCCTCACAGCCAGATCTGTTCGGAACTGAATTATGCATTGAGCCTGTATAAGGAAATACAACCGGTCATGTACCTGTCTTACGAACGAGAAGCGTTTTACGGAAAAGAGGATCACGAGCTTCGCATTACTTTTGATCAGAACATCCTGTGGCGGACAGAGGATCTGAATCTGACCAGCCCGGTATATGGACGGGCACTTTTGCAGCCGGGACAGGTGCTTACGGAAATTAAGATCGGACATGCGATGCCGTTGTGGTTAAATCATTTTCTGACAGAACATCATATTTATCGTACTTCTTTTTCAAAATATGGTACTGCGTACAAAACGCTGCTGATGGAAGCAGGAACAACGAAACGAAGATGTATCGGATGTAATGTGACTCCCATCTTTATAGGCAGTGAAGAACAAAATTATATCGGCGGAGAGATGCCATCATCGATCTGATAGAACCTCGGAAAACAAATTTGAATATTAAAGGAGAACACAAATATGCTTAATACATTATTTCAGGGAATTTTTGACAGCTCAACCACATCGGTCATTCCGGTGGGACAGTTTTTATTGTGCATCGCGGTATCACTGGTGCTTGGCATCATTCTGGCATGCGCGTACAGCTACAAAACCAGACACAACGGAAGTTTCGTAAGAACGCTGGCAATTCTGCCGGCAGTGGTATGCGTGGTCATCATGATGGTAAACGGAAATGTCGGTGCGGGTGTAGCAGTAGCCGGAGCCTTCAGTCTGGTTCGTTTTCGAAGCGTTCCGGGAAGCGCCAAAGACATCGGAGCAATTTTTATCGCAATGGGAAGTGGACTGATTACAGGAATGGGATACCTTGGTTATGCAGCCGTATTTACTGTGGTTTTGTCATTGATCATGGTGGCTTATGTACATATGGATTTCTGGGACAGACACCAGATCAGCGAAAAACAGCTGATCATTACAATTCCGGAAGATCTGGATTATACACAAGTATTTGATGATCTGATGGCGAAGTACACGGAGAAAACTGATCTGGTAAAAGTAAAAACAACGAATATGGGAAGTCTTTTCAAGCTGACCTATGATGTGAAATTAAAGGATCCGGCAAAGGAAAAAGAGTTTATTGACGAACTGCGCTGCCGCAATGGAAATTTAGAAATCATGATGATGAATCAGGAAATTGGCAGTCAGTTGTTATAGAAAGATTTGTTATTACTCATCCTGCAGAAGTGGGAGTATCAACTCAGACTGAGATGAATGGAATCAGAAAATAGAGTGTGTGCATAAGCACAGGAGGAAAATATGAAGAAACGAAGAATTATGATCGCTATACTGATCGGTACGATGGCATTTTTCGGTATGATGACGGGATGCGGTACAACAGCTTCCAATACACAATCAAGTGCAGAGGCAGAAAGCGGGGATTCCGCGGATAGTACGCAGGGAAAAGCGAGTTTACTGGATACAAGTGATATGTTTACGAAACGGGATCTGGATGCGTCTTATGATGAGTCAGAGTGCACAGCAATCACACTGGATGATGAAAACAGCAGCTGCGACAGTGATGCAGTGACCATTGACAGTCAGACAGTGACGATCACAGGTGAAGGAACCTATTTCATCAGCGGTTCATTAAGCAATGGAAGTATCGTGGTGGATGTGGAGGATTCTGAAAAAGTGCAGCTTGTGTTTGACAATATATCGATCACCAACGAAAGCGGAGCGGCTGTATATGTCAGAGAGGCAGACAAGGTATTTCTGACGTTGGCAGAGGGCAGTGAAAATATCATTGTTTCCAACGGAACTACGACAGAAGATGACAGCAATATTGACGGTGCAATTTTTGCAAAGGATGACCTGACGATCAACGGAACAGGAACATTAAATGTGACATCCGCAGCACATGGTATTGTATGCAAGGATGACCTGGTGGTGACGGGTGGAACTTACTGTATTACTGCCGAAAAACAGGGATTTTCCGGCAAAGACAGTGTGCGGATCGCGGACGGAACCTTTGAAATCACATCCGGTGGAGATGCGATCCACAGTGAAAACGAGGAAGATGAAAATAAAGGTTTTGTATATGTGGCAGATGGAACCTTCACATTAAATGCTGATGGCGATGGGATTTCAGCTTCTTATGTGGTTCAGCTGGACGACGGTACTTATGAGATTACAGCCGGTGGCGGAAGTGCCAATGCACAGAGTAAGAATCCGATGAGCGAGATGGAACCGGGCAATATGCAAAATGGCGGCGGAACTCCGCCAAACGGAGGCACACCGCCTCAGATAAATGGTCAGCAGAATCAGGATAGCACAGATACACAGATCAATGCTGATAATACAAATAGTACAGAAACAGAGAGTACCACAGAGTCTGATTCTGACACAAGTACCAAGGGTATAAAAGTATCTTCTGCGCTTCAGATCAATGGCGGAACCTACCATATTAATTCTGCGGATGACAGTATTCACTCCAATGGAGATGTATATACCAATGCAGGAACGCTTGAATTAAGCACCGGAGATGACGGTATTCATGCAGACAATGCAACGGATGTTTCTGCTGGAACGATTATGATCAGTCAGTGTTATGAAGGAATCGAAGGAAAGACGGTTATGATTTCCGGCGGTGAGATCAGCATTGATGCAGGTGGTGATGGCATTGACAGCAACGGTGGCCTGAATGTCAGTGGTGGAACCATTTATGTGACAGGACCGGCGAATGATGGTAATAGTGCACTGGATTATGCCGGCACGGCAACGATTACCGGAGGAACGGTTGCGGCCACCGGAATGAGCGGCATGGCACAGAATTTTGGTGAGGATTCCACTCAGGGATCTATGCTGATCAACCTGGAGGATACACAGAGTGGTGAGGTGGTACTGACGGATGCAGATGGAAAGGAACTCATCAGCTTTACACCTTCCAGAGAATATAATTCTGTAGTGATCAGCTGTGCAGATCTGAAAGAAGGAGCAACCTATACACTGAATACCGGTGAGACAGCGACAGAAGTAACTCTGTCGAGTCTGGTATACAGTAACGGACAGAGTCAGGGCGGACAGCCGGGAGGAATGCAGAATGGACAGAAGCCAGACCAGAACGGACAATCAGACAGTAATGCCCCGTCGGGACAGCCGGGGGATGGAAATGATCCGGGCAACACAGCCAGCGGTCAATCCAACACTTTATGATTTTAGCTATACAGATACCAATATAAATACAAATGTAAATGCAGCAGATGTTGTGTAGCAACAGGACTGATCTTTCTGGTGACGTCTGTGGAAGCAGGCGCGGTACCGGCGATAAGATTTATAAAAACAGTGTTACAAATTTTTTGTGGTAGACAAATTGGTGCTTGTAAATGACAGGATATTGACGTAGATTTTCCAAATGGGGTATACTGCTAGATATAATTAATTTATAGTATATTATGTTTTGGGAAAGCAGGATAATACAATGAACTTAGCAGGAAAAAATATAAAATGCATTGCCTTTGACCTGGATCATACGGTGATCAATTCTGATGGAACCATGTCAGATGCCACACGGACAGTGATCGAGCAGGCTATTGCAGAAGGGATAGAAATTGTACCGGTGAGCGGTCGTGCGTTTGCGACATTTCCGGAAAGCATCGGTCAGATCAAGGGCATTTCATACGCGGTGACTTCCAATGGAGCTGCGATTTACAATAAGAAAACAGGAGAGCGGATTCACGGAGTTGCCATTGAATACGCAGATTTACATAGCATTTTGGATGCGTTTGCAGATTATTTTCATAATGGACAGATTACATATGAAGCCTTTGTGGACGGTGTGGCTTATGGTGGCAGAGAGTATGTGGAACATCCGGAGGCTTTCGGTGTGCCGGAGCGGAATGTGGCATATGTGCAGTCCACACGAAAACCGGTGGATGACATCATTGCGTTTCTCTCAGAGCATGAAGAAGAACTGGACAGTCTGGATATTGTGGCTGCGGATACAGCGCTATATCAAAAAATTGAAGAACAGATTCCCCTCGTTACCAAATCGGTATACACGACATCGGCGGTATCCTATCGTCTGGAGATCTCACATAAAAATTCCGGAAAAGCAACTGGTCTAGCCTATGTGTTGAAGCTGCTTGACATTACGCCAGAGGAAACCGTTGCTTTTGGAGATGGGGACAATGATGCGGAGATGCTGGAGTTTGCAGGACTTGGTGTGGCTATGGAAAATGCCACAGAAAACTGTAAGGCGGCTGCGGATATCGTTTGTGATTGTTGCAAAAATGATGGAGTGGCGCGTTTCCTGTACGGCTTTTAGAACGTAAATGTAAGGTGTGAAACTTCCTGAAAAGCCATGTATGCTAAGTACATCGTGTAAATAAGGAGAAGAAATTTTATGATCTGGTTTATCATTGCAACACTGGTTGCATTTTTTATCAAGGGGTTATGCGGCTTTGCAAACACCTTGATTTTTAATGGGATTCTCAGCTACACGGCAAACAATATCAACATTTCACCGCTGGAAGTTGTGCTGGGATATCCAAGCAATATTATTTTAGTCTGGAAAGAGCGAAAATCTCTGAACTGGAAAATCTGGCTTCCACTGACTGCTTTGGTTGTGGCAGGTAGCATTCCGGGAATCTTTTTGCTGAAACATACGGATGCGGGGCTGTTGAAAGTAATTTTTGGCATTGCGGTCATTGTCATTGGCGTGGAAATGCTGTTTCGGGAAATGAAAAGTAACAGAGAAAGCAGCAACAGAAAGCCCGGTGGTTCTAAACTTGTGCTGGTATTGATCGGAATTATTTCCGGCCTGCTCTGCGGGCTGTATGGGGTAGGTGCACTGCTGGCAGCTTATGTGAGCAGAGTGGCAGAAAACAGTCATGAATTCAAGGCAAATATCTGTGTGGTATTTGTGGTGGAAAATACGATCCGCATTATTTTATATGTGGCGACTGGAATCCTGACACTTTCCGTGCTCAAGCAGGTCGTGATCCTGATTCCATTTATGCTGGCAGCAGTATTTCTTGGCATGAAGAGCAGTTCGGTTCTGAATGAAAAAATCATTAAGAAGATTGTGATCATTCTGTTGATTCTGTCTGGTATCGTGTTGATTATCAACAATATTCCAGGGTGAGTTTTCCGGTTAAGCGTATGTGAAAAGCGACGTTATATAATCTTACGTTTTTTCAAAATCCAGAACTCTATGGCAATCACGCCGAGACTGATGGCGATGATCAGCGGATAACCAAAACGGGCATCCAGCTCCGGCATGTGTGAAAAATTCATACCGTACCAGCCGGTGATGACGGTGAGCGGAAAGAAGACGGAAGTCAGAACCGTCATCAGCTGCATGGTTTTATTCTGCTTGTGGTCGGATTGCGCCTGTTCAAAATCCCGCAGGGTCTGGCAGTAATCGATGGACTGTTGTGCCACCTGCTGGAGACGGCAGGCCCGGTCACCGATGAGCTGAAGCAGCTGCAGCCGTTCCGGATCAAAATAGTTCCGGACGTTGCCCTGCAGCTGTCCGGCCATATCATCAATCTGTTCAAAATAATTGCGCAGTCGGGTCAGTTCCCGCTTATTTTTTAATAACCGGGGCATCAGGTCATGAATGTTGCCCCGCATGGCATTTTCTTCCAACAAAAATAATTTGCGTTCATAGGATTCTAAAAGTTCCATATCATCCGTCAGAAATTCCGAAAAAAAACCATATAAGAATAATTCCGGTGACATGTCCTGACTTTCATAACGACGGATCATTGTCTCAATGATGCGGTCAGGCACGGAATCCTCCGATACAAATACAATGCTGGATTCATTGATATAAAACGTAAAACAAAATGATGTTTCCAGCAGCCGTTTCCGGTCAGGGATACACAGACTTCCGGAGATATAGCGGGGATAGATCTCTGCCTTACAGCTTCGAATGATGGTATTTTCCAGACCGGCGTAGGGTGGAAAACGCAGAGAGACTTTTTGCTTCTCCCATTGTGCGGGAGATAAAGTCAGTACGTTTTCTATACAAATGGGATTATTTAAAGTCGAAGCAGGAGAGGCGGGATTCGTCTGGCCGGAATTTGCCTGGTCAGAATCGTGTTGAACAGGATCCGTCTGAAACAAGTTTAAATCCGATTTGTAATCTGGTTCTGTTTTTTTCAGGCGAGCATGCAGTGTATAATACATAAAAACTCCTTGGAAATGGTTATGGCAGATTTTGTTATAGAACAGAAACTTTTTGTTTCCGGAATCAGGGAAACAGAAAGATCTGCTATGGATAGAATATCCGGAAAATGCAGTTTTTATCAGTGGATTCTGACAAAAAGCATTGCATATTTATCCAGATTCGGTATAATTAAATAATGGTGTATCAAAAAGCCATTTCTATAAATTTGGAGGAAATACATGTCACAAGCAGTAGTCATAAAAAGTAACAAATATGGAATTAATCTGGTTCTGGACAAAACAATGCCTTTTCGGGAACTGCTGGTTGCCATAAAGGAGAAATTTCTGGAATCTGAGAAGTTTTTCAAAGATGCAAAAATGGCGATTTCTTTTGAAGGACGTGAGCTGACACAGGAGGAAGAGTACCAGATTATAGAGACTATTACAGAGAATACAAGTATATCGATCATCTGTATTGTGGATAATGATGAATCCCATGCGGATCTGGTAAAGCAGCAGATTGATGCTTACTATGATTCCGTGTCCGGCCGGGAAGGCGAGTTTTATCGCGGTACTCTGCGTTCCGGACAGGTGTTGGAGAGTGTATCCAGCGTCGTCATCGTCGGTGATGTCAATCCGGGAGCAAAAATTATCTCACAGGGCAATATCGTGGTGCTCGGAGCTTTGAAAGGTAATGCTTATGCAGGAGCAGCCGGCGACAGCAACTGTTTTATCGTGGCTCTTGAGATGGATCCGATCCAGATTCAGATTGGTGATATTTTGGCAAAGAGTCCGGATCACAAGAAGATGAAACCACGCAGACTGCGCCGAAAAGAGAAAACTCCGGTGACACCTGAAGCACAGATCGCAGTGGCAAAGGGCGGCAATATTTACATAGAGCCGGTCACACGTGGAAGTTTGAATGATTATACAAGATGAGAGATGATTCCTGCCAGCTGGCAAGGAGCCGTAAAAATGCGAAGCATTCTTGAACAAGTAAAAATGATGGAGGACTGGATGCAATGAGTGAAGTAATTGTTATTACATCAGGAAAAGGTGGAGTTGGTAAGACAACGACTACCGCAAACGTGGGTACAGGACTTGCCCAGCTGAACAAAAAAGTCGTACTGATCGATACGGATATCGGACTTCGTAACCTGGACGTGGTTATGGGACTGGAGAACCGTATCGTATACAATCTGGTAGATGTTGTGGAAGGAAACTGCAAGATCAAACAGGCACTGATCAAAGATAAAAAATATCCGGAATTATATTTGCTGCCGTCTGCACAGACAAGAGACAAGACATCTGTTTCTCCGGAGCAGATGAAGAAACTGACCGATGAACTCAGAGAAGAGTTTGATTATATCCTTCTGGATTGCCCGGCAGGTATTGAGCAGGGATTCAAAAATGCGATCGCAGGTGCTGACCGTGCCATCGTTGTTACCACACCGGAGGTATCTGCAATCCGCGATGCAGACCGTATCATCGGACTTCTGGAAGCAAATGAAGTAAAAAAGACAGAGCTGATCGTTAACCGTCTTCGCATGGATATGGTGAAACGCGGTGACATGATGTCTGTGGAAGATGTATGTGATATTCTTGCGATTCCACTGCTTGGTGCAGTTCCGGATGATGAGCATATCGTTATTGCAACAAACCAGGGTGAACCGTTGGTAGGAACAGATTGTCTGGCAGGACAGGCTTATTCCAATATCTGCAAACGAATCCTTGGTGAGACAGTAGAATTTTTGAATCTTGAAGAGAAGCAGACCGTATTTGATAAACTCAAAAACTTATTTAAGAAAAATTAGGGAGGGCTTTTACCATGGGATTTATGGATTTTTTCAAAAGAAAAAGTTCCGGGGATGTAGCGAAAGACCGCCTGAAATTATTACTTGTATCAGATCGGGCGAACTGTTCCCCGGATGTGATGGAACTGATCAAAAATGATATCATCAAAGTGATTTCCAAGTATATGGAGATTGATGCAGAAGGACTGGATATCCAGATTACCCAGACAGAATCTGATACAGGAAATGGAACCGTTCCGGCGTTGTATGCGAATATTCCGATTCGTGATATGCATCATACACCGAAGAAAGAGGAAGAAAAATAAGAGCAGGCTGAAGGTACAGAGCAAAATGGGGGCAGTCAGTCTGAAAAAAGTCATTTCCAGGGAGTGATTCCCGGAGATGGCTTTTTTATTTGATAGGAAATTATGATGAATTTCCTATCAAACAAAAGCACTTCGTGCAAATGATGCGCACTCGCACGAGAAGAAATTATTGCTTCGCAAGCGTGCTCGGCGCGGGCAAGAAAGCTGTGCTATTGATGATTTTATTCGCGTAAGTGTGTGATAGCACACTTTCTTGCAACTGTAAAAAATACACAAAAACAAATCGACGTATTTTTGCAAAAAGTCACAAAATTATTAAAAGAATACACAATTTACTGACTTTTTATGGTGGAATGTGGTATACTTTATATAACGGTTATCAAATGAAGCAGAAGAAAGGAGCGTTGTGTATGTTTGAAAAAGGGGAATATGTCGTATATGGAAGCAAAGGTGTCTGCAGGATACAGGAGATTTCACATGTAGATATTCCCGGTGTCGATCAAAAGCGGCTGTATTATATCATGCATCCGGTGCAGAACAGCGGACAGACGTTGTATCTGCCCACGGACAGTACAAAAGCAGTGATTCGACGGGTAATGACAAAAGAAGAAGCCAACCGTCTGATTCACGACATTCCTTCCATTAAAAAGCTGGAAGTACCGAATGAAAAACAGCGGGAAGCAAGTTACAAGCAGGCATTGCAGGGATGCAGCGGACGGGACTGGATCAGCATTTTGAAGACATTGAACCAGAGAAAAGAAGAACGGCTGGCGGCAGGCAAGAAAATAACCGCACTGGATGAACGGTATCTGCGGGTGACAGAGCAGGAATTGTACGGAGAACTTTCTGTTGTGTTAGGAATCGAAAAAGAAAATATGCATGATTATATACAGGAGCAGATTGCAGCTTTATAGTGGTATGGATGATTCCGGTTCAAAAAGCAGAGTAATAGATAAAGGATCAGATAAAACCCAAAGAGAATGATAAGATAAAGTCAGAACAGGCTTTATCTTTTTTTTTGCAAAAAAAAGTGCTATACTGAGTTAGATAATGTCTTTTGATCAAGCAGGAGGCAGGGAAATATAGTTAAAAGGAGTACATTGTTAATGGAACAGAAAATAAAAGAGAGTTTTTTTACAAAAGATCCGACTTTTTACCGGACGCTGTTTCCACTTTTGATTACCGTTGCATTACAGAATATTGTGGCATACAGCGTGAATATGGCGGATAATATCATGCTCGGAAGTTATAGCCAGAATGCGTTATCAGGAGCGGCAACTGTAAATCAGATTTTTTTCATGGTTCAGCAGATCACTCTTGGAATCGGAGAGGGATTTGTTGTGCTGGGTGCCCAATACTGGGGACAGGGAAGGATGCAGCCGATCCGCAAGCTGACAGGTATCGCATTAAAGCTGGGTCTGATCTGTGGAATTATTACAATTCTGATCTGTACGTTTATTCCGCATCTGGTAATTTCTATTTTTACCAATGATCCGGAGATCATTGCGGAAGGCGTTGCTTATCTGGGAATCATCAAGTATACGTTCCTGTTGTTTATTATTACAAATGTGTTGATGGCAGCATTGCGCTGTGTGGAGACCGTAAAGATTTCTTTCTATATCTCCATCGTATCCCTGATCGTTAATGTGGGAATCAACTATGTGCTGATCTTCGGACGATTCGGTGCACCGGAGCTTGGTATCCGTGGTGCAGCGATCGGAACACTGGTAGCACGTATTGTAGAACTGGGAATTGTTGTTGTATACATGCTGAAAATCGATAAAAAGCTGAAGCTGTTCAGTGAGAATTTTATGAAATTTGACGCAGCTCTTCGGAAGGATTACGCCAAGGTAGAGATTCCGGTTATGCTTTCCCAGGTATTATGGGCGGTTTCCGTACCATTCCAGACAGCAATCCTGGGACACCTCTCTTCTGATGCCATTGCAGCAAACTCTGTGGCAACGACATTTTATCAGTATCTGAAAGTAATCGTGCTGGCGATGTCATCTTCCTCTGCGGTTATGATAGGAGCTTCCGTCGGACGTGGCGATATGAAACGGGTAAAATCCGATGCACGCACGCTGGTTGTTATCGATCTTCTTATCGGCGTGGCACTTGGCGTAGCACTGTTTGTCCTGCGAAAACCGTTACTGACGTTTTACAATCTGAATGATACGGCAATCGTGCTGGCAGATCAGCTTATTATTGTTATGAGTTTTATTATGGTAGGTATGTCTTATCAGATGCCGGTCAGCATGGGAATTATCCGGGGTGGCGGAGATGCCAAGTTTTCTATGGTCATGAATATGATCAGCACATGGGCCATCGTTATTCCGTTGTCTTTTATGAGTGCATTCTGGTGGCACTGGTCCGTTGTGGGCGTAGTCATTATGATCCAGTCCGATCAGGTATTCAAAGGACTGCCGACTTTTATCCGTTTCCGCAGCTATAAGTGGGTGAAAAAACTGACCCGTGAGGATGCGTAAGAAAACGGTGGAATATATTCACAATTAATTAAGAACTATTTGTTAATAGATATGGTACAATGAGTGCAAGTCCCCGAAAGGAGTTTATCTATGGCAACAAAAAAGAAAAAAGTGCGTTCACATGTCAAGCGTGTGAAATTACAACAGAAGAAAAATCCTGTTTCGCAGGAAAAATATGAAAAACGACTGAAAGTAGCGAGAAAAAAAGATTTTTTCCGCAGACTGCGCAATGTAATCCTGATACTAGCAATCGCTTTTTGTGCACTGTTTGCCGCAGGCAATCTGATGCTGAAGAAAGCGACCGGACAGACATTGATCGGTTGTATGCGGGAAGCAAAAGATCTGGTTGACAGCAGTACACCGGATACATTCCGGCTGGCACAGACATCCTACATATACAGTGATGACGGTACGCAGTTAGCAGCACTGGCAGAGTCAGAAGATGCCACTTACCTGGGCTATGAAGATATTCCGGCAGATGTTGTCAATGCGTTTGTGTCAGTGGAGGACCGCACATTCTGGAATAACAGTGGTGTGGATTACAAAGGAATCCTGCGTGTATGTGTCAATTACGTGAAAACAAAAGGACAGGTAGCAGAAGGGGCAAGTACCATTACCCAGCAGCTGGCGCGTGGAACCTTTCTGTCAAATGAAAAGACGCTGTCACGTAAGATTAAGGAGATTTTTATTGCACGACAGCTGACGAAGAAATATACGAAAGAGCAGATCATGGAGTTTTACTGTAACAGCTGCTGTTTCGCAAATGGTATTTATGGTGTGGAAGATGCATCCCAGAAGTATTTTGGCCGTTCAGTCAGTGATCTGTCACTCTCGGAAACTGCGTATATCTGTGCGATTCCAAACCGTCCGGAGTACTACAATCCGCTGAAAAACAGCGAAAACGCGATCTCACGCCGGAACAAAATCCTGCAGGATATGTACGAATGTGATTATATTACAAAGGATGCAGGTGATGCGGCACTGGCAGAGAACATTACAGTGGCAGAGGTTAGCGACGAAGAAGATACTTTTTACAATTATGAGGCGACCTATGCGATCAACTGTGCAATCCGTTATCTGATGAAACAGGATGGATTTGAGTTCAAGTCTCATTTTGAAGATGATGCCGATTATGATACTTATAATGCGTATTATGACGAGATGTACAAGCAGGCAAAGCACAAACTATACACCGGCGGATACAAAGTTACTACGACCATGAATCTGAAAGCACAGAAAAATCTGCAGAAAATTTTTGATAAAGAACTTGCTTTCAATACGAAGGTGGATGAAAGCACCGGAATTTATCAGTTCCAGGGTGCAATGACGGTTATCGACAACGAAACCGGTAAAGTCGTGGCAATGATCGGCGGACGTTCCCAGGATGAACTGCAGCAGACCTACTCTCTGAACCGTGGATTCCAGAGCTTTAAACAGCCGGGAAGTTCCATCAAACCACTGGTTATCTATACACCGGCACTGGAGGAGGGCTATGATGCCAATTCCACACTGACAGAGATTGACGTGAAAGCTGCAAAGAAGAGCACTTCCGAGAAAATCAGTAAGATGAGTGGACAGAAAATGAGCCTCCGTTATGCGGTGGAAGACAGTAAGAATGGTTGTGCGTACTCTCTGTACAATATTATTACACCGAAAGTCGGACTTTCTTATATTGAAAATATGAATTTCTCAAAGATCGTGCAGCAGGATTACACGCTCAGTTCCGGTCTTGGTGGTCTGCATCATGGAACGAATACGGTGGAGATGGCAAATGCATATTCTACCCTGGAAAACCATGGTGAGTATCGGCAGGCAGACTGTATTTCCTCTATTCTGGATGCAAGCGGCAATGAGATCTATGAGGAACCGGAGAGTAAAACGGTATACACCCGTTCTGCATCGGATCAGATGACAGATATTCTGGAAGGCGTGTTAAATTCCAGTGCAGGTACGGCAAAAGGATTGAAGTGGAGCAGTGCATCTGATGTGGCTGCGGCTGCAAAAACAGGTACCACAAATGATAATAATGTGGCATGGTTCTGTGGATATACACCGTATTATACGATTTCTGTATGGGTTGGTTACGATTATCCGAAATCTGTAAAAGGTCTGTGGGGTAATACATATCCGGCTTATATCTGGAAGGAAGCAATGCTGTATATGATCGATGGAAAAGATGAGGCTGATTTTGATCTGGAAGGAAAGAAAGCAACCGGAAATAAAAATGTGATTTCCGATGAGGATGACAGCAGTGCACCGGAAGAAAGTACAGATACGTCTGTGACAAATCCGGATGATGCACAGAATACAACAGATACGAATCCGTCCGGCGGGGGTCACAGTACGGATAGCAGTACAGATTCTACAATTGATGGAAATGTACCGCAGGGAACAGAGGATATTTCCGGTGGAACTATATCGAATTCCAATAAATCAGAGTCTGCCGGAGGAAGTTCTGAAAGCAGCAGTACAGGCGGAGAGAGTTCCGGTGAGTCCGATACAACACAATAGATATCAGATGTAAGATGACTTCCACCTCTGCAGGTGGTGAACAACAGGATTATATAGGGAAAAACAGCATGGATAGTTATGAGGTAAAAAAAGTAACGGCACCGGTAAACTGGGAGACGGACGTACCGGGTTCAAAGAGTATCACTAACCGGGCATTGCTTCTGGCGGCACTTTGCCGGGAGCAGGTGCGGCTGCAGGGCGTTCTGTTCAGTGATGATTCCAGACATTTTCTGAGTTCGCTTCAGTCTCTGGGCTATGAAGTGCAGATTGATGAAGCCGCGTGTGCCGTAGAAGTACATGGTCATGGTGGCAGTCTGCCAGTGACTTCCGGAGAAATCCATGTGGGAAGTGCCGGTACAGCAGCTCGTTTTCTGACAGCAATGCTGGGGGTGGCAGAGGGAACGTTTGTAATTCAGGCCTCTGAACAGATGAAGAAACGGCCGATGAAGCCATTGTTTGAAGCATTGCTTTCGTTGGGGGCTTCCGTGGAATGGCTGGGGGCTGCCTGGCATCTGCCGGTGCGTATCACCGGAGCCGGAGCACATATCAGAAATCTGTCAGAACAGGCTGTATTGAATCTGGATATCAGCGAAAGTACCCAGTTTCTAAGCGCATTCTTACTGATTGCGCCGCTGTTTCCATACGGAATCAGAATTCATATTACCAGCGCGAAAACAGATGGATCCTATATCCGTATCACGCGCAGAATGATGGAAGAATTTGGCGTGGAAGCAGTGTTTGACGGCTGTGATTATATGGTGCAGGCTGCAGGCGGCTATCAGCGGTCCGGATACCAGATCGAACCGGATGTATCCGGGGCGTGTTATTTCTATGCGGCAGCGGCTATGACCGGCGGCAGCGCAAAAGTACATCATGTTCACTGGAGCAGTATGCAGGGTGATATGAAATTCCTGAAACTACTGGAACAGATGGGATGCACATTGACAGAAGAAGACGATGGTATCCGGCTGAATGGTCCATCAGATGGTTTAAAAGGTCTGAAAGTGGATATGAATGATTTTTCGGATCAGGCATTGACCCTGGCAGCTATCGCACCATATGCTTCTTCGGATGTGACGATTACACATATAGGGCATATCCGCGGACAGGAATGCGATCGACTGCATGCGATCGTAATGAATTTGAAAAATGCAGGAATTACCTGTGAAGAAGGAGATGACTGGGTATGCATTCATCCCGGAAAACCACAGCCGTGCCGGATTGAGACCTTTGACGATCACCGGGTGGCTATGGCATTTGCAGTTATGGGGCTGGGGTGTGATGGAATTGAAATTCTGAATCCCGGATGCTGTAAGAAAACATTTGAGAATTACTTTGTCGTGCTGGATAGCTTGTTAAAACATTGACAGAAACTGGGAATGGGTGTACAATTCAAAACGATACAGAAAGAAATAGTTCTTAAACCAAGTCTCATATGCGTTTCATCTGAACCGCGGTGGCGCATGGAAGAAAAACCAGAGGGGGAAAGTGAATTATGGCAAGAAAAAAGACATCCGGTGTACATACAGTAAAGACAACAAATACAGCAGCTCAGAAAATTGAGGCAGCAAAAGCTGTCGTAGAGGAAAAAGCTGCAGAAGTAAAAGAAGCAGTGAAAGAGACAGCAGAGAAAGTGGAAGAAGCTGCAAAAGAGACTGTAGAAAAAGCAACAGAGAAAGCTACTGAGACAGTTGCTGAAGTAAAAGAGACTGCAAAAGAAACAGCTGAGAAAGCAACAGAAGCAACAAAAGAAACTGCCGAGACAGCAAAGGCAACCGTAAAGAAGACTGCTGCAAAAGCAAAAACAGCTACTACCAGAAAAACCACAGCAGCAAAGAAAACAGTAAAAGAGAAAGCAGATGCTGTAAAGACAGAGACAAAAAGAAAAGTAACAAGAAAACCGACCAAGAAAATTGTATTACAGTATCTTGGTAAGGAATTTGATGAGGCTGAATTAACAGAGCGTGCAATTGCACAGTTCAATTCCGTAGAGGGTGGTGTAGCAGTAAAGACGATCACTATGTACCTGAAACCGGAAGACGATGCAGCTTATTATGTCATCAACGATCAGTATACTGGCCGTGTAGACTTTTAAAGTCTTATATTATACTTAAAAAACAAGCTGGATCAAAACGCCAATGCAGGCACGAATGATTTTCTATCTGCGCTGCGCCTTGGAGTTTTGATTCCAGCTTGTTTTATCTCAGTCGAGAAGACTCCCACTTCTGCAAGTGGTGAGTAATAACAAGTCT
>OFME01001116.1_pt1 | contig 16711 bp, 10 predicted proteins | sample 1541381 | NCBI WGS metagenome assembly OFME01 (sample SAMN04209243, study PRJEB22552) | human gut metagenome | biome: gut; material: feces | host: Homo sapiens | place: USA: Oklahoma
AATACGTCCAGAAAATCCAGATTTTCTACCGCTTTATCGGCCCATTGGATGCCATCGAGTAACAATGTCAGAAAAGTCACCTCCGAGAACTATCCTACAGACGCAGGGCGCGAGGGTGAAGCGATTTTCCGCCGTGTGTATGCTCTCGCCGGAAGCAAACTCCCCATCAAGCGGCTGTGGATCAGCAGCATGGAGGATGCCGCCATCCAGCAGGGCTTTGAAAACCTGAGAGACGGCGCGGCGTATGATAACTTGTTTGCAGCGTCCGAGTGCAGGGCAAAAGCGGACTGGCTGATCGGCATGAACGGAACCCGCGCTTTTACGAAAAAGTACGGCAGAAAACAGACCATTGGCCGTGTGCAGACTCCGACACTGGCAATGTTGACTGAGCGGCAGGCTAAAATCCAGAACTTTGTAAAGGAACCCTATTATAAAGTGGAACTGTCCGGCGCGGGTGTTGTGGCGGCATCGGAACAGATGGCGCAGGAGCAGGATGCGGATGCTATGCAGGCCGCTTGTAATGGACAGTGCGCCGTGGTTGGCAGTATCGAGCGCAAGAGGGTAGAAAAGAAGCCCCCGAAGCTGTATGACCTGACAACTTTGCAGAGAGAAGCAAACCGCTATTATGGTCTGACCGCCAGCCAGACCTTGCAGGCGGCGCAAGAATTGTACGAAGAAAAGCTGGTGACATACCCCAGAACGGACAGCCAGTTTGTGACCGAGGATATGCGCAAGACGGTGGAATCTCTGGTGCTGGCCTTAGATGGCGCGGCGGCAGACGTAAGCTGCGTTATCGACAACAGCAAGGTCACAGACCATCATGCGATCCTGCCGACAATGCAGAGCGTAAAATGCAGCAAGGAAAAACTGTCCGAAACCAAACAGCGGATTCTTTCGCTTATCATCTGGAAACTGGTGCAGGCTGTGCAGCCGCCGTTCATCTATGAGGATGTGTTTGTGACGATATGCTGTCAGGGACAGAATTTTACAGCAAAGTATAAGAACGTTCTGCAGCCCGGTTATACTACAAAACCTGTTCCGCTTGTGGAGCCGGAGAAGAACAAGGATGCGTCACTTCCGAACGATCTGGAGCAGGGGATGGTTATTCCGGTGGTACGGGCAGAGAAAAAGCAGGGCTTTACTTCACCGCCGAAAGTCTACACCGAAGATACCCTGCTGTCGGCCATGGAAACAGCAGGCAACAAGGAATTTGAAAAGGACACGGTGAAGAAAGGTCTGGGAACCCCTGCAACGCGCGCCGCAATTCTGGAAAAGCTGGTATCCTCCGGCTATGTGCAGCGCAAGGGCAAGCAGATGATTCCAACAGAGGACGGTGTGGCCGCAATCCGCAATATCCCGGACTACCTGAAATCTGCCAGCATGACAGCTGAGTGGGAAAATGACCTGCTGCGGATGGAACGCGGTAAAATTAAACCCCATGATTTTATGCAGGGCATCCACGGGCTGCTCGATAAGATGCTGGCTGATCTGCGGCAGATTCCTACCGTCGCGGCAGCTCCCAATCATAATAAGGTAAGCGTAGGAAGCTGCCCGGTCTGCGGCAATCCTGTACATGAGAGCAAACTTAGCTTTTGTTGTGCAGACCGTAGCTGCAAATTTGCACTCTGGAAAGAAAGCAGATACTTGTCCAATATGAGAAAGACGCTGGACAAGAAGATGGCCACAGACCTTTTGCAGAAAGGCCGCACCCATGTGAAAGATTTCTATTCCACAAAGAAGGATAAGACATTCGCCGCTGACCTTGTGATGCGCGTCGAGGATGGCCGTGCACAGTACAGTCTGGAATTTCCCAAAACACCAATGAAAACGAAAACGTAAAGGAGGTTTGACCCTTGCCACAGATTAACGATATTCGAGAACTGGCGCAGCAGAACGCCCGGTATGTCAGTAACTCGCCACAGGACTGGATGAGTTATCTGGATGTGGCGGCGCGGCTGTACCGCTATTCGTTCACCGATGCACTCCTGATCCACGCGCAGCGGCCCGATGCGACCGCCTGCGCAGAAATGGAACTCTGGAATCAGAAAATGAGCCGCTGGGTCAACCGTGGCGCAAAAGGCATCGCGCTTCTGGATGATACCGGACCGCGTACCAAGCTGCGGTATGTGTTCGATATTGCTGACACCCATCTGGTGCGCGGCGGCAGAACACCGCTCTTATGGAATCTGGACAGCCACGAGCATGAGCAGGCTATCTTAGACCATCTGGTAGATACCTATGGTTTATCCCAGACAGACAGCATGAACGCTGCTCTGCTGGAACTGGCACAGCAGTTGACCGCCGACAATCTGGATGAAGCGATGGATGGTCTGGTCTATGAGGTGAAAGACACTTTTCTGGAGGAACTGGACGAAGATAACATCCATGTCCGCTTCCGGGAATTGATGACCAACAGTATCTTCTATACGCTTTCCCGTCGCTGCGGGCAGGAGCCTATGGATGTACTGGACGATGATGACTTTATCCGTATCGTGGATTTCAACAAGCTGCCGGTGCTGTCGTTCCTTGGCAACGCCGTTTCCGAACAGTGCGAAGCGGTTCTTTTTGACATTGGCCGCGAGATGCGGAAAATTTACAAAAAAGAAATCACGCAGCAGCTTGAAAAAGCTGTTGACAGCTTGTATAATACCAATACAGACTTTAACACATTAAAGCGTGAAATCAAAGAAAACACGACCAAAGGAGGACAAGAAAATGGAGTTGACGTATTACCGCAAGGGAGATTATCTGTTCCCGAATCTGGCCGTGAAGGACGAGCCGCAGACCATCGGGAAGTACGGGATGCTGCGCAGGACGTACCTGAAAGAGAACCGCAAGAACTGGTATCAGAGTATGCTGATGAGCGGCAGGCTGAACCAGCATCTGGCGCAGATCGAGGAAGCAGCGGAGAGCCGGGTGGAAACCCTGCTGGACAGTCTGAACGAGAAGTTTCCGGCACCGAACAAGGAGAAAGACCCGCTGGCATGGGCGGCACATCAGAACAGCCTGACGGCGATGGCAGAAGAGATCGTCTTGAAGGAATTGGTATACAATTAACCGAACCGACAACAGAACAGGATTTGAGCGAAGCAGAGGAAGAAATTGCCTCTGCTTTTTCTTTTCCTGATTTGCCGACCGTGGAACAGCAGATCCGTGCCATCGAAGAACCGATCCGGGCGCGGTATGCGGACGAGATTGCACTTGATTCCGAAGTAGTCGATGAAATCCTGCGCACGGGCAGCAACCGCAGCAAAGGTCAGCTTCGTCTGATCTACAATTTCATGGTTGAGAAAACCCCGGAAGAATATACAGAGTTCGTGAAAAACGAATATGGTACGGGCGGCAAAGGCTTTGAAATTGACGGCGCAAAGTATGCAGTCTGGTTCGATGATTTAGGGCTGCATATTGCAGTAGGCAGCACGGCAAAGGGCGGTACGCTTGCCAATGCGTTTTTATCATGGGAGGATGTGAGCAATCGTATCCATGAACTGCTCCGGCAGGGTGAGTATGCTCCGCAGGCGGTTCTGGATGCTGCACGGCAGAATGCTTTGCAGGAACACGCGCAGACGTTGGCTTATATGGAACGTGACTTGGCAGACGGTGTTGCCGAAGCAGTGTTTCAGGATACAGCAATCTTCAGGGGCGGTTTCCCGGAACTGACAGACAGGCTGGCAGGCTTGCTGGATGATACGGATTTTCTGACTGACCTAAACGACAGATTATCTGCGCTGGGGGAAGCCTACGTTGAAGATAAAGACCTGATGCGGATGCACTTTTATAAGCCGGATAAAGTGGCAGCTCTGTTCCAGCAGTTTGCAAAGCCTTATCAGAACTACTCGGCGCGGGATGGCTTTCACTGGAATGAGTATAAGAAGTTCATCACGGAAGATGAAATAAACGCTTATTTCACACGAGGCAGCAATTATTCGGACAGTCGGCTGGCAATCTATTCGTTCTTCTTGAATCATGAGGACAAGAAAGAGCGGGCAGACTTCCTGAAAGACCATTACGGAATCGGTGGCAGCAGCCATGCACTCTGCGGGGCAGATGATTCTCACGAAGATCACGATAGCAGAGGTATTGCTTTGGAGCGTGGCCCATACGGGAACCCGGATGCAAGCGTTCATCTGAACTGGAATCAGGCTGTAGGTCGAATTGACCGACTTATCCGTGACAGTGAGTATTTGAAGCTGACAGACTACTCCCGGATGCCTGCTTATGAGCGCGAGCGGATGGCAATGCGGGTGATGGACTTCTATCACCATCTGCCGAACGAGGTGGAACGTCCTTTCCCGCAGGATCTTTACCACGAAGAGGGACGAAAGGCTCTCGTCGAAAAGCTGGCAGACCCTGAACAAGCAGCGGAACTTCTGGAGCAGATGGACAATGCACTGCTGTCCATGCCGCTGGATTCCGAAGAATATGAGCGCAAGGCAGAATTCCTCTCTATCCTGCACCAGTATGTCGAGGGAACGTACACGATTTTCCCGGAAAAGAAGAAGGCTGTTGAGATTGCGGTTCCTGAACAGGGGCAGATGTCCATGTTTGACTTCATGGAGCAGGAGCCGCAATCGAAAGAGCAGTCAACCGCCGCAGCGGTTGAGAAACTCCGAAAAGATGCGCCTTTTGCAGAAGAAAAGCCTTCGGAGCAGACGCTGCAGCCCCTGCCGCTGGATGCCGCCAACGAGTATAACGCGCTGAAAGAGCGTTACCCGGATGCTCTGGTCGGCTATGAGCAGTACGGAAACTTTGAGTTTTACGGCGAAGATGCAAAACGCGTTTCAGAACTTCTTGGCAGCAAGCTGTTGGAAAAGGAAACCGCACTCGGCAAGGTTGAGGTATCTGGTTTTCCGCGTGAACAGTGGGTTTCACAGGCAATGAAGCTCTGGAAGCAAGGGGAGAACGTCTATCTGTCCGGCCAGCAGGAAGATGGAACCCATGCCCAAACGAAATACTTCCGCAGAGAGGAATATCTGCCTGTTAATACCATCATCGAACTGGACGATAGAGAGTTCCGTGTAGATTCGGTGGACTTTGGAAATGGAACGGTCAGTTTGCAGGATATGACCCTTGCGAAAGAAGCCCGGTACCCGATTTTCCGAACGGAACCGCTGGAGTACATTCGGCATCTGTACGAACAGGCAGATGTGCCGATGGAAGAAGCGGTGGAAATCACAGTCTTTACGGCTTTGCACAATGCAGGTGTGGCCTACGAAGATTTTTCCCCGGAGCAGATGGATGTGATTTATTCGGTGGCAGAATCGGGCGGCGAACTGGAAGAACTGCTGAATCCCGACTTTCCGCCAGAACAGATGCAGCTGATCGCAGATGTGCAGAACCGAACGGATGCCATCAGCCGTGCAGCAGCAGAGGAAGCCCTTGAACCGCTGACCCAGCAGCCTATGACCCCGGCAGAGGTCAACCATGCACGGCGGCAGCACAATCTTCCGCTGGACAGTGGAGCAGAAACAGAACAGCCTGCACAGCCCAAACAGGAGCCTATGAACTTCCGTATTACGGACGATGATCTCGGCGCAGGAGGGCCGAAAACAAAGTATAAGGCCAACGTGGAGGCCATTCGGGTGTTGCAAATACTGGATGCAGAGCAGCGGCAGGCTACCGCAGAGGAACAGGAAATCCTTTCCCGGTATGTGGGCTGGGGCGGCATTCCGCAGGCGTTCGATGAAAACAATGCGGAGTGGTCGAAAGAGTATGCCGAACTGCAGTCCCTGCTCACGGTAGATGAGTATAAGGAAGCCCGTGCCAGTACGCTGAATGCGTTTTACACTTCCCCTACGGTCATCAAGGCAATGTACGAAGCACTGGATAACATGGGCTTGTCCAAGGGCAACGTACTGGAACCGTCCTGTGGTGTCGGCAATTTCATGGGTCTTGTGCCGGACAGCATGGAGAAAATTCGGATGTACGGTGTAGAGCTGGACAACATTTCGGGCCGCATTGCACAGCAGTTGTACCAGAAAAACAAGATTGCGGTGCAGGGCTTTGAAACGATGCAGTTCCCGGACAGCTTCTTTGACTGTGTTGTGGGTAATGTACCATTCGGCAATTATAAGGTGCCGGACAAGCGGTATGACCGCCACAATTTCCTCATCCACGATTATTTTATTGCGAAAAGTCTTGACCTTGTGCGTCCGGGCGGCGTGGTAGCGGTGGTAACGTCCAGCGGTACGATGGATAAGAAGGATTCCTCTGTCCGTGAGTACCTTGCCAACCGCGCTGATCTGGTCGGCGCGATTCGTCTGCCGAACAATGCGTTCCAGCGCAATGCCAACACCGGCGTGGTTGCGGATATTCTGTTCCTGCAGAAGCGTGACCGTGCGGCGGTGGAACGGGCTGACTGGGTGGATCTCGGTGAAACACCGGAGGGCTACTCCATCAACCAGTATTTTGCACAGCATCCTGAGATGGTGCTGGGGGAGATCACCACGGAAAGCACCCAGTACGGCAAGCAGGAAACTACGGTCAAGCCCATCGAGGGCGCAGACCTTGCCCAGCAGTTGAGAGAAGCGGTCAGCAACATCCATGCCACCATCACGGAGCCGGAAATTTCCGATGATGAACTGGATGTGCAGGAAGAACCGATTCCGGCAGACCCCAGTGTGAAGAATTTCAGCTTTACGAACGTGGATGGGCAGATTTACTACCGCGAAAATTCTTTTATGAACAAGGTGGAACTGCCTGCTGTAACTGCAGAGCGCGTTTTGGGCATGATCGCTCTGCGGGAAACCACCCGGAAGCTGTTGGATTGTCAGCTGCATGATGGTTCGGATGCGGAAGTACAGCTTTTGCAGAATGAACTGAAACAGCAGTACAGCGCATTTAAGGCACAGTATGGCCTTATCAACAGCACTGCCAACAAGCGGGCGTTCCGACAGGATAGCAGCTATTGTCTGCTGGCATCGCTGGAAATTCTGGATGAGGAAAAGAACCTCAAACGGTTGGCCGATATTTTTACCAAACGTACCATCCGTAAGCCGGAACCCGTCACCTCGGTGGACACGCCCAGTGAAGCTCTGGCACTTTCCATTGGAGAGAAAGCAAAGGTGGATGTGCCGTTTATGATGCAGCTCTGCGGTAAACCGGAACAGGAGATCACGGATGAACTGGCAGGTGCGATTTTCCGAAATCCTGTGACACAACAGTGGGAAACCTCCGATGAATACCTCTCCGGCAATGTGCGTGAAAAACTGGCTACGGCAGAGAAATTCGCAGAGAACCATGCAGAGTACCAGATCAATGTGGATTACCTGAAACGGGTACAGCCCAAGGATTTGGATGCTTCGGAAATCGAAGTGCGGCTGGGTGCAAACTGGGTGAAGCCGGAGTACATCACGCAGTTTATGAGAGAAGTGTTCAAAACACCGAACTACTATGTGGGCAGTGATATTAAAGCTACCTACTCTGAAATCTCTGGTGCATGGAACATTTCGGGCAAGTCGCTGGATCGCGGCAATCCGCTTGTCACCAATACCTACGGAACCCTGCGCGTCAACGGCTATAAGCTGCTGGAAGATGCGCTGAACCTTCGGGATACCAAAATCTACGATACGATTCACGATGCGGACGGCGACCACCGTGTGCTGAATAAGCAGGAAACCATGCTTGCACAGCAAGCGCAGGAATCCATTCGGGAAGCGTTCAAGCAGTGGATTTTCAAGGATTTAGACCGCCGTGAGGATTTGTGTGCGACCTATAATCGGATTTTCAATGCGATTCGTCCCCGTGAGTACGATGGCAGTCATATTCGTTTTGAGGGCATGACCCCGGAAATCTCCCTGATGCCGCACCAGAAAAATGCAGTGGCGCACATTCTCTACGGCAACAATACGCTGTTGGCGCATTGCGTGGGCGCAGGCAAGACCTTCCAAATGATCGCTGCCGGCATGGAAAGTCGCAGGCTGGGCCTGTCGCAGAAAAACCTCTATGTGGTGCCGAACCACCTCACAGAGCAGTGGGGTGCAGATTTCCTGCGGCTCTATCCCAATGCCAATGTACTGGTGGCAACGAAAAAGGACTTTGAACCCAGCAATCGTAAGCAGTTCTGCTCCCGGATTGCAACCGGCGATTACGATGCTATCGTGATCGGACACTCGCAGTTTGAACGAGTACCGCTTTCCCCGGAACGGCAGAAGGCTATTATCGAGCGTCAGATCGACGACATTACGCTGGCTTTGGCCGATGCCCGGAGTGAGGATAGCCGCAGTTTTACGGTCAAGCAGATGGAAAAAACAAAGAAAACGCTGGAAGCAAAGCTGCAAAAGCTGAACGACCAGACGAGAAAGGATGATGTGGTCACATTCGAGGAGTTGGGTGTTGACCGTCTGTTTGTGGACGAGTCACATTTCTATAAAAATATGTTCCTCTACACGAAAATGCGGAACATCGCAGGTATCGCCCAGACCGATGCACAGAAGTCCAGCGATATGTTCGCAAAGTGTCAGTACTTGGATGAGTTGACAGGCGGCAAGGGCGTGACCTTTGCAACCGGAACCCCGGTCAGCAACTCGATGGTGGAGCTGTACACCATTATGCGGTATCTCCAGTATGACACCCTGCAGAAGATGGGACTGAGCCACTTCGATGATTGGGCGGCATCCTTTGGTGAAACTGTCACAGCAATCGAGCTTTCCCCGGAGGGCTATACTTTAATAGGACGATAAACTTGATTGTCCTAAATTGAAAGATTCCATAAGAAAGGAGGTAGAACAAATGCCTAAAGAACCAAAAATCACCGCACTCTATGAGCGTTTGTCAAGAGATGATGATCTTGCTGGTGAATCGAATTCCATCACCAACCAAAAGAAATATCTGGAAGATTACGCACAAAAGAACGGCTTCAAGAACATCCGCCATTTTACAGATGATGGCTTTTCAGGTGTGAATTTCAATCGTCCCGGCTTTCAATCTCTAATAAAAGAGGTAGAAGCAGGAAATGTCGAAACGCTTATTGTGAAGGATATGAGCCGCTTAGGACGAAATTATCTGCAAGTCGGTTTTTATACGGAAGTTCTGTTCCCACAGAAAAACGTCCGATTCCTTGCAATCAACAACAGCATCGACAGCAACAATGCTTCAGACAATGATTTTGCTCCGTTTTTGAATATTATGAACGAATGGTATGCCAAAGACACGAGTAATAAAATCAAGGCTGTGTTCGATGCCCGGATGAAAGATGGAAAACGTTGCAGCGGCTCTATTCCGTATGGATATAACCGTTTGCCGAACGACAAGCAGACACTTGTTGTTGATCCGGTGGCATCCGAAGTCGTAAAGCGCATTTTTCTTCTTGCGAACGAAGGAAAAAGCCCACGGACAATCGCAGAACTGTTGACAGAGGAAAAAGTCCTGATTCCTGCTGCATACGCAAAGAAATATCACCCGGAGCAGTACAATGGGACAAAGTTCTCCAATCCGTACCTGTGGGGCACCTCCTCCGTAAGAACAATTTTAGGTCGGCAGGAATATCTGGGACACACTGTTTTACGAAAATCTGTAAGCACAAATTTCAAACTTCACAAGAGAAAAGAAACAGATGAAGATGAACAGTACGTTTTCCAGAACACGCATGAACCGATTATATCGCAAGAACTTTGGGATAGTGTTCAGAAACGCAGATGCCGAGTGAATCGTGCTTCTGCTTGGGGAACGCACACCAACCGTTTAAGCGGGTATCTGTATTGTGCCGACTGCGGCAGAAGATTGACCTTGCAAACACACTACAGTAAAAAGGATGGGTCTACTCAATATTCTTATCGTTGTGGTGGATATGCAAGTCGGGTGAATGGCTGTACTGCCCATTCAATCAGTGCCGATAATGTTGAAGCCTTGATATTGGCATCGGTCAAACGCTTTTCGAGATTTGTTCTAAAAGATGAAGAAACCTTCGCTTTGGAACTGCAATCACTTTGGAAAGAGAAACGTGAAGAAAAGCCGAAGCAGAACCAATCGGAATTGAAACGTTGTCAAAAACGCTATGATGAGCTTTCTGCCCTTATTCGTAGTCTGTACGAAAATCTTATGTCTGGACTGTTGCCCGAACGACAGTACAAGCAGCTGATGGCACAGTATGATAGCGAGCAAGCAGAATTGGAATCGCAGATGGAAACGATGAAATCCGAAATTGCCGAAGATAAGTCAAGTTCTGTTGATATTCAACATTTTATTTTGCTGATTCGTAAGTGCAAAAATCCAACAGAAATCTCCGATTCAATGTTTAACGAACTTGTCGATAAAATCGTTGTTTATGAAGCCGAGGGTGCAGGCAATGCCCGCACACAAAAGGTTGACATTTATTTCAACTATGTCGGCCAAGTCGATATTGCTTATACCGAGGAAGAACTTGCCGAACTAAAAGCGCAGAAGGAGCAGGAAGAACAGCAGCGCATGGAAAAACAGCGCAAACGTGAAAAAGCCTATCGAGAAAAGCGAAAGGCAAAGATAATCGCTAAAAACGGTGGCGAAATCATTAAAACCAAAACGTGTCCGTACTGCGGGAAGGTGTTTACACCTACGAGCAACCGACAGCTTTTCTGTTCAAGAGACTGCTGGAATCAGGCAAGACAGGAGCAAAAGAAAGCGGATAGAGAAGCCGAGAGAGGAACTCACTACTACAGGCAACGTGCCTGTGCCGTATGTGGGCATTCCTACTGGCCTACACACAGCCAGCAGGAATTTTGTTCCGAGGAGTGCAGGAGGATTAACCACAACAGGAAAACCTTGGAATTCTATCACAAGAAAAAAGGAAATCTAAAACCAGACCCAGAAGCAACCCCAACGCCGAAACCAAAGGAGGACAATGCGGCATGACTATCATGAAAAATTCCATCCATGACAACGCTAACGGTCTGGACTACAACCTTGTCAATGACCACTATCTGCCGAATCTGACCGCAGCAGCCCCGGCAGAGCAGCACCCCACCGGGCGGTGGGGCCGCTTACATAAAATGTATCTGAAGGAGCAGCATCCCATCCGGTATAATCAACTGCTCCTGTCCGGTGAGTTGGGCGGCTATCTTGCCAAGCTGGACAAGCAAGTCGAGGAACAGCTTGCATTGACCGTCCGGCAGATGCGGGACAGTGCGGTTGGGTGACTTAAGAGAAAGAAAAAAGATACTACATATCGTTGAAAATTAAATTTCAAAATCATTAAAGGAGCTATTCAAATGAAACGAAATCAGAATTTCGACCATAATCACTCTCAAAAAGTGCTTTCCTGTCGCTACAACATGGACACCAACCGGGCGGAAGCCCGATTTGAAGATGGCACCACCCTTTCCATTGATTGTATCGCCATTGAGGACGAATACGGCAACACCCCTGCGCAGCGAGCAGAACTGGATTGGTTACTATATAATAAGCCTTTGGAGTATGCCCAACTTGTGCTGGGTGATGAAATTGAGCATTATCTCTCACTTGGCTGTGACCATGGTAGACTGGAAGACTAATCTCTAATTAAAATATCCGAATTGAATCAGCCATCTACTTACAGTCGTAGTGACTGAAAAGAGAACTGCTACAATGCTATGAATTAGAGTATTATGAAAGCTCGCCAGACATAAAATCTGGCGAGCTTTCACTTTTCCGTAATGGGATTAGATTGCTGTAGACCTTGATACAAAAAGATAGATAATGAAAATGCACCACAAAACGACTTCAGCAATTATCAGATACTTTAAGTGCTGATGCAACTTATCTGGATCGATTTTTTCCTTTTTTAATAAAATGAAAATGAAATCTCGCATTTTATCAATATCTTCCTGCTTAACTTCCAACTTCAAATAAAAATTCTTCCCAAAGAGGAGTTGGTGCAATCCATAGTAAATTGAAAGCAAAATCAGAAATAAAGTAACACTTGCAAAAGCTGGTTGCGCCCAATCTACCACCGTTGCGCTTTCCGACAATGTAACATTTCTATAAAAAACAAGGTCGTTTAAGCCCGTAGCAAATAGAAACAAATCCCACAGGAGAAATGTATATAGAGCTTTCTTCATTTTCTATACCTTTTAACCACCAACCGCTTGATAATAATCCTTTTCGGTTAAAAAAGGTGTGGATTCGAGGAATCGGTTAATATTTTAAGTTCTGCACTGGGATCACCTCATATCAATCTCATATTCGTGCTTTAGGTATTAAAAATATCAAAGCACAAGAATCAATCCCTGTCCATGATTTTGTAACAACAGAGAGAAAATTTGTAACGAAATCGGTGTGGTTGCAAATAATATGACCCTCAACACTGGGCATCCAGCATTGAGGGCCATGTCTCTAAGTTATCTTTTGCATTGTTCTCGCACTGTATTGCAAATCAATCGTTAACCGAAGGCTTTTATTATGTCATGAAGAATTTCCATCTGCTGCGGCGAAAGATCATTTCCTTTTTGACTTGGTGAAAGCAGTTCATTACGGAGTTTAATTAAAGTTTTCTTTTGCGCACCAGTCAATCCAGAAAGAGATAGTACTTCTGGCGCATCCAGTCCTAGGAGTTCATCTGTTGAAATGTTAAATAAGGATGAAATGCTTGCAAGCACATCCAACGGAATTGCATGTGCATCACTCTCATATCCACTAACCATGGATACAGCCTTATTTAACCGTTTAGCCAACTCTGCCTGTGTCCAGCCGCGATTTTCTCTCAGTTTCTTTAGCTTTTCTCCCAGATAATGCTCCATTCATGCACACTCCCATCCTATATAGAGTGTACTATTTGAAATTTCAATATAATCGTATTATACTATATCAAACATTCGATTATATTGAAATTTGATTGACTTATGAGGTGCAGGGCAGTATGTTGTGTGATAAAAAGCAATCCCATGTACAATGGAGGGATTTCAAAATGAATGTCTTAGTCTGTGACGATGATCAGCAGGTCGTTGATTCTGTTATTGAATCACTCAAGCATCAAACTGAAGCAACGAACACAGCATCAAAGTTTTATGGTTTTTCGCAGCCAAGTCAAGTAAATCTTTCTCTTCCGTATGATATTGCGCTTTTGGATATTGATATGGGAGAAATCAACGGGATCGATCTTGCCAGAAAGTTGCGAGCAGAAAATGGAAATATTGTAATCATATTTATCACAAATTTCATTCAATATGCTCCAGAGGGTTTTGAAGTTCAAGCTTTTCGTTATCTACTAAAAGCCGATCTCTCCATTAAGCTTCCTTCTTACTTTAATTCAGCCGTCCAAGAGGTACTTCGACGGAAACAGCTTGTCACAATTTCAATAAACTCCGAGATCATTGATGTACCTGTGAATGATATTTTATACCTAGAATCCCATCGAAGAACCATTATTATGCACTTATTAGACGAGAATCGTCAAGCATACCAATTCTATGGTAATATAACTGAGTTGTCAGAAAAAATCGAACCGCTTGGATTTCTTCGCATTCAAAAAAGTTATCTAGTCAATATGCATTATATTGAGCTTTTCCAGTATAATTTTTCTTCTAATCGCAGCCTTATGTGTTGTAGCCTTTGCAGATTATACTGAATTGAACATCTCGCCTGTCAAGCAAGAAAAAAGTAACTGGTGCTGGGTCGCTGCCGGTCAAATGGCTGGAAGCTATATAAATCCTTCTGTGCATCGGAGTCAATCTGAAATCTGCTCGCATGTTAAGGGAAACACAAATGATTCGACTGGTTCCTATTTAGAAGCGGCATCGGCAATGGCATATGCAGCAGGGAACTCACGCAGGGCAGGCGGTTCATTGGTAAGATGGAGCTGGTCGAAGGTTATTGAAGCCATTAACAAAGGATACCCGGTTGTTCTTTTAGCAAGCGACAATCTTATCGATGGTCATTTTTATCTGATGCGTGGATATGAACCATTAAAAAAATATGCTGCACTTAACGATCCAGCAACTGGCAATCGTCAAGTCTGCAACTGGAGCGATTTTAATGCCGGAAGATGGGCTTATGATAGTCGCCGCTATGCTGCAACCTGTTATTTTGAAATGAACTAAAAGGAGGTTTACATCCATGAAGAAAAGAATCTTCATCGGCATCTTCACATTGATTCTTGTTGCTTTATGCGAAATGGCCGCATTTGCAGCAGCACCTTATAGTTCCAATCTCGATTCTCTTTCATCTTCTTCTGATAACCTTGATGTATTATCACAGGAGCAAACCATTTTGGATATGATGGCCTTTAGCGATGAAGCTCAGCCTTATGCTGCAGCCAGCCTTGATTTCAGCAAGGCTCAAAAGCAGTATATCATGAATTCTGTCTCTTTTTATGACATTCTTTCCCTCAGCCCTTCTTCGGCAGAGGCTTTTGTGAAAGATGATTACGCATGGACGGTTCCACTGGAAGAAACAGACGAAAATTATGAGTATGCAGTAGTGCGGAAATTGGAAGATGGCGAGTTTGGCAGTAGCGTAATAACGACACTTGACAAAACTACTTCTTCTGTAGCGTACATCTTTCATCCAGAGATGCTTGATGAAGAATTGGCGGATTATCAGGTAGATAGCATTATCACTGTTGCCATTGGAGATATAAACACCCATGTGGTCATTGCAAACACCACTGAAGGACTTCTCTACATTCCATTTTCTGATCGCCCTGAGTTCCTTGATATAATCAATGGAAAAATTTATAGTGGCTCTGATTTCTTGAGTATATTGGAAGTTTATATTCAAACACGAGACCCTTCGATTGCATCTGGCGGTGGTTCAGCATCTGCTTCTGGACACTCTTGGTTTTTGCTGTCCGTTTCACTGCTTTGCACAGCATGCATTCTGCTAATTATCTACATTAAAAAATATAAATTCAAACAACATCTATAATATTAGGTTACACAACCCAAGTTTTCAAAAGTCGATTGGATAAAGCGAACTGCACCCCATTTCCTAGAACAGTACATCATACTGTCTAAACAATGGGGTGCAGTTTACAGCTATATTTCCAATCGGCTTTTTTCTTTTTTAGGCAGGTTTCTTTGCGTCCAGTTCTTTTACTTCCTCAATTGAAAGCCCCGCATACTTTGCCACTTTCTCATAGGGCAACCCGTCTTCCAACATCGTCAAAGCATTCTTGATCGAAGTTTCATGTGCGGTTTCATCTCTCATTTTTTCCATTGCTCTGCACATAGTTGCCACTCCTTTCGCATCCTGTTTGAAATACTGTACCCGATTTGCCAGAATGGGATATTACATTTTGCTGGAATCGGTACAGAAAAAGTCGTGCATCAGTTTTCCCAACGCTGTTTCGTCCTTGATTTGTGAGTTTACATACTGACATCAGCTCACCAGCTTTCAAACCACCTTTTCAAAGTAATCGTATCATAAATCCGTATTTTTTACAAGAGAACCCTCTCCCCTTGCGCCAGATCTTGATGAACCTTCTATCTACCTTATACGACCCTGAGCAAAACGCCCTGTGGCTCGTATATCGAGGGCAAAAAACAGGAATTGGGCGAGAAGCAGAAGCGGCGTACCCTCTCCGGCACGACCATCCACGAAGTCCACAGACTGCTGGGAACCGCTTTCCAGTATGCTGTGGAGTGGGGCATCATTATCAAAAGTCCTGTTCCTGTGGACAGCCCCAAGAAGTCCACACAGGAGCGCACCATCTGGACGGTAGATGAAATGCGGGCCGCTCTGGACAGCATGGAAGACCCCGTTCTGCATCTGGCAGTCCACCTCACTCTGGTCGGTGCGCTGCGAGAGGGCGAGATCGTAGGTCTGACCCCCGATGATATTAACTTCGATGCCGCCGATGGCATCGGAACATTCCGCATCAACAAATCCATGCAGCGGGTGCGGAAGGAAGCCTTGAATCAGGTGGACGATGGCTGTATCATCAAGATTTTCCCGGACAAGCTGGAGCGCAGCACCACTTCTCTCATTCTGAAAAGCACCAAGACCGCATCTTCCTGCCGCACGATCTTCATGACCTCTGCTCTGAAAGAAGAGCTGAAGAAGTGGCTGGGGCAGATGGCAGCGGACGAATCAAAAGACCCTGAACGCTACCGTGACAGCGGAATGCTGTTCCGCCTGCCCAACGGTCTGGCGATCGAGCCTGTGCTGATTCGTAAGAAGTTCCTCAAGTGGCAGGATGCACACCCGGAGTTCCCCCACATCGTGTTCCACGGCCTGCGGCATTCCAGTGCGACCTACCAGCTGATGATCTCCGGCGGCGATGTGAAAGCGGTGCAGGGCACAACGGGTCACGCTACGGCGGATATGCTGGTGAACACCTATGCCCATATCCAGCAGTCTTCTCGTGTGGAGCTTGGGAAAAAGTTTGAAGAAGGCTTCTATGCGAAACCCGGAACACCCAGCCCGCAGGCTGTACCCGCCGAAAGCGAACCGACCATCTCGGTGTCTGCCTTGGTAGAACTTTTGAAGAATGCAGACCCTGAAGTAAAGGCACAGCTCCGTCTTGCACTGCTGACCTGATGCAAAATTTGACATGATATTCCGAGTAATTACGGCACTTACAAGAGATTCCTACGAAAATCTCGACCGTGCAAAAACCGTGCACTGACCGTGCAGACCCCGATTTTTCGGGGTACATAAACGAAAAAGAGCGTCAAATCTTACGATTCAACGCTCTTTTGTGAGTGCACCTCCAGGGACTCGAACCCTGGGCCCACTGATTAAGAGAGCAAGTCGCGGGTTCATCTCAATTCCCCAGCATCTCTTTTATTCAGGATTTTTCTACTGAAATCCGGATTCCAAA
>OFME01001131.1_pt1 | contig 16522 bp, 13 predicted proteins | sample 1541381 | NCBI WGS metagenome assembly OFME01 (sample SAMN04209243, study PRJEB22552) | human gut metagenome | biome: gut; material: feces | host: Homo sapiens | place: USA: Oklahoma
GACTTGTTATTACTCACCACTTGCAGAAGTGGGAGTCTTCTCGACTGAGATAAAAAGTTACATATAGCAGACCAATCGTTACATTAACATTATTAAGACTTCCCATATCAAAAATGGGATGTCTGAGCAACATCATTGATTCTAAAAAAAGCTGTGAGATGTGTTATCCACTCTCACAGCTTTTATATTCCTGCTTTTCTCTTGCATTTCAATCCAATAAATACTGACGTTTTTTCAGATTTTTCTACTTTTCTATATCAGTCATCCAGCAGCATATGATAAAAATCCAGATATTTTGTATCATGATTTTTTGTTGCTGCAATGGCCGTTCTCGGATGCTGATCCGTCAGACCGGTCAGCAGATACGGGATATTATAGCCCCATACTGCACCATCCTCAATAAGCTTCAACATATGTTTCTCAATAAAAGAAAGAACCGGTGCGATCTCATATTTCGGATTCTTCAGGAAACCAAGCAGACCTTCCAACGAACTGTTTCCTGCACCACGCCCCATTCCCATGACGGTTCCGTCCACCATACTTGCACCGATGGACAGCGCCTCAATGGTGTTTGCAAAAGCACACTGCTGATTATTATGTGCATGGATTCCCACCAGTTTTTCACTCTCCGCCATCGCATTCAGATACATATCCGTGATCTCTCGGATCTGGATCGGATACAGGGAACCATAACTGTCTACCACATAGACACCTTTGACAGAAGATTTTGCCAGCATCTCCAATGCTGTCTGGATATCACGCTCCTGACATTTGGAAATTGCCATAATGTTGCAGGTTGTCTCATAACCTTTCGCCGCTGCATCTTCGATCATTGCGATCGCCTCAGGCATCGTGTTGATATAAGTAGCCACACGGATCAGATCTACCGGGCTGTCCGCACGGTCTCTGATACTGTGTTTGTAATCGCAGCGTCCCACATCCGCCATAATGGAAATCTTCATATCCGTATCATTATCCCCAACGATTGCACGGATATCCTCATCCTCTGCGAATTTCCATTTTCCGAATTTATTTACATCAAACTGCTTTTTGTCCGCACGGTATCCAAACTCCATATAATCCACACCGGCCGCCAGATTTGCTTTATATAAATCGTACACAAAGTCATCTGTAAAATAAAAATCATTCACCAGACCTCCATCACGCAGAGTTGCGTCCAGTACACGGACATCTTCACGTACTGACATCATGTTTCCTTTGATTTCCATCATTGTCTTCTGTCTCCTTTATTTCAAAATCACTTCTGTCATTTTATCCTACTTTATACCAAAAATCAACAAAAATATTTTATCGCTTTAAAGCGTTAATTTGACTTTTTTACAAACAATTCACATATTTTTCATTTTTTTTGTGAAATATCTCTGGATTTTGCCGGGCAAGGTGTTATAATGGAAACAGGCTATGTGGACGTATGACGTTGTCAACAGAGCAAAATTATTATTATGTAATTAATAGGAGGGAAAGAAATGGCTAGAACAAAAGTTATTTCTGCAAAAGAAGCTGCCGCACTGATCAAAGATGGCGATACTGTATTAGTCGGCGGATTCATGACAAATGGAACAGCAAAATCTATCGTAAATGAAGTAACCGCAAAAAACCTTACTGTTGTATGTAATGATGCAGGTTTCGAGAATGAAGGAACAGGTCGTTTACTTCACAACGGTCTGATCAAAAGACTGATCGCTACACATGTAGGTCTGAACAAAGAAGTTGCTGCAAAATTCAACGCAGGCGAGATTGAGTTAAAACTTCAGCCACAGGGTACACTTGCTGAGCAGGTACGTGCAGGCGGAGCTGGTCTTGCAGGTTTCCTTACACCAACAGGTATCGGTACTATCGTTGCTGACAGTACTTCACCGACAACTCTGGAAGGCAAACAGGTCATCGAATTAGATGGTAAAGAGTACCTTCTTGAGAAAGCAATCCGTGGTAACGTTGCAATCATCCAGGGATATATTGCTGATGAATCCGGAAATATCCGTTACAAAGGATCTACTCGTAACTTCAACCCGATGATGGCTTCTGCAGCTGATATCGTTATTGCCGAAGTTGAGAAAATCGTTCCGGCTGGCGAAATCGGTCCAAACTATGTGGAAACTCCACACATTTATGTTGATTATTTAGTTGTAAAGGAGGAAGCATAAGATGGAAAGAAGTGAAATCAAACCATATATCGCGAAACGTGTTGCAAAAGAATTACATGATGGTGATGTTGTAAATCTCGGTATCGGACTTCCTACTATGGTTCCGGATTACCTTGATCCATCTGTTAAACTTACATTACAGTCTGAGAACGGATTCATCGGTCTTGCAGCTGTTGATCCGGAAGATCCGGATGCTGCATACATCGTAAATGCAGGCGGACAGCCGGCTGGTATCGAGAAAGACGGTATGTTCTTTGACAGTGCTACATCTTTCTCCATCATCCGTGGTGGACATGTAGATGCTACAATCCTTGGTTCTCTTCAGGTAGATGAGAAAGGTAACATCGCAAACTGGATCATTCCTGGAAAAATGGTTCCTGGAATGGGTGGCGCTATGGACCTTGTAGTAGGTGCTAAACGAGTTATCGTTGCTATGGAGCACACACAGAAAGGTGCACCAAAGATCTTAAAAGAGTGTACTTTACCGCTGACAGCAGAAGCTCAGGTAAACCTGATCGTTACTGAGATGGGTGTTATGGAGGTTACTCCGGAAGGAATCGTATTAAAAGAGTACAACCCGGAATTCACTGTTGAAGAGATCCAGGCTGCTACAGAAGCAAAACTGATCATCGCTGATGATCTGAAACCAATCGAGTAATGTAGCGTGCAGTGATTCTAAAAAGAATATATCAGCTTATGCTGACCAGAATCATGCATCAAATCTCACATATATTCGACTTGAATAAAATAAAAAACAATTTTATATTTTATTTAAAAAGGTGTGCTTTCCGGGAAGGCACACCTTTTATACATTTTCAATTGACTGTCTCAGATCCAGCATTCGCTGATCCATATTCCGCACATCAATGGCACAGGAAAACAGTTCCTTTTTCAACGCTTTTTCCTTTTTATGATGTTTCTTATACTGCAACTGATATTCCAGCACCGACCAGAAATCCATTCCGATCGTCCGCAGCTGAATTTCTACTTTTTTTCCATCTGTAAACTGCACAATTACGTGCAGACTCTGATAGCCACTGTTTTTCGGTTTTTTCACAAAATCCTTTTCTTTCACAATGGAAATCCCAGGTATCTGGTAAATAAAATCCCGCACACGATAAATATCATCGAGAAACAGGCAAATTACCCGAATTCCTGCCAGATCGTTGATATATGTAAACACATTTTCCTCTGTTAGTTCTCTTTTCTTTTTTATCATTTTTGCCACAATGCTGTCCCGGCTTTTCAGTCTGTACTTTGTATGACTGATAATGCTTCGTCCTATTAGCTGCTCCTGTTCAAATCCAAAATCTGTAATCTGCGTCAACAGGTATTTCATACAATCCAGATATTCATTTCGCAGATTTGGTTCATCCAAAAGTACCAGATCTGCACCTGGCTGAGTTCTATCCTCTTCTGTGGTTTTCTTACCTTTCTCTTTTTTACCGTTCAGATTATCTACCGTATCTGTTGCGTTTTCTGTCTGGTCTGTTGTATTCTCATTCTTATTTATTTCAGCAGCTATCTTAACTGCTGTATCTCCATTTGCATTTTTTAAACTTTCCGCGTTTTGTTTTATCTCTTTCACCTTTTCTTCTTTCAAATATACATCTCTCCTTTCTTTGCACACTCTATAATATATGCACAATCTTTTGATTTATGACCACTTTTTTATATTTTTCCTGTCATTAATTGATGTTGGAATCAAAAGATGCCATACAAATTGTTCCGTACTTTGTACTCCCACAATTCTAGCCAATATTCGCATACTTCTTTGCAACATTTTCAGCATATGATCATCTGGTAAAATCCAGAATCAGGTTCTTGTAAATTGTTGGTAAAATTTCAGAACATCATCAGCAGTTCACACACAACGATCGTAACAAATATTTCTTCTCATTCATTTTCGAAACTTATTGGATAATATTGTGACTTTTTTATGCTAAACTACATCTAATGGGTGTAATAGCTATTACAGAAACTATTTACAGTAACTGCTTCGATCATCCATTACAACGATTCCAAAAATGTCGGAGCAATTGAGATCAATCGAACAGAGAAAAGAAGACATAAACGAGGGAAGTTATGACAAAACAAGAATTAGGGGATTTAATCATTGCTTTCACAGATGACTTTTATCGCATTGCAAAGGCAATTCTGAAAGAAGATGCTGATTTTAAAATACGGGAAATTGCTGATATTCTGGAAATGAGTGAAAGTGCGATAAAAATGCGGTTAAATCGCGGAAAAATCCAACTGCGAACCATGTTTGAAAAGGAGGCTGCCATATGAACCATGATCCGAAATATAATGATTTTGAATATGAAAAAGAAAATTATCCAAAAACACCGGAACATTTTAAACAATTTGTTGCAGCTCAGGTAACAAAAGAGTTAAGCAAGGCATCTATTGTAAAACACAGAGCACGTAAAAAATATTTTCCTGCAAAAGTTGCCGCTGCCGTGATTGTCTGTGCTGCCGTAGGCACTACCGGCGCATATGCCGGAGTAAAACACTATCAGGCAAGATCACAGCAGTATTTGCAGGAAACAGGACGTATCACTGCTCCGGAAACTTCTTCCGAAGAAGAAACTCCTGCTATTTCCGACAACGCAGATTCCGTATCACCAGCTACCATTGTATCTGAAGAAAACGGACTTATTACTACTTTTTCTGACACCTGGCCGGATGTTATGCTGGAAATGTATGATTATGACAGCGAGTACCAAAAACAGCCAAATCAATATATGAATGTTATGGATGCTTATTATGATGGTGGATTACTTTCCATCTACGGTGAAGCAACCCCATATGGCATCAAAACCTTGGGCGACTGGTTTCTTCCTGATCGTATTGTCATCAATGATACGGTTTATCTGGCTACCTGGAACATCAATGGTATCTATGGTGACGGATGTGACCCACAATATAAACGCGGTGCATTCCATGCTACGGTAGAACTTTCTGATGTAAATCTTCCAGATACATGCAAAGTGCAGGTTCCACTGACGACCGCCAGAGATCCGAAGACCGGATATTTCTATATGCAGACCATCAGTTTTGATATTTCCGGTAATGCTAATATCAAACCTTCCGTCACTGCTTCTTCCAAAAACGGTGCAACGGTAACGGTTGGAGAAAGTAAAGTTTCCGCTTCCGGAACCTATCTCAGTCTGACCTGGAATTTTGGCAAGGATAAAGCTTCCTATGATCAGTTCGATAAGATCATTTCCGGTGATACAATTCATAACTGGATTTACTGCCGCATTACTGATTCCAATGGAAATACCTTTGATACAAAGACAGATTCAGAGACCTTCTCCTCCATCTACTTTGACTCAAACGACACCGGAGATGATCATTGGAACACTTCCGGAGAAAGTACCTATGTTGATGATGACGGAAATTATTGTTTCCACACGAATATTTTGCTTCCAGCATTAACACAGGACTTCACCGCTTTGGAAGTCACACCATATCTCCATCTCGAGGATGGCACCGAAACTGATCTGGACTTTGCATCCTTCCGGGTGGATTATGAATAGTATAGTTTTAGCATGTTTTTCAGAAAGCCAGCAATTGCCGGCTTTCTGTTTTGAAGTAAAGCGGACATTCGCAATCCGCTTTTGCTACTTGCTCATGAACGCAGTCGCTTTGCTTATTCTGCTTTCATTTTCCACTTTATTGATTTGCTTTTTCCTTTTCCTCTTCAAGCTCACGAATACGCGCTAAAGCCGCCTGTAATTCCTGATTTTTTTCATTCAGTTCCTGATTCTTCTCATCCAATTCCTGATTCTTCTCATCCAATTCTTGATTCTTCTCACCTAATTTCTGATTTATAAGATCCAGTTCTTTTCCTTTTTGTTTCAAATCCTCCTGCATCTCATCAATCATCAACTGCACAGTATTCCGGTCAAGTTCCTGCAATTCTTTCGAAAACATATCCATCACTCCTTCGATATTTCGACAGATGTCATAGATTTGTTCATAGTATGCTCTGAACTCTGGATACTGCTCAATAATCGCAATAATCATTTCCGGATCATCTATACAACAAAACGCAATCCATGCATCAAGTCGACTGTTTATCAGATACTTATTTTCTTTATTGTGCTGAATATTTTTAAAATTGTCAAGCGCTACAAATACATATTTTTGCAGCAGATTAAATTCCAATCCCGAATCTGATTTTTGCCCGAAAGAGTGAATATATACATCTGGAAATTTCTTAAATTCTGCCGGACTGTTCTCAAACAACACTATTGTATATACGTCTTTGATATCTTTATAGCTGAATTTTTTCTTTCGTTCACTTCTTACCCGCTTATATTGTCGTAACAACAAATCCGCTGAATAACAGGCACTTCTCTCTCCCGGAAACTTATATCCAATCTTTTGAATTTCCAGATTTGCAATACTTCCATCTGAAAGCTGCACTACAATATCCATAATAACAAGTGATGATTCATCTGCCAGTCGTGTTCCATCATTTGGTAAAACTTCCATCACATGAACCTCCTGCTTTAATAACAGAGACAATAACTCATCAATACGCTCTGGTGTTGACTCTGGATTCAAAACCTCTTTACTCACAAAATCATACATCACTTTTACTCCCCGCGCTCCAGTGCAAAAATCAAGAAATTCCTCCTGCCGTTCTTCTTCCCACGAATAAAACGTACTCCACATCTTTTCGTTATTGTTAATCTCTTTCAAAATTGCTTCTCTGGTCTGCAGCATAGGAAAATAATCTCGTAACTTTTTTGTCATTACAAACAACCTCCTCCATACGAAATATTTACATATTTCAAGTTTCATTAGCTTTCTTCTTTTTCTATTTTCATAGTTTGACTAATACAATGTATCACTCTGTTTTTCTTGATATTTACCGAATCGGTGCAACAATATTTAGACTGCTCGTAAGCTATCACCCCTCTGATAACTATGCAATTTTATCTGAATCAGATTTGTTTGAAGAACAATAGCATGAATATATACCACTTTCCCTTGACCGTCAACCATAAATTTTTCCGCATTTCTTCCACTATACAAATTGCACAACACGCATTTTTTCCCACAAATCCTTTATTTTCAAGACATGCAAAAAACAGGAGCGGAAAATCTACGGATTTTCCACTCCTGTTTTTTACTCATTTTCGTCTATATTTATAAAATGTTAGGGGCAAAAGATGCCATATGAATTGTTCCGTACTTCGTACTCCCACAATTCTATCTTTATAATTATTCCTCTTCGGTTGTCTCTTCCGGAAGGTTGATGGCAAGTCCAAGTTCTTCTAACTGCTTCTCATCTACAGTGCCCGGTGCCTCTGTCATCAGACAGGAAGCATCTTTTACCTTCGGAAATGCAATGACATCACGGATGGAATCTGCATGTACCATATGCATTACCATACGGTCTAAACCGTAAGCCAGGCCTGCGTGTGGCGGTACACCATACTTGAATGCGGAAAGCAGGAAACCGAACTGATCCCATGCACGCTCTTTTGTAAATCCAAGTACCTCAAACATTTTCTCCTGAATATCATCCTGATGGATACGGACAGAACCGCCGCCAAGCTCAGTACCGTTTAACACGATATCGTATGCTTTTGCACGGACAGCGCCCGGTTCAGAATCAATCTTGTCCCAATCCTCTTCCATTGGCATAGTAAACGGATGATGCATTGCCATATAGCGATTTTCTTCGTCAGACCACTCAAGTAACGGGAATTCTGTTACCCAGAGGAAATTATATTGATTCGGATCAAGCAGGTTCAGTTCTTTTGCCATATGAAGTCTCAATGCACCAAGAACTGCCCATACGACTTTATTTTTATCTGCAGCAAATAACAGCAGATCACCCGGTTTTCCTTCCATAGCTTCTACTAATGCTGCCAGTTCTTCCTCTGTCATGAATTTTGCAAAAGAAGATTTGTATGTGCCATCTTCATTTACGCACAGGTAAGCCAGACCCTTTGCTCCATATGTTTTTGCCAGATCAACCAGTTTGTCGATCTGTTTACGTCCCATGGACGCTTTGCCCGGAACAGCGATACCTCGTACGCTGCCGCCGTTCTCCAATGCACCGGTAAATACACCGAATCCACAGTCTTTTACAACCTCAGATACATCGTGTAATTCCATGCCGAAACGGGTATCCGGTTTGTCGGAACCGTAACGGTCCATCGCATCCTGCCATGTCATACGCGGAAGCGGAATCTGCACATCCACACCGATTGCCTCTTTGAATACATATTTTAACAGACGCTCATTTACGTCTAATACATCATCTACATCTACGAAAGATAACTCCATATCCGCCTGTGTAAACTCCGGTTGACGGTCAGCACGTAAGTCCTCATCACGGAAACATTTGGTAATCTGGAAATAACGGTCATATCCGGAGCACATCAGCAACTGTTTGAACAGCTGTGGAGACTGCGGAAGTGCATAAAAGCTTCCCGGATGTACACGGCTCGGTACCAGGTAATCTCTTGCTCCCTCTGGAGTAGATTTTGTCAGAACCGGTGTCTCAATCTCGATAAATCCTTCTTTTGCCATAAAATCACGCATCAGATAAGCCACTTTGCTTCTGAGCATCAGGTTACGCTGTAAATCCGGACGACGCAGATCCAGGTAACGGTATTTCAGACGGATCTCATCTTTTGTCTGGGAATTCTCCTCGATATGGAACGGCGGTGTATCGGACTCAGAAAGGATACGAAGACTCTCTGCGATCACTTCAATATCACCGGTTTTTAAGTTTTCATTTACTGCTGCAGAACGTTTCTGGATCTTACCAACAACTGCGATAACATACTCACTTCTGAGTGTCTCTGCTTTTGCAAATCCGTCGCTTCCTACACTGTTTTCATCAAATACGATCTGAAGCAGACCGGAACGGTCTCTCAGATCAATAAAGATCAGGCTGCCCAGATTTCTTCTTCTCTGTACCCATCCCATAACGGTAACGGTACTTCCGATATCTGCGCCGGATACCTCTGTACATCTATGGGATCTTTTCAATCCACGCATGGACTCTGCCATAATTTATTCCTCCTGTAATCACTCATGCACGCTGTATTTTTATTTTTCAAAAATCTGCACCTTACATCAGTTTCATTTCTTATTTAAAAAATTCTACAAAATCCTCATAACCTTCTTTTGAAAGCTGCTCTTTCTGGAATTTTTTATTTTTATTCATGCGGACAACCAGTACCTGCTCGCCGTTTGCGCGGGCCTGCTGTGCCTGTCCGATCACTTCGCTGAGTTTATCTCCCGGATATCCTTTTTCAATCAGATATGCTGTTTTCTTCGGCTGCTCCGGAATCTGAAATCCGTTCTCCATCAGAAGCAGGATGATACGCTCAAATCCGATGGAAAATCCGCAGGCCGGAACATCTTTTCCGGTGAAGTTTCCAACCATCTTGTCGTAACGTCCGCCGCCACCGCAGCTTCCGCCAAACTCCGGAATCGCAATCTCAAAAATAGTTCCTGTATAGTAAGACATGCCTCGTACCAGAGTCGGGTCAAATACCAGTTCAAAGGATGCTGTTTTTGTCGCATTGACTGCAGATGCGATCTCTTTCATGTTCTGAACGATCTCTGCATCCAGATAGTCACCTAAAGTATCTGCCAGATAGCTGATGCCATCCTCTGCCTGCTCCACACCGGTGAACAGAGACAGATATTTGTCGATTGCTTCCTGGGCGTAGCCTTCTTTTGCAAGTTCCTCTGCAACGCCTTCCAGACCAATCTTGTCCATCTTGTCCAGAATGATAAATACGGTATCGAACTCTTCCTCTGCAAATCCGCTGTAAGCCGCCATTGCTTTTAAGATACGACGCTCGTTGATACGGATCTCAAAATTTTTGAATCCAAGTTTGCCAAGTGTGGTAGTCGTAGCAAGGATCAGCTCGATCTCTGCCAGATTGGACGGCTCGCCAAGAATATCAATATCACACTGCATGAACTGACGGTAACGACCTCTCTGCGGACGGTCTGCACGCCATACATTTCCCATCTGAAGTGCCTTGAACGGGGACGGCAGATCATTTGCATGGTTCGCATAGTAACGGCAAAGCGGTACGGTCAGATCATATCTCATACCGAAATCAACCAGATCTGCCTCACTCTGTGCTGTCTCTAATTTCAGTTTCTCACCACGTTTCAATACTTTGAAAATCAATTTCTCATTTTCTCCGCCCTGCTTATTGCTCAGGTTTGCAATGTCTTCCATACACGGAGTCTCAATCGGAGTAAATCCGAATGCACGATACGTCTCCTTGATTACGCTCTGCACATAATCACGGATCTGCATCTCATCCGGCATAATATCTTTCATACCGTTTACCGGTTTTTTCTTTAAAGCCACTGTATATCCTCCATTCCATACAGATTGCTCTGTATTTTATATTACCTTATAAAACAGATTCCGATATCTGCTTTCGTATCCATTGCCAGACACAGACGTCTTTTCCAGTTTCTGTGTTCACATACATAGTTTATTATACGTTTGTGTGTTTGATATAGCAAGTGTTTTATCAGAGCTGACCACAGTTTTTCAGCAATTCCCGCTTCCGCTCTACCATCTCATCCACACGATCCAGGTAATTTATAATATCTTTTACATTTCCCACACGCTCGATACGCTTGCCATCTTCAAAAACAACTTTTGTGGTGGCACCTGCGCCAAGTGCCATAATGGTCTGTTTCTCTTCCATGATCAGAATGTTGTACACACCGGCTTTTCCCGGTTTTGCGTAGCCGACATTTTCAAAATTACCTGCCATGTTTTTCTGACGATACAGATAATATGGCTCCAGTCCCATCTCGTGGCAGCACTCAGCGGTCAGATCAATAGTCTGCGCAGTATTTTCAATGTGCAGGTTCTCATACTGCTCTTTCTGCATCCGCAGTCTGGCCGCACGTTTGATGGCCAGAGAATGGACTGTGATATTATCCGGATCCAGTTCTTCCAGCTGTCGCATCGTCTCACGCACATCCTCGATGGTTTCCTCCGGAAGTCCCACGATCAGATCCATATTGATATTGTCAAAACCAACCTCCCGTGCAAGTTTGAAACTGTCGATGGTCTGCTGCACCGTATGCTGACGGTCAATGAGACGTAATGTTTCTTCTTTCATCGTCTGAGGATTGATAGAAATTCTGGAAATATTGTGTCTGTGGATGACTTCCAGTTTTTCTCTTGTGATACTGTCCGGTCTGCCGGCTTCTACCGTAAATTCCAGAAGCTGCGTCTGTTTCCGCGCTTTTTCCATTTTATTGTCGGCATCTGTTAAAGCATTTTCAGTTCCAGCTCCATCCATAGGATTCTGCGCTTCATCTATCACATCTATTTCATTCACATGTTCATCTGCATAGATCATTCTGCCCTGCTCATCCGCAATGCCAAAATAGCTTCCAATCATAGTCAGCAGGCGGTCCATCTGCTCTGCGGAAAGTGTTGTCGGTGTACCTCCGCCGATATAAACAGAATTCAATACTTTATGCTTGCATACCTCTGCCGTGAAGGCAATTTCTTTCTCCAGTGCATCCAGATATTCATCCATGCGGTTCGCCCATTTTGCCAGCGGATAGGAGGTAAAAGAGCAATACAGACAGGTGCTCGGACAAAACGGAATGCCCACATACAGACTGTATCCGTTCTCATAATCAATACGGCTCAGCAGTTCCAGCTCCCGCTTTGCAACTGACAGACTCAGCTCGATCTTTTCATCAGAAGCAAGGTATGTTTCCTTCATATAGGAACGAATCTCCTCTTCGCTTTTTCCCTCCTCCAGAAGTTCCATCGGAATCTTCGTCGGGCGGATACCGGTCAGAGTTCCCCACGGAAGTGTCTTTCCTGCATACACAGTCAGCAGATAATACAATTGCTGCTTTAACTCGTTTTTCGTCTTTTTCCGATCTTCAAAATCAACCTGAACACTACCGTCCAGTGCCATTTTTTCTTTCATTGCACGATTCTCATGATCCTGTGCAACTGTTTCTTCTTTTGCTGCATCATCCTCTTCCTGAGTTTCTTTCTGATTATGTTCAAAAAACTTAAAATCAATCATGTGGTTTTTCCGGTCATAATTCACCACAAGATGAAATACACTTTCCGGAAACTCCTCCCGCGGCATGGCTTTTACAAGCACATCATGCTGTGGATAAAATGCTTTTACCAGAGAATGAATATCATATTCAAAATTTGGTTCATTTAATTGTACTGTGATCATCTTTATACCCTTTCGTGATAAAAGGAATTTTCATAATTATGAAAATTCCTTTTAAAATCATTATGCTAAGTACATATTATACTGTTTCTCGTACCCAATCGTGGTACGTGCCTCATGTCCCGGAAGGACAGCCGTATCATTTGGAAGTAAAAACAGTTTTTCTTTCACGGAACGCACCAGTTCCGACATGCTGCCACCTTTGAAATCCGTTCTGCCGACGGAGCCGCAAAACAGTGTATCTCCGCTTGCCAGCACTTTGTTTCCATCAAAATAATAGCAACATCCACCCTCGGTATGCCCCGGTGTAGAAATCACTTTGATCTTAAATCCTGCCAGATCAAGTACATCACCGTCTTTTGCATACACATCAGCATCATATGTCTCCGGGTTGCCAAACATTGCAGATACATTTTTCTGAATGTCGTGCATGGTAACTTCTTCTTTCTCGCTTGCATACACCGGAACACCAAAGGCATCTGCCACCATCCGTGCATGATGTGCGTGATCATAATGTCCATGTGTCAGCAATACTGCCTGCAGTTTCAACCCGCGCTCTTTGATGCAGCGGATCAGGTCTGCACCGTCTCCACCCGGATCAATGATCACCATCTCTTTTGTATCTGCGTTTACGATAAAGTAACAGTTTGTTCCGATATCGCCAACATTATATTCTTCAATTCTTAAATCTGCCATATACACTCCTATTTCATTGTATTTATCAGCCTGTGGTACGTTCAATCTCAAATACACTTTCAATCTGGCGCAGCTTTTCGCTCAGCATACTCAGCTCATCTTTTCCTTTGGTATAGAAGGAAACCACAATCGTTGCAATTCCTTTCTTACTGGTCCGTGAATTGATCGAATCAATATCAATGCCACGCTCCGTAAACACTTTTGAAATATCTACCAACAAGCCGGTACGATTGTTTCCAAAAATTTTAAGTTCTGCAAGGTAACGGCCATGTCCTCCGTTTTCTTCGTCTGATGCTCCCTGCTGCCACTCTGCCTCAATGAGACGCTGCCTGTCAAAATCCGGCAGCTGCATGATATTAACACAGTCTGTTCTGTGAATGGACACACCCCGGCCTCTGGTCACGAATCCGACGATTTCGTCTCCCGGAACCGGACTGCAGCATTTGGAAAAATGTACTGCCACATCCGTCAGACCTTTGACAATAATACCACTCTTCTTGTGGGTTGTCCGCTCGACTTCCGCATGTTTCTCTTTCTGCTCGGAAGCATTTTCCACTACCTGTGCATCGGTCAGTTGTTGTGCATGCTCCTTACGGTACTCTTCCATCATACGGTTTATGATCTGTGATTCCGTCAGACCACCATGTCCCACAGCAGCCAGCACAGATTCCCAGTCACGGAAACCATATTTCCGCTGTACCTTTGCCTGATAATCCGGCTTATTGATATCACCAAAATTAATGCCTTTCGTTTTACAGTAATTCGTTAATAACTCCTTGCCTTTGATGATATTTTCTTCTTTAAACTGATTACGGAACCACTGATTGATCTTATTCTTCGCCTGGGTACTTTTTACCAGATTTAACCAGTCACGGCTCGGGCCCTTGGAATTTGCCGACGTCAAAATCTCGATCCGGTCACCGTTGCGGATATTATAATCTATGGTTACCAGCCGTCCGTTTACCTTGGCTCCGATCATCTTATTGCCCACGGCCGAATGGATCCCATAGGCAAAATCAATCGGTGTGGAGCCTTTCGGAAGACTCTTAACATCACCGCTTGGCGTAAAACAGAATACGCTGTCAGAAAACAGATCCAGATCACTCTTTAACAGGCTCATAAACTCCCGGTTATCGGACATATCCCGCTGCCATTCGAGAATCTGGCGCAACCAGCTTAACTTTTCTTCCTCACCGTTGATGCTGTTTCCATTATTTGCTTCTTTGTATTTCCAATGAGCAGCAATACCGTATTCAGAAGTACGATGCATCTCTTCTGTACGGATCTGAATCTCAAATGGCTGACCGGTTGGTCCGATCAGCGTCGTATGCAGAGACTGATACATATTTGGCTTCGGCATTGCGATATAATCTTTGAAACGTCCCGGAATCGGTTTGTATTTCTCATGGATCACACCCAGTGCTGCATAACAGTCCTTGACATCATCCACAATAATACGGATTGCAAACAGATCATAGATCTGATCCAGGGTTTTGTTCTGGTTTACCATTTTCTTGTAAATACTGAAAAAATGTTTTGCCCTTCCCATAACCGTAGCCTTGATACCCGCATCCTTCAGACAGGCCTCCACATCATTCATCAGTCTGTGGACATACGCATCTCTGGCAGATTTCCGGACAGCAATTTTTTCTACCAGATCATAATACGCTTCCGGCTCCAGATACTTCAACGACAGATCCTCCAGCTCGATCTTGATCTTGGAAATACCGAGCCGCTGTGCGATCGGTGCATAGATATCCATGGTCTCACGGGCTTTTTCCTTCTGTTTCTCCGGCTTCATATATTTCAGCGTACGCATATTGTGCAGACGGTCTGCCAGCTTGATAATAATGACACGGATATCCTTTGCCATGGCAAGGAACATTTTTCGCAGATTTTCTGCCTGCACTTCAATCTTATCCGCATCATAGGCAATCTGTCCCAGCTTTGTCACACCATCCACCAACAATGCCACTTCCGGGCCAAATTCTTCTTTGATCTCCTCATCAGTCATGACCGTATCTTCCACTACGTCATGAAGCAGTCCCGCCACGATTGTTTCCTTATCCATCTCAAGCTCCGCCAAAATAATGGCCACATATAATGGATGGATAATATACGGTTCTCCGGATTTACGCACCTGCGTCTTATGTGCTTCCGCAGCAATCTGATATGCCTTTTCCACCATGGAAATATCTGCTGACGGATGATATTTCTGTATAATCTCAATCAGATCCCGATGCAATTCCTCCGGACTGACAAAATCCCTGATTGGAACGATCGCTGAGTCCAGAACGGCTGCCGGCTCAATTGACTGAAGCGCAGCTTCATCAATCTGCATTTTCGTCCGCGGTATGTTATTGTTTTCTGAAATTATCTTTTTTTCTTTTGTTTCCATCTCGATCCCACCTATTCCAACATTATAATGAAATTTATTATAAATTGCAACGCTTTCCAAATGCAGATGCTGCTTGTTACCGCCATCAACGCCATACCGACGGTAACTTAATTGTTACTTTTTAGAGTATCACACGATTTTACAAAAAAATAGCCATTTTTTTGAATTTTCTTGAAAACAAACTACTTTTCAGATACAATGCTTAGTAGAAACGCCAATTTACTATAATTTTTGGCAATGATAAGGAGGCAATTATGGCACAGAATCCAATCGTAACAATTGAAATGGAAAACGGCGATATCATCAAAGCAGAGCTTTATCCGGAAATCGCCCCAAATACAGTAAATAATTTCATCTCTCTGGTAAACAAAGGATTTTATGACGGTGTGATCTTTCACCGTGTCATCAGAGGTTTCATGATCCAGGGCGGAGATCCGGAAGGAACCGGTATCGGCGGACCGGGATACAGCATCCACGGCGAATTCTCCAACAATGGTTTCACAAACAACCTGAAACATACACCGGGTGTTCTTTCCATGGCACGTACTATGATGCCAAACTCCGCCGGAAGCCAGTTCTTCATCATGCATGCAGCTGCTCCGCATCTTGATGGCGAATATGCAGGCTTCGGTAAGGTCATCGAAGGTATGGAAAATGTAAATAAGATCGCAGAAGTTCGCTGCGATTACAGTGACCGCCCAATGGCTCAGCAGAAAATAGCAAAAGTAACCGTTGAGACATTTGGTGTAGATTATCCGGAACCGGAAAAATGCTGATCCGGGAGTAATATTTATGAGGGAGATCCGATATGCAGCAGTGAACGGGAAAGAGATCCCGGTTCTGATCTCCGATGAAAACGAGGCTCTTCTGGCCGCCATGGCGGCTGGAGGAGCCATTGTTGGATTATGGAGCGGCGAGGGACGGGGAACGGCGGCTCCTTATGCGGTGGAAGCGCTTTCGGACGTGACGGAGGAATTTCTGGAGCGGGCTGCAAGACGCCATCTGGGACTTCCCTGGAGGATCTG
>OFME01001132.1_pt1 | contig 16522 bp, 13 predicted proteins | sample 1541381 | NCBI WGS metagenome assembly OFME01 (sample SAMN04209243, study PRJEB22552) | human gut metagenome | biome: gut; material: feces | host: Homo sapiens | place: USA: Oklahoma
GCGATACAGAGCGCCATCAGCAACATGGGCGTACGCTACAACATGGGGCCGTATTCGTTCAGTGCGAGCCAGCGCGTTTTGATGCCCGACGCAGTTTTAGAGAACGGCTCCGGAATTTGCATCGAAACAGCGGTTTTAATGGCGAGCGTGCTGGAATCCGCAAGCATGCACGCGATGATTGTGTTCACGCCGGGACACGCGCAGACAGCGGTGGAAACGTGGAGCGGCTCCGGGCAATACTTCCTCATTGAGACGACGATGCTGCCGTTTACGGCGACGCAGGACGCGCTGCAGTCGCTCATTCAGCCACTGAGCGCGGAGGAATGGGCGAACTACTTGTACAACAAGGAGCAGGAGGCGCAGCAATCCGGCGGCATGGTGTATGTGGTGGATTGCGATTTGGCGCCGGTGCTGAACATTCAGGGATTAAACTACTGAGGAGACAAACATGACACGAACGAAACGAATGACCGTGGCTGTGCTGACGCTTGTATTGCTTTTGAATTTTGCGGGCTGCAGCGCGAAAAACGCGCTGTTTGACCGAGTGAGCGGCACGGGAAAATTTGCGGCGGAAAGCCTGACGATTTACGAAGAAAAAGGAAGCTTTGCGGCGGAACCGAAAACGGTGCGGGACGCAAAGCAAGCGGAAGAAATTTTTGGCGCGTTGAAAGATGTGACGCTCGGCGAAGTTGTAAAGACGGACGACAAATACACGCGGTATATTTTTACATTTGCGGACGCAAGCGGCAGCAAAATGAGCTTTACGCTGCGTGAGGACGGGTGTGTTGTATTAGGCGGCAAGACATATGATGCGCTCGGCACGGACACGGTGTTTGAGGCGGCGGGGATAGACCCGGACGAGGAGACGGCGGAATCAAAAACGGAAGCGTTTTCCGAAGCTTCAAATGCGCAGACGGAGCCTGAAGTGACGCCCGAGCCTGAAGTGACCGTGACCCCGGAGCCGACGGCGGAACCGACACCTGAAGCGACGTACACGTTGGTTGATTACGACGGCGGGGTGTTCACGATGCAGCTGCCGCAGGGGTGGCAGATTATGACCGGCGGCGAATACGCGGGCTATTCCATCCGCGCGTGGGACCCGAATGACCCGGATGTGCAGATCTTCTATTACGGTGAGCTTGGCCCGTACTTTAAGAGTGCGGAAGCGAAGGCGCAGTATCAATCGATGAGCACGAGCAATGACCCGCTGACATATTTGCCGGTGCTGGAGGACCCGACGCTTGCGGGGTGCTTAAACGCGATGGACGATTACCAAGACGCTTACGACGGCATCATGCCCCAGAGTTTTGCGTTTGCAAAAATTCAAAACATGACAGTTTTGAGCGAAACGCCCATTACGACGCCGCTTGCAAGCTATGCGGTTTCGGAAGCTTCGATCTTAGCGAGCCTCACATCGGAAACAGGGGCGGCCTGCACGGGTGTGTTTGAGGGCAGCATTTTAGATGCGGGCGGCTATGAAATCAACGGTGTGGACGTGACGCCTTCACGCAGTGCCTCGAACATTTTCGGCATCATTGCGCCGGAGGGAAAATTTGAGACGGTGGCGCCGATCTTGATACAGTCTTTGACGAGCTTTACATTTACGGACGAGTACATCCAGGAAGCGATACGGCAAGGAAACATGCAGGCGGAAAACGCGGCCGAGGTTTCGCGCCGGAATAGCGAAATGATGGAGCGTGTTGTGAATGATTTTTGCGAATATATTCGGCAGTAAACGGCGATTAGCGCCGCGAACGTTGCAAAACGTTTAACCACCGTTGACGCGGGTGGCGGTTAATCCTCAACGTAAGGCAAGATCATGTTTTGGAAGGCGTTGAGCATTTTACTGTGGCGAATGACGAAATGGATGGCGGGGGCTTTGCTTTTGGACAGCATGACCCACTCGTTTTCGTGGATTTGAATTTGGATATTGCGGAACGCGGGTTTCTCCGCAAAACGGACGGTGTAGTTTAGGTGCTGTTCAGCGAATATTTTGGTGGCTTTAAGGTGCGCTGTGTATTCTTCATAGGTGTACGTGACGGTGTTTTCGATGAATGCGTTTGAAAGCGAGAGCGTGAGGGGGCTTGCCCAGAACGCTTCTTCGCTTACATGCGGGAGTTCGTCGATGACGGTGTTTGCAGTGAGAATTTGCTCGATATTTTCCGTTTGCTGTTTGAGTGTGGCGTTGATGCTTTCTGCGTCTGCTGCCGACATGCCGCTGCGCTTTAGAATGCGTCCGAGCAGATCTTCCGGCATGGTATAAAGCGGCGGAGCGGAGAGAATGTTTTGCCGTGCGCCGACGGTGGCTGCGTCGTTTTTGAGGAATGCGCGGAACAGATCGGCCTGTGGGGCTTTATAAATTTCCATTAAGGGCTGCGCTTTTTGCAGCAGGTGGTCTGCGATGCGGCGGCTGTGCTGCACCTCTTCACGGTTATTCGTGAAATGGTAATGGCCGTCTTCGTGAAAGCCGTTTATGCACTCGCCGGTGAGCGCGGCGGCGCCGGAGACGTAATGAAAGTGGCAGTAGACAGTGTTCTGCACGCCTTTTAAGTAGTACGGCGAGACCTGCCCCGTCATGTAAATGGGGATCCAGCTTTCTAACCCGAGCATCATTTCTTCAAACGGGCGGTCTATGTTGTGGATTATATCGAGATGCAGTCCTTTTCGGAGCGCGACGGCGATGCCGAACATCCATTTTTTACCGAAGTCGAGATCTTCCGCCATATCGGCCATGGGCATATCGCTGCACATGAAAACGGGGGCGGCGGATTTGGAAAGCGCGGTCGCCTTGAAAAAATCGAGCTCGCCCTGCTTCATTTCCTCTATGCCGTAGTAATTGCGCGAGGCAGGGAGTCGGAACGGGAGCGAAGGCACCTTAATCTCCCCAAAATGAATGGCTTCGATATATTCATTGAGGTCGAAGGTATCGAGATGCGCGAGAAATTTGGAGACGGACTCGGCATCGCGCTGCTTTGCGGCGCACAGCCACTCAATGAGGAGCGCAGTGTATTGCTCGGGCTTTGCAGGTTGCTCTGCGGGGGTACCGACGAGCGCGCAGAGGGCTTCTTTTTGGTCGTTTTTCAGGCACCGCCTTGTGACATAGCGGCAGACCTGCGTGATGAATTCCTCTGTGTTTGCGGGTTTTCTCTGTCCGGAGCAGACGCGGGAGAGGTAGGATGCGTCGAAATTCATGGCGCGGGAAAGCTCTGCGTAGCTGATGCCGAATGCGGTGAGCAGGTTTTTAAGGTTTTGAACGGCGCTGTCAAAATCGGATTTTTCGGTGTGCAGGGAAGCGCGGAGGGCGCAGAGAACTTCGTCCTCCGAAAAGCCGGGAGAATAATCGCTTTCGGCGGCGATGGCGCAGATGCCCTGTGCGAGCCGCAGAAGCTGTTCGCTGTCCCTGCCGGGTTCACGCTCGCCGGAGCGGTAGCGGCTGATGGCGGCATCCGATATGCCGGAGGCGGCGGAAAGCGTTTTGGCGGAGCAGCCGAGTGTTTCGATATATAAATTGAGACGGTCACAAAATTTCATGCGGGTTCCCTCCGTATGCTTGATTTAAGGCGATTATACCACGCTTCGACCGAAACCGCCATAAGCGAACGCATTGGGTTTTGACATTTTCCGGCATGTCAATGACCAAACCGGGAAAACGCTTTTTTCGGTTGCGGTCGTTTGGTAGGATAGGGGATAGAAAAGGGGGTGGGAAAATGAAGCGATGCGGTTTCATTTTGCTGAGTGCGCTGGTCGTTTTGTGCGTGCTGCTTGCGGGCTGCGAAAGAAAGACGGCGGAAAGAAGCGAAGCCGGCGAGGTGTTTACATTTTGCGGCGGCGAAGCAGAGGACTTCGCAAAGACATTTGACGTGAATGAGATGAACTGCATGGAATATCGTTACACGCTGGACACGCCCGTTTCCTGCCGCATCACGGACAAGGCGGTGATGCAAACGATTTTTGACGCACTTTGCGAGGTGAAAATCGGCGAAAGAACGGACATGCGTGCAACGGACAGCGAGCAGAGTTTGACGTTTGTGAAAACAGACGGCACGACGTGTGTGATACGGTTTGAGCAGCGGAACCTGCTGTATGAAGAAGACGCTTATCAACTGGAAAATGATACGGCGCTTTGGAAGGCGCTGCGCGAAGCAAAATAGAAATGGGGGAACGACATGAAAGAGTCGAGAGTATTTGAGCTGAACCAAGTGACTGCAGAGCAGGTTTTGGAGGCTGTGACGACGTTTTTGCGCGGCGAAAAGGGCATGGAGGTGCAGAGCGCGGCGACGCCGAACGGGTACCTCATTCAGGCGGCGCAGGCCGATACGCTGCGCACGCTTTCCGGCATGAAGCTGGCGACGACGGTGGAGCTCACGGTAAACGGCACGCAGCTCAATGTGACGCTCGGCGAGGGCCAATGGGCGGACAAGCTGGGCGCGGGCGCCGTGGGGATTTTTCTGCTGTGGCCGCTGGCGGTAACGGCGGGCATCGGTGCGTATAAGCAGAAAAAGCTGCCGAGCGAGATTTTTGAGGTGGTGTACCGCTGCACGATGGGCGAGCCAACGAGCTTCCGGACGGCGGGCGTACCCGTAAATGCGGCGCCGACAGCTCCGGCGGGGGCAGTCTGTCCGCAGTGCGGGGCGCAGATCTTTGCAAACGCGAGGTTTTGCAGCGCTTGCGGCGCAAAGCTACAAACGGTGTGTCCGGGCTGCGGCGCGCCGGTAAAGCCGGGCAGTAAATTCTGCTCGGAATGCGGGCAGGCGCTCTCCTGATTTATATATCCCAAAACGGCGGCGTGGAGCTTAGGCTTTGCGCCGCCGTTTTTTATGCGCATGTTTTGTACTGTGTGGAGTGAAGCGGTTGAAATCTTCGGCGAATTCTTGTATGATAAGGGAAAAGAAAGGCGGGGATGAAGATGAATATCACGGTTTATCTCGGTGCGAACGCGGGCAATGACCCTAAGCTGCAAGAGGCGGTGGAGGCGCTCGGCAAATGGATCGGCAAAAACGGGCATGACCTCATTTACGGCGGCTCAAAATGCGGGCTAATGGGGTCGATCGCCGAAAGCGTGCTGCAAAACGGCGGCAAAGTGACCGGCGTGGAGCCGCAGTTTTTTGTGGACTCCGAGCTGCAGCACGACGGGCTGACGGAGCTTATTGTGACAAAGGACATGACGGACAGAAAGACGAAAATGATTGAGCTCGGCGACGCGTTTATCGCGTTCCCGGGCGGCACGGGCACGCTGGAGGAAATTGCGGAAGTGATGTCGAAGGTATCGCTGAAGCATTTAGACGCGCCGTGCATTCTTTATAATCTGAATGGATATTATGACGGGCTGAAGGCGCTTTTAGGCCATATGATCGAGATGGGGCTTTCGACCAAGGAGCGGCAAGAGGGCATTTATTTTGCCGACACATTAGATGAGATTGAACGCATTTTAGCGGAAAAGTGAGGGATATACATGCCGAACATTGCATGGAACGCGAAGGAATATCAGCAGAATTTTTCGTTTATGCCGTCTTACGGCGAAGCGGTGACAGAGCTTATCACGAAGCCGCAGTGAGCGAAAAAGCGACACCTGACGGTTTCCGGGCTTGTGCGGTGGGAGTTCGTCCGCTATAATAAAAGCAGAACGAGCGCAAAGGAGTGCTGCTTTATGGCAAAGTCGAATAAGACACCGAAGGCGGAGGACAACGCCGAGCTGCGGACGATCTCGCTTTTGAAAATTCTGAACACATACAGCGACGAAAACCACGAGCTTTCTACAAAAAACATTATGGATAAGCTCCAAAAGGAATGCGGCGTTACAGTGCACCGCACGACCGTCGGCAAGAACATCAAGCAGCTTGCGGACTGCGGCTTTGATATTTACACGCACAAGACGACGCAGAACCGCTATTACCTTGCGAGCCGCTTATTTGAGATGCCGGAATTGAAGCTGCTTGCGGACGCGGTAGAATCTGCGGGATTCATCACCGAAAAGAAAAGCGAGGAGCTGATTGAAAAGCTTTGCCGGCTGACGAGCGTTTATGAGGCCGAGGCTTTGCAGGAGGGATTTTGCGCGAACAACGGGAAATCCTGCAATGAGAGCATTTACTATATTGCAGACACAATCAACGCGGCTATTGCAAAGCGGAAGAAAATTGCGTTTTACTATTTTCATTACGGTCCGGGCAAGAACCGTGTCCTGAAAAACGACGGGAAGCCGTATGTTTTCAGCCCATATAAGCTTGTTTGGAATACAGATGAATATTACGTTGTGGGGTATTCCGACAAGCACGAAAAGCTTGTGAGCTTCCGCGTGGACCGCATTGACCGTTGCCCGGAGATTTTAGATGAGGACGCGGAGCCGCGGCCCGAAAAAGAGGAGTTGATGCGGCATATCCGCACGATGACAAGCATGTATGACAGCCGCCGTGAGCGCGTGACGCTTTTGTGTGACAACGCGATGATGAATGCGGTGGTGGACGCATTCGGCGAAGATGTGGAAACAAAGGCCTTTGGCGACGACGCGTTTACCGTGGAAACGGAGACGGCGGCAAGCCCTGTCTTTTACCGCTGGGTGTTCGGCTACGGTGGGAAAATCCGAATCACGGAGCCGGAAAACGTGAAAAAGGAGTATGCCGAAATGGTGAAAAGCGCTTTTGGAAATACGTGCGGCCGGTGCGGCGCGTAAAGTAAACAGCAGTCCGACCTTTGGCAGTTTGATGCACAAAGGTCGGGCCTTTTTTTGTGTTGAAGACGGAACATGAATGTGCTATAATGAACCATAAGATTTTGGGAAAGGGTCCGGCAATGTATAACTCCAAACGATTTGAAACGGTGAAGAATATGAGGGAAAACAAGAAAATATCGAATGCCGTGCAGGCGGCCATCGGCGTGCTGGCCGTGGTTTTGGCGGCGCTGATCGTTTGGATGATGGTGCTGGTCTCGGGCATTCAGGGCACGGCGCGCGTGGTGAACTATGCGGGCCTTGTGCGCGGCGAAACGCAACGCCTTGTCAAAATGGAGATTGCAGGGCAAGCGGAGGACGAAATGATAACGAGCGTGGAATCGTTTATCAACGGTCTGCGCTTCGGCGATGACGAGCTTACCCTTGTGCGATTGGGCGACAAGAGTTTTCAGACGAAAATGGAAGAGTTGGCCTCTTGTTTTGAAAGCCTGAAGCAGGAGATTTATCTTGTGCGCGAAAAGGGTTTTGAGAAAACCGACATCATCGACAAAAGCGAAAAGTTTTTCGACATTTGCGATGAGGCGACGGGCCTTGCGGAAACCTATTCGCAAAAGCGCGCGTCCTCTTTGGCGGTTTTGGAGCGGTACATCACGGCGGACATCGTAGTTTTGATGATGCTGATCGGTTATGAGTTTATCAAGGCGCTGCACTACGCCGCCATGAACCACGCTTTGCAAAAAAAGGTGTATATGGACGAAGCGACGGGGCTGCCGAACAAAAATAAATGTGAGGAGCTATTGAGCGCGCCGGAGATTATCACGATGCCCGTGGGTGTTTGCAGCTTTGACCTCAACAATTTGAGACGCATCAACAACAGCATGGGCCACGAAAAGGGCGACGCGTACATCCGCATTTTTGCGGAGCTGGTGCGCGAGGCGGTGCCGGCGCATTACTTTGTGGGTCGCGCGGGCGGCGACGAATTCATCGCCATTATGGACGGCGCGGACAAGGAAGAAATGCAGCGGTGCTTACAGCTCATCCGCGACCGTGTGGACACGTACAATGCGGCGAACCCCGATTTTCCGGTGAGCTACGCGGTTGGCATTTCGGTCTCCGACGAGAACGAAAACTGTACGATGCGCGATTTGTATATCCTCGCAGACAAAAACATGTATATCAACAAAAACCACGTGAAGCGCGAGGAAGCATTGGCCGAAAAGAAGCTGGATCGCAGGCTGCTGAAAAGCATGAAAAAATACGGCAGCAACTTTTCCGATTGCCTGTACTGCGACGCAAGGCAGGACGCTTACAGGGTGATTCGTGCAAGCGAGGCGTTTTTCCTTGCGGCGGACGGCAGTTATTCCGGCGCGGTGGAGCAGATTGCAGAAGAACGCGTGGCACAGGAAGACCGCAAGGCGGTGCGCAGCAGATTACAGCTGACGGCGCTGTGCGAGGCGCTTTCCGAAAAGAACCGCGTGGTGGAATTGCAGCACAAGATTTTCGGCGAGAACAGTGCCGACTATGGGCGACTGACGGCGATTTTTGTGGATGCAGACCCGGACGGCACGCTGCACCATTTCTTGCTGGCGTTTGAGACGATCGACAGTGTGCAGCCGGAGACGGACGCCAAGCAGCAACTGACGCAGTATTACGAGCAGCTGAAGCAGTCTATTTTGGAAAACGACAGTTACGTGGATGCGATGCTGGAGACTGCGGATGCGGTATACTCCGTGAATCTGACGGATGATCTGGTGGAGCGTGATTTCCGTCGTGAACGCGGCGCAGACATCTTTATTGAGGACTTGAAAGCACCGTGTCCGTACGGCGAATATTGCCATCGTCATTCTATGCTGATTTTGCCCGAAACGATGGGCAGTTACCGGTTGATCGACACGGCCGAAAAGCTTTTGGAACGCTATGCGAGCGGAGAAAAGCAGGTGACGGTGGAATACTGTGAGCGCGTATCCGGCAGCGAGACACGCTGGATACAGAAAACGGCGCTGATGATGTCTTCACGCGTATACGATGCGAAGAGCGGTGAGGAAAAGCCGATGATCCACAGCCTTGTGCTGCTGAAAAACACCACGGAGTTCCATGCACAGGAGCAGAAGGAGCACGAGCGCTTGCGGGCTGAGGTGGACGAAGCAACGCTGGCGAATAAAGCGAAGACGGAGTTCCTTTCCCGCATGAGCCACGATATCCGCACGCCGATCAACGGTGTGATGGGTATGCTGGAGATTATCAAGAAAAATCGTGAAGATCATGAGCGCGTGGACGACTGCCTTGAAAAGATCCATGTTTCCTCCGAGCATCTGCTGTCGCTCATCAACGATGTTTTGGATATGAGCAAGCTGGAATCCGGCCATATGGAGCCGGAGCATGTGCCGTTTGACCTTGACGATTTGATGAAGAACGTTCGCGCACTGAACGAAGCGCAGGTGGCAAAAACGAGTATTGTGTATACCTACAGCAAGATTTCGTTTGCGCACGCAAAGCTTATCGGCAGCCCGCTGCATCTGCGGCAGATCTTATTGAATCTGTTCAGCAACGCGGCAAAATACAATAAAGAAAACGGCACGATTGAAACGTATGCGGAGGAGATTGCCTGTGACGAAAACACGGCGACATTCCGCTTTACAATACGTGATACGGGCATCGGTATGAGCGAAGATTTTGTGAACAACGAGCTTTTTGAGCCGTTTACACAGGAAAAGCAGGACGCCCGCACGCAGTATCAGGGCACGGGCCTCGGCATGTCTATCGTGAAGGAGCTCATCGAGAAGATGAACGGCACCATCACGGTGGAAAGCGTGCTCGGCGAAGGCTCTGCGTTTACGGTGACGCTGCCGTTTGAAATCGACAAGCATCCCTCTGCGCAGGCGGCGGCGAATGGCGCGGCGGACGAAACGGCTCTGCACGGGCTGAAAGTGCTGCTGGCCGAAGACAACGAACTCAACATGGAGATTGCGGAATTCTTCCTGGAAGACATGGGTGCCGAAACGATGCAGGCGTGGAACGGCAAAGAGGCCGTGGAGGCCTTCCGAAACTCCGCGCCGGGCGAGATCGGCGTGATCTTAATGGACATCATGATGCCGGTGATGGACGGCCTTGAGGCGGTGCAGCACATTCGTGCGCTGGACCGGCCGGACGCGAAAACGGTGCCGATCATCGCGATGACAGCGAACGCGTTCTCGGAAGATGTGGAGCGCAGCCGCAAAGCCGGTATGACGGAGCATCTCTCGAAGCCGCTGAATGCCGAAACGCTGAAAAAAGCGATCTTACGGAACATATAACCCGTGCGGTAAAGACAAATATTCGTTAAGGGCGGCGAAGAGCTGCCCTTTTTTCGTGTACCGACACTTGATTTTTCTTTTTGTTGTGGTATACTCATTTGGGAATATTAGAATCAATTCTAAAACAGGGAAAAGAGGGGTATAAATGGCAAACCGCAACGAAAAGGAGGCCTCGCGCAAGCGAATTCTTTCTACCTGTGTGCGTCTGTTTTTGGAGCAGGGGTTTAAGCATACACCGCCGAAGCAGATTTTGACGGAAGCGGATGTTTCCGCGGGCACGTTCTATAATTTGTACCGCACGAAAGCCGGTGTGCTTACCGAGCTGACCGAGTTCATGTTTCAAAATCAGTTTACTATCGCGGGGCAGATTGTGCAGGGGGAGACAGACCCCGTAAAGCTCTACGCGGTGGAGACGGCGATTCAGCTGACGCTGGCAGAGCTGAACGAGAACCTGCGCCAAATTTACGTGGAGGCGTACACGCTGCCGGAAAATTTGGAAATCATCCACAGGATGACGGCCGAGATGCTGCACCGTATTTTCGGCGCGTATATGCCCGGGTACAGTGTGAGCGATTTTTATGAGTCGGACATCGGTTCGGCGGCGATTATGCGCGGATATATGGCACGTCCGTGCGACGTGTATTTTACGCTGGAACGCAAGTTAGAACGCTTTTTGCAGCTGACACTGCGCATTTATTGCGTGCCGGAGGAAAAACAGCGGGAGGTTATGGCACTGATTGCAAGCCTCGACATCCGTGCCATTGCAAACGAAGTGATGCAAAAGCTGTTTGCCGCGCTTGAGATGCACTATGAATTCACGCTCGGCGAAGAGGCAAAGCAAATTTGATTAAAAAAGAGCCGCGCAGACGGATATGCACCCGGTTTTCTGGGCACAGGTTCAAAATTGAAAAATGGGTTTCCATCATGGATGCTTCCCTGAATTCAGAGGAAAGCGCAAATATTTGTTGAGTGTGCTGTCGAAATTCATTGAAAACAGCAAAATTCTGTGCTAAACTTAGAGCATAAACACCGGGCGGAATATAACGTGCGGAAACCATTGAAAAGGAGCAATTATTTATGGGTCTTATTAAGGCAGCTGTCGGCGCCGCGGGCGGTGTTATGGCGGATCAGTGGAAAGAGTTTTTCTATTGCGAATCGATGCCGAAAGAGGTGCTTGTCACAAAGGGTGTAAAGCGCACGAGCGGGCGCTCCTCCAATACGCGCGGCAGTGACAACATCATCACGAGCGGCTCTGGCATTGCGGTGGCAGACGGCCAGTGCATGATGATCGTGGAGCAGGGCAGAGTGGTGGAGCTTTGCGCGGAGCCGGGTGAATTCACCTATGACGCTTCGAGCGAGCCTTCTGTTTTCTCCGGCTCTCTCAGTGCGGGCATTAAAAATACCTTTGCGCAGATTGGCAAGCGCTTTACGTATGGCGGCGACACCGGCAAAGATCAGCGCGTATATTATTTTAATACGAAGGAACTCATCGACAATAAATTCGGCACGCCGAATCCCATTCCGTTCCGCGTGGTCGATAACAAGATCGGGCTGGACGTGGACGTTTCCGTCCGCTGCTCCGGCGTATATTCGTACCGCATTGCGGACCCGCTTTTGTTCTACACGAATGTGTGCGGCAATGTGGAACAGGAGTATACCCGCGACGAATTGGACAGCCAGCTGAAGCACGAGTTCATCAGCGCTTTGCAGCCGGCGTTCGGCAAGCTTTCCGACCTCGGTTTGCGTCCGAACCAGATTGTGGCACACAACACGGAGTTGGAAGATGCCATGAATACGGCGCTTTCCGCGAAATGGGGCGAGCTGCGCGGCTTGACGGTCGTCAGCATTGCGCTCGGCTCTGTGACACTGCCGGACGAGGACGCCGAGATGATCAAGCAGGCACAGCGCACGGCGATGATGCGCGACCCGACTATGGCGGCGGCCACGCTCGTCGGCGCACAGTCGGACGCGATGAAAACGGCCGCGGGCAACTCTGCCGGTGCTATGAACGGCTTTATGGGCGTAAATATGGCTATGAATGCGGGCGGCATGAACGCACAGGCGCTGTACGGCATGGGTCAGCAGCAGGCGGCGCAGGCTACGGACAGCTGGAAGTGCGCGTGCGGCACGGTGGTCAACGGCAATTTCTGCCCGAACTGCGGGGCAAAGAAGCCGGATAACGACGGCTGGACCTGCTCCTGCGGCAAAGTGAACAAGGGCAATTTCTGTGCAAACTGCGGCGCGAAAAAGCCGGAGGGCTTACCGAAGTACCGCTGTGACAAGTGCGGCTGGGAGCCGGAAGACCCCGCGCACCCGCCGAAGTTCTGCCCGCAGTGCGGCGATCCGTTTGATGAAAATGACCGTGCCTAAAGGTTGCGACCTGCGTTGAACTGTGAGGAGATGAGAGCAAATGGCGGCAATTAAAGAATACAAATGTCCTTGCTGCGGCGGCGCTGTGGAATTTGACAGTAAAATTCAGAAGATAAAGTGCCCGTACTGCGACACGGAGTTTGACACCGAAGCGTTTACCGCGCACGAGGAAGAAGTACAAAACGCAAAGCCCGACGAAATGGACTGGGAGACCACGGCCGGCGGCGCGTGGGAGCAGGGCGAAGAAAGCACGCTGCGCAGTTACGTGTCAACTCCTGCGGCGGAGAGATCGTCTGTGATGAAAACACGGCGGCGACCTCCTGCCCGTATTGCGGCAACCCGGTTGTGATGATGGGGCAGGTGAGCGGCGCTTTGAAGCCCGATTACGTGATTCCGTTCAAGATCGACAAAAAGGCGGCAAAGGAAGCCTTGCAGCGGCATTATAAGGGCAAAAAGCTGCTGCCGAAGATTTTCAAAAAAGAGAATCATATCGATGAGATCAAGGGCGTTTACGTGCCGTTTTGGTTGTTTGATGCCGATGCCGATGCGGATATTCGCTATAAAGCGACGCGTGTGCGCACCTGGAGCGACAGCGATTACGATTACACGGAAACAAGCTACTACTCGATAGGCCGCAGCGGTGATATTGGCTTTGACCGCGTGCCGGTGGACGGTTCCTCCAAGATGCCGGACGATTTGATGGAATCCATTGAGCCGTTCAAGTTTGAGGACGCGGTGGATTTTAAAACGGCGTATCTCGCGGGCTACCTTGCGGACAAGTACGATGTGACGGCCGAGCAGAGCATCGACCGCGCCAACGAGCGCATTAAGCGCTCCACAGAAGACGCATTCGCTTCTACGGTGAAGGGGTATCACTCCGTCACGACGGAGAATTCCTCCATTCGTCTGCACAACGGCAAGGCAAAGTACGCGCTTTACCCCGTGTGGCTTTTGAACACGACGTGGAAGGGCAAAAAGTACCTCTTTGCGATGAATGGGCAGACCGGCAAATTCGTCGGCGACCTGCCGGTGGATAACGGGCTGTACTTTAAGTGGCTTGGCGGGCTTACGGCAGGCTTCGGCGTGATTGCGCTGATTGCCTATTTCCTGTTCTGGCTGTTCTAAGGGGGTGCGGAGAATGAATAAAAAGCTTTTATCGGTATTTTTCGCCGTTCTTTTATGTGTAGTTGTGTCTGTTCCGGCGTTTGCCGATACGGCGGAGGACTACACGCCGCACCTGATCGACAACGCGGACCTTTTGACGGGCGAGGAAGAAAGTAATCTGCTCGCGAAGCTTGATGAGATCAGCGACCGGCTGAGCGTGGACGTTGCCGTTGTGACGGAAGACTCCATCGGCGACAAGACACCGCGTGAATATGCGGACGATTTTTACGATTATAATTCGTATAAGTATAACCCGGACGGCGTTCTGCTGCTCATCAGCATGGAAGAGCGCGACTGGTACATAACGACGACGGGCAGCGCCATTACGGCCATTACGGATGCGCGGCGCGGCAATATGGAGGATGCGTTTTTGAGCGACCTCAGCGGCGGCTACTATTATGACGCGTTTTCAACGTATGCCGATATGTGCGACAACTACATCTCGGGCGTGCAGAGCGGTTACTACGAGGAAGGTGAGGCGTACGAGGAGAGCACCGTGGGGAATTTCCCGTGGGGCCCGGCGATTTTGGTTTCGCTTGCTATCGGCCTCGTCGCGGCGCTCGTTGTGACGGGCTTTATGCGCGGGCAGCTCAAAACCGTGCGCCGTAAGGCGGCAGCGTCGGATTATGTGCGCCCCGGCAGCATGAACGTGGCGTATGCAAACGACGTGTTCCTCTACTCGCACGTGAACCGCACGGCAAAGCCGAAGGACAACGATTCTTCCGGCGGCTCCGCAACGCACACGTCCTCCTCCGGCACGACCCACGGCGGTGGCGGCGGAAAGTTCTGATTTTGCCGGCAAGATGATGATTCCGTTTGCGACCTGCGGCGGCAGCGGTATGGGCTAATGCGTTTTAAACCATAGCTAAACCGTATAAATTCATAGAAATTAAATCCGCATTTCCGCAAACACCGGGAATGCGGATTTTTAATTCTTGTTGTGAATAATAACGCAAAATTTAAGAAAGAAGAAAGGAAAATAGGTTGATTTTTGGCTGAACTTCGTATATGATTAAAATAGAAACAGTATATACGGTACGTTCTGTACGGCGTATACATATAGTAATAGGAGGCCCTATATGAAAAAACGTATATTAGGCATCGCTTTGGCAATCTGCATGATGATTTTCTGCGTGCCGATGGGCGTGTTTGCGGAAAGCGCGGCGGACGTTTGGGACGGCTCGGCAGACACAAGTTGGTATACGAGTGCGCCTGACGCTTCGGAATACCATATTTCAACGGCAGAACAGCTTGCAGGTTTGGCACAGCTTGTAAATGCAGACCCCGGAACCACAAATTTTGCAGGGAAAACTTTCTATTTGGATAATGACCTTGATTTATCCGGGCATGAATGGATTTCGATTGGTACTGTCCTCGGCGGGGATTGCCCTGAATACAGTTTTTGCGGCGTGTTTGATGGACAGGGCCATGTGATCTCGAATCTCTATTCTCATGAGTCAGACATTGAGGGCGCGGATGAGTCCCATAATTTACTTAGAAACGCTCTGTTCGGCAGTGTTTACAACGGCGAAGTCAAAAACCTTGGTGTTGCAGACGCTGAAATCTGGATTGATCCTAAAGATGACAGTGCCGCAGGTAAAGGTATTTTAGTTGACTGGATGGGTAAGTCCAAAATCACCAACTGCTGGACATCCGGCAGCATTTACAGCGGCACCAAAACGGAAAAGAATATTGGCGGTATCGTTGGTATTACCATGCAGGGCTGCACCATTTCCGGTTGCTATTCAACAGCAACACTTACAGGTAATTTCACGAATTCCGAGGGATATTATAAAAATCCGGACCCAGCTACTTGGCCGTGCGATACCATTGGCGGTATTGTCGGTGCGAGATTTGACGGCAGTTTAACGGTTACGGATTGCTGGTTTGATGGTAAGATTGTTGTCAACTCCATTCAGGCCGCTGTTGGCGGAATCGTTGGATGTACTGCAACTGTCAATAACTCTGTTGGCGGAAGCGTTGGAGATGCCGATATTGCAATCAAGAACTGTATGGTTACGACGACCGACATGGGCGTAGATAAAGATGGAAATACTTGTTGGGTAGCTTATGCCCTCAGCGGCACAGTAGAAAACTGCTATTGGCCGAATGACACGAAATATGGCCCGTCTCCGCTTGCGTCTGGAGAAGGTACTGCCGTCACAGACTTTACCTCCGCAGATGTCCTTGCTGGCTTGAAAAACAATGCCGGTGCGGGCGTTGAGTGGGTAGCAGGTATCAATCATCCGACATTCAGTTGGGATAGCCGAAATATCCCGGCGGATTATACGGCGGTGAATGATGCAATCGCGTCTGCCGAAGCAATCGATGGAAGCCTTTACGCAAATTACGGTGATGTAGAAGCTGCAATCAATAATGTTGACCGCTCGAAGAACAAAATGCAGCAGGCTGATGTAGACGCAATGGCGCAGGCTATTGAAAATGCCATCACCGCGTTACAGTACAAAGATGCCGACTACGCGAAAGTGGACGAGGCCATTGCGAAAGCAAATGCGCTGAATAAAGACGCGTATACAAACTTCACCGCAGTGGAATCGGCGATTAACGCAGTTGTGCGTGACAAGAACATAACGGAACAAGGCGAGGTAGACGCAATGGCGAAGGCCATTGAAGATGCTATGGCCGCGTTGGTGGAAAAGCCCACAGAGGCTCCGACCGAGACACCTACGGCTGCACCTTCTACAAGCCCGACGGCGGCTCCGACCGCGACACCGACGGTAAAACCGACGGCTACGCCTTCTGCGAGACCGACGGCGGCTCCGACTGCGACGCCTACGGTAAAACCGACGGCTACGCCAACTCCGGCGCCGAAGGCAGACCCCAATAACCCGAAGACAGGCAGCAGCAACTTGCCGGTCGTTTTCGGCAGCGCGGCGCTCGTGCTGAGCGGAGGCGCGCTTGCAGCGGTACTCATCTATAAAAAGAAGAGACACGAAAAGTAAAGTGAAAACCTAAAAGTAATGAACCCCCGCCCCGGAAATCGGCTTTGTGCCGGTACCCGGGGCGGGGG